>ERZ1026876.1506-NODE-1506-length-11385-cov-15.439453_pt1 | contig 11385 bp, 12 predicted proteins | sample MGYA00380168_ERZ1026876 | MGnify/ENA primary metagenome ERZ1026876 (study PRJEB33269, sample SAMEA4719804) | human gut metagenome | biome: human-associated habitat; feature: organic feature; material: feces | place: Cameroon | collected 2013-10 ... | reverse complement strand
GCTCACCAATGGTTACAGAATCCGTCGTGGCGCCATCGACCACAACATTCCTCTGTTCACCAATGCCCGCTTAGCTTCCGCCTTCATCGAGGCATTCTGCACATTGAGCCAGGATCAGTTGCAGATCAAGAGCTGGCAGGAGTACGAGTAATCGCTCACGCAAGGATATTTTAATCTCACGCAGATTGCGCAGATTACGCAGATATTTATAAAATACGCCCTGTAAGGCAAGGCACAAGTTCTATATTGTGCCCAAGCCTTACAGGGCTTTTTTATTCCGGCAATGAGAAAAAGGAGCCGAAATGATGGCTATCTCATTATTTTATTGTACCTTTGCAAACAGAAATAAGATTAAGGAATGATAGTTTGTATTGCAGAGAAACCAAGCGTAGCTAAAGATATTGCCCGGATTATTGGAGCAACAACAGCACGCGACGGTTATATGGAAGGTAATGGTTACCAAGTAACTTGGACTTTCGGCCACCTTTGTGAGCTGAAAGAACCGGATGATTATACTCCAATGTGGAAACGCTGGAGCCTGTCCGCATTGCCTATGATTCCCCAGCGTTTTGGAATAAAACTGATTAACGACGAAGGAATCCGCAAGCAGTTCAATACAATCGAAAGACTCATGCAAGCTGCTGACAGTATCATCAACTGTGGTGACGCCGGACAGGAGGGTGAACTCATCCAAAGATGGGTGATGCAAAAGGCACAAGCTAAATGCCCGGTCAAGAGATTGTGGATTTCATCCATGACCGATGAAGCCATCAAACAGGGATTTCAGGAACTGAAAGACCAGACCGAGTATCAGTCACTCTACCTCGCAGGTCTTTCACGTGCCATTGGCGACTGGATTCTCGGTATGAATGCCACCCGACTTTATACTTTGAAATATGGTCAGAACCGACAGGTGCTCAGCATCGGCCGAGTGCAGACCCCTACCCTTGCCCTCATCGTAAACCGACAGAAGGAAATCGACAATTTCGTTTCCGAACCATACTGGGTACTTGCTACCATCTATCGCGATACGCAGTTTACGGCTACCAGCGGCAAGTTTACCAGCAAGGAGGAAGGTGAAAAAGCATTCAGCACCATCGCAGGTAAACCTTTCACCGTCACAGACGTGAGCAAAAAAAAGGGAAATGAAGCTCCACCTCATCTCTATGATCTCACCTCACTCCAAGTGGATTGCAACAAGAAATTTGCTTACTCTGCTGATATTACGCTGAAACTCATCCAGAGTCTCTACGAGAAGAAATACACGACTTATCCTCGTGTAGATACACAGTTTCTTACCGATGACATCTATCCGAAATGTCCACAAATACTCAACGGAGTAAGCCAGGCAAAGATCATGAGCCAGCAAAAGTACCTCCCGCTTATCCAGCAGCTCGCCGCTACCGGCAAAAAGTTGCCTAAAAGCAAGAAGGTATTTGATAATAGTAAGGTGACCGACCACCATGCCATCATCCCTACAGGTGTTCCGCCTACAGGACTCACCGATATGGAGGCAAATGTCTATGACCTGATTGCCAAACGTTTTATCAGTGTGTTCTATCCGGATTGTAAATTCTCTACCACCACCGTATTGGGCGAAGTCATCAATGAAGATGGGCCTAAACCAGAGAAAATCGAATTCAAGGTAAGCGGCAAGGAAATTCTGGAACCAGGATGGCGAGTTGTCTATGCGAAGGATGCAAAAAATGCCGATGACGACGATGCAACTGATAATGCCAACGGAAACGATGGCGGAAATAGCGCCAAGAAGGAAGTGGTAGAAGAAAGAACGCTCCCTTCTTTCGTAAAAGGTGAATCGGGTGAACATACTCCAACTCTCACTGAGAAATGGACCACTCCACCTAAGTATTATACTGAAGCGACCTTGCTCCGAGCAATGGAGACCGCAGGTAAATTTGTCGAGGACGAAGAACTGCGTGCGGCATTAAAGGAGAACGGAATCGGACGCCCTTCCTCACGTGCCGGCATTATAGAGACGCTCTTCAAGCGCCACTATATCAAGCGCCAGCGAAAGAACTTGATGGCTACTCCTACCGGAATCGAACTCATCGACACCATCCACGAGGAACTGTTGAAAAGTTGTGAGTTGACAGGTATTTGGGAGAAAAAGCTCAGAGACATCGAGCATAAGACCTATGACCCAGCTGACTTTATCAATGGTCTGAAAGAACAAATCAACCAAATCGTCAATGACGTATTGTCTGACAACAGTGCTCGTCATGTGACGATTACAACGGAAGAGGACCTCAAGAAAAAAGAGCCAAGAAAGAAAACCACTCCAAAGAAATCACCCAAACAGGATGATACGGCAGAAAAGACACCTAAAAATGGTGATACGGCAGAAAAGACAGAGGCAAAAACTCCAAATCTTCCTGCAGATGACAGCATCATCGGAAAGACTTGCCCTATCTGTGGAAAAGGAACCATTATCAAAGGAAAAACGGCATACGGTTGCAGCAACTGGAAAGGCGGCTGTCAGTTCAGACTACCATTCAGTCAGCAATAACAACTGGAGTTTATTTAAAAATATGAAAAAGAATAATAAATCTCATATCGGCTTAGCATTTTTGTCAATATTAGTAAGTAGCTTATTATTGACCGCATGCGGTATTGATAAGAATATCAAAAAGGGAGAAAAGTATCTTGCTTTAGGTGAGTATTATGATGCTGCCGACCAATTTAAGCAGGCATATACAAAAACGCCGACAAAAGAAAGAGAAAAAAGAGGGCAGCGAGCCTTAAAAATGGCTTTCTGCTATGAGAAAATCAATGCTACTCCTAAAGCAGTGGCAGCCTATAGGAATGCAATCAGATATGGACAAGCCAATATCCAGAATCGCTTAAGTTATGCTCGGCAACTTCTAAAAAACGGCGATTACAAACTTGCTCAAACTGAATTTAAATCCATCTTAGATTCTCTCCCAAATGAAGAAATGAGCAAAAAAGGATATGATATTTTAGCAAGAAACGGACTGAAATCGGCACAAGCTGCACCTGAATGGAAGAAAAAAGGGAGCAGATATACGGTGAAGAAAATGGATATTTTCAATTCCAGAAGAGCTGACTATTCACCAATGCTCTTTGGAGATGAATTTGACCAACTCTATTTTACATCTACCAGAAATGAAGCGCTTGGAGATGAACTGAGCGGTATTACAGGAACAAAAAATGGCGATATTTTTATATCTGAAAAAGATGACAAAGGTAAATGGAGCAAACCAGAAGCCATCAGTACGGGGCTGAATACGGAATATGATGAAGGGGCTTGCTGCTTTACACCTGATGGACGGGACATGTATCTCACACAATGCACTACCGACCCTTCTTCACCAAGATATGCACAAATAGTAACCTCCCCGCGCTCGGATGCGGCTTGGGGAAAAGCCACAAAACTGGAAATTACCAAAGATACACTCAGCAGTTTTGCGCACCCTGCCATCTCTCCTGATGGAGAATGGTTGTACTTTACTTCAGACATGCCTGGTGGAATGGGAGGATTGGATATCTGGCGAGTAAGAATTACTGCTGCGGGGCTGGGAGGTGTTGAAAATTTGGGGGAGCCTATCAATACTCCCGGAAATGAATCTTTCCCTACTTTCAGACCCAACGGAGACCTTTACTTTAGTAGCGATGGACATGTTGGAATGGGTGGATTGGACATCTATATTGCCAAAGTGGACCCAAAAACTAAAAAATATAAGGTTTTCCATCCTGGCTACCCGCTCAACTCGGAAGGTGACGACTTTGGAATGACTTTCGAAGGTCCACACAATAGAGGCTATTTCTCCTCCAACAGAAAGGACGGAAGAGGTTTCGACCACATCTATTCTTTTGAAAACCCAGAAATCGTAACTACCATCAAAGGCTGGGTTTACGAAATGGGTGGTTATGAATTACCTGCTTCCCAAGTAATGGTTGTCGGAAACGATGGAACATATAAGAAACTACCAGTCAAAGGTGATGGCTCATTCAGTATGGTCATCAAGCCACAGGTAGATTATCTCCTGATGGCTTCTTGCAAAGGTTTCCTCAATCATAAAGAAGAAATTCGAGTAGATTCTGCTAAGGAAAGTAAGGAATATACCTTACAATTCCCATTGGCTTCCATCACGGCACCGGTATTAATAGATAATATCTTCTATGATTTTGATAAGGCTACCCTTACTGCCAACAGTACAAAAGCATTGGATGAATTGGTAAACTTATTGAAAGAAAACCCGAATGTCACCATCGAACTTAGTGCACATTGTGATTATAAAGGAAGTGCAGAATATAATAAACATCTTTCCCAACAGAGAGCACAATCGGTAGTCAACTATCTGATCCAGCACGGAATTGCCAAAGACAGACTTACACCAATGGGTTATGGAAAAGAGCAACCTAAGACTATCAGCAAAAAGGTGGCTGCTAAATATCCATGGCTCAAGGAAGGCGATAAACTGACGACGGATTTCATTCTTAAACAGAATAAAGGAAATCAGGAAATATGTAATCAAATGAACCGCCGCACAGAGTTTATCGTACTCAGAACGACTTATGGCTTATTTGATGAAAAAGGCAACTTAAAAAATCCTCCTAAGCCTAAGAAGCAGGAGATTTCCAAAGAAGAGGAAGATATGTTTATATTTGAATAAGATTGAAGCTAACTGCGATTGAGAATGAAGTTAACTCCGATCGAGAATGAAGTTAACTGCAATCAAGAATGCAGAGAAGCCTCGTTATAACCAAATGATGGATGCTCACTTTTTATATGCGAGCATCCATCATTTTATTATATCCCCATACACAAAAGATCGTAATCATCCCTAATACGATCATCAATAAATGATGGGAAGCGCCCAATACTTCCGTCAAGCGGCATACGGCTCTGGAAAAAAACATCATCGCATCTATCCGTATTATATAAAGGGTATCCAGAAGATTTGTCAAAACCTGACAGTAAAGGACTATACTGATACCTATCATAATACAAGCTATTTTCCATATACGTTCCAAACGATGATAAGTGACCTCTCCTGGAAGAGAAGACATTACACGTTCGGAAAAGCCATCGTCAGCAATATCCAAAGAACAATCTGCAAAGAAAGATTGCAACATCTGCTCATCATCAGCAGTAACTTGCTGGTGATGATGAATTTCCTCTGATATCGTAGGTTTTACTTCATTTTCTTTCATAACCATTTTGTTTTAAGTAACTTGCAAGTTTCATTTTACCACGTGAGAGATGTGACTTGACGGTACCAGAAGCAAGTCCTGTAATCTCTACGATCTTTTCTATAGACATTCCATCCATCAATTGTAAAGTGATGCATGTACGCTCTTTATCGCTCAGTATTTTGAGGGCACTTATCAGATCCAATTTCAATCCTTCACTGCTTGCTTGCGCTTGCTGATGAACCACTATTGGACTGTCGATATCTTGAGTTATCTTATGACTTCTCACATAATCATACCAGACATTGTAGGCTATACGATACAACCAGGTGGAAAAGTTAGCCTTCCCCTTAAATCCCACCAGATGGGTATAGGCCTTGATAAATGTATCTTGAGCCAAATCGTCACTCAATGGCTTATCTCCAACTGTTTGCCGAAGAAAAAAGCTACGAATAGACGACTGGTATTTCCTGACCAACAAGTCAAAAGACTTACGGTCATGAAACATTACCACCTTAGCTACAAGAGCAAAATCATCCAATTTTTCCACTATTCCTATTGCACCACCATTGTTTGATGGAAGGCAGAGAACCAATGGTAGTCTGTCCTGCACCATAAAAAAGTACTAAAGCACCAATACCTGCCAGAAAATCAACACCCCATATAGAAAACATAGCACATAAGCCTGCACCCAAGAAAGCATTTCTCAATCCTCTTTTTATCAGATATTCATTACTTTGCTTATCTATAGGGCGTGCGCTTTCCGGAATTTCAATACCCTTTTCCAAAGCCATAGCCGACAACTTCATCCGATCCTGATTGCGCCTATATAAATAACGAATAATCATAAAGAGGGCAATAAGAGGAGCTAAGAATGTCAGCAAGCCAATCAGGCCCAGTAGGATGATGACAAAAAGGAGTACACCTTTTCCAAATACAGTACCTAAGAAATCAAATGGGTCATCATAATTATCTAAACTAAACTGAGAAGGATGATTAGATGTATAAGAAGCAGGATTATTATGAGCAGATACCGCAGACGAAGTATCTACACTTGTTGTATCAGAAAATGCATCTATTCCTTCATCATTTTCAGAATTGCTGCCCACTTTTTTATCTACCTGTTGAGTTGTTGGAGTGTAACGATGTTTAGGTGCAGAAGAAGCCAATGACTGCTGAAATACACCAAGGCACATCGCCAAAGCCATAACGATTATTTCTTTTTTCATATCGAATATTTTTACTATTTTATCCACTAATTTGATTTTTTTCTTCTACTAAGACGTATATCTTGCGATTTTAGTTGCAAAGAAACAAAATATTTTTTAAATTTGCAAATGATTTTGAATTAACAAGAAAAAAATGGCAAGATGACAACAGATAGAAGCACAAAATTACCAGAGGATTTCAAAACTTATACCAAAGAACTTATGGGGGAAAACCTCTTCAATCAACTGATGAAAGGAATTGATGAGAATGCAACTGTCAGCATTCGTCTCAATCCATTCAAATGTTCTGAAGAGACGGTTTTAAACGAAGGAACTACCTCTGGAATAATTCCTTGGTGCCCTTCAACAGGCAAATATTTATCGGAGCGAAAGAACTTCACTTTCGATCCTCTTTTCCATGCGGGTCTATACTACGTACAGGAAGCCTCATCCATGATTGTTGATTTAGCCATCCGACAATATGTCAAAGAACCTGTCACCATGTTGGATCTCTGTGCTGCACCAGGTGGTAAATCTACCTGCGTAAGAGCTGCGCTTCCAGAAGGAAGTCTTCTTTTCAGCAATGAACCCATGAAGACAAGGGCTCAAATTTTATCAGAAAACATTCAAAAGTTTGGGCATCCGGACGTTGTTGTCACCAACAATTATCCAAAAGATTACAAAAAATCAAAATTGATATTTGATATTATACTTGCCGATGTCCCTTGTTCGGGTGAAGGCATGTTTAGAAAAGATGAAGAAGCCATCACAGAATGGAGTAAAGCCAATGTAAATAATTGTTGGAAACTTCAACGGGAAATCGTAAGTGACATTTGGAACTGCTTAAAACCTGGTGGAATACTGATTTATTCTACCTGCACCTTTAATGCCCATGAAGATGAGGAAAATGTAGAATGGATAAAAGAAGAACTTGGAGCCGAAATCCTTCCTCTTGATATCGAAAAAAGTTGGAATATTACCAAGAGTCTTATCAATGATGAAGCCATGTATCATTTCTTCCCTGGAATAAGCCGCGGAGAAGGATTGTTTATTGCCGTATTACGTAAAAATGGCACATACGAAGGAGATAAAAAGAAAAAGACTCATGACAAGAAGGCTGCAAAAGGAAAGACCAAAGAACCTGTCATATTAAAAAATAACTGGTTAAGAAACAAGGATGAGTGGAATTATACATTAAGAGAAAATGATGTATATGCTATCAGCAAGAAATGGACTGAGGCTGTAAAAGAAGCAAACCAGTCACTAAGAGTACTTCACGAAGGAATCAAAATCGGAAGTATAAAAGGTAAGGACCTGATCCCAGCACAGTCACTTGCCTTATCGACAGAATTGGATAAGACTGATATTCCACAAGTAGAACTCTCATACGAAGATGCCATCAACTATCTTCGTAAAGAAGCGATTACTTTGCCTCCAACAACACCTAAAGGATATATGATAGTAACTTATCAGAATATCCCATTAGGTTGGATGAAAAATATAGGCAATCGTGCCAATAATCTATACCCACAGGAATGGAAGATCAAAAGTTCTCACATACCAGAGGGTGATAATCATATTCTGAAATGCAAATCAATATCATAGCATGCCTGGACCAAAACGGTGCGATAGGCTACAAGAACCGACTGCTCTTCCATATCAGAAAGGACATGGAAAGATTTAAGCAACTTACATTGAATCATACCATAGTCATGGGGAGGAAAACATACGATTCTCTCCCCCATGGCGCACTCCCTTTGAGACGGAACATAGTGATAACCCAACAGGAATTACAACTGGAAAACTGTGAGATATATCACTCACTGACAGATGCTCTCGAAAAATGTACAGACGACATCGTATTTATCATAGGAGGTGAAAGTATTTATAAACAATGTATGCATCTTGCCGATAATCTGTATCTTACTATTGTGGATAAAAAAATGCCAAAAGCAGACACATATTTCCCTCCTATCAATTCAGAAAACTGGGAAATAATAGAAAAAGAACAGCATAAAGAAATGGATGATTCAAAAAAAGAAATTTACTTCTTTTCTTTTATTACATTCAAAAAAATAGGGAATTTCCCCACAAAATAGCAGATTTCATGATGCCACTTTTCAATATCCCCACTTCGTATCAAGTTGCACCTCCACAGTCTTGATGACATTCTTTGTCAGCAAAGCTCGATTCTTCGGCAGAATCTTTATCTCCTGATAATCGGCAGGATAATACACTTTGCCATTTCTGATCAAGATACCCATTCTGTTTGGAGCAATCTCAAAGATGGCGAAACCACCCACGAAATCATGGATTTTCCAATACACAGGTTGCAGGATGATGTCATCACCCACACGAAGTCCCCATCTGCCCGAAACCTCAAATGGCTTTACATTCTGTAGATATTCGTAGCGTTGCTTGCGTGTCTGTTCCTGTTTCTGCTTGTCATATTGCGCCACAAACACCATGTCGTTGCTTACTACGATTACTCCATTTGCCTTTTTGGCAGATGGTGGTATCGTACCCTTTCCTGCCCTCAAACCAGCGTACATTGCTTCCCAATTTCGCTCTTTGTCGGGCAAACCGAACTTACGGTAGTTTCCTACATTGTCCAATATCATGCACACCTTGTCTTTCTGCTTGTGGTTGATGCGCAGTCCACGCCCCACCATCTGCAAGTATTTGGCAAGCGAAAGCGTAGGGCGAGCCATCTGGATATACTCTACGTCAGGACAGTCAAAACCCTCATCAAAGAGGTTCACGTTCACCAAGCAGTCCAATACTCCATTTCTGAAAGCCTCCACCATCCGCAGTCGGGTGTTGGCAGGAGTCTTGCTGTCCAATGCCACCGCCTTGATGCCCATCGCCTCGTAGAAAGAAGCTATCATCTGTGCATGGGCGATATCGATGGCATACACGATGCCTTTCTTGCCATTGGCATATTTCACTATACTCTCATATAGTCGTTTGATGGATTGAGGCACATTCAGTTTCTCGTCCATCTCCTTGACAGAATAGTCGCCGTCACTGCCACGCCCCTTCAGGCTATTGATAGTCAACTGGTCTTGCGAGAACTGTCCAATTACCACATAGTCGTAGGGAGCAAGATAGCCCCGCTTGATAAAATTCTGGGTTGGAGGCGATGTCAACAGTTTTCCAAACAACTTGCCGAAAGATTCCTTCTTCATACGACAAGGCGTAGCCGTCATGCCTAATTTCAACGCCATTCTATTGCGCAGGAACAAGTCCTGATAGGAACGAGCCAAGGCATGATGAGCCTCATCCACCACAATCAGCCCAGGCGTACATTCAGCCTGTTCCAGTTCTCCGATATGTCTGCCGAGCCATTGGATGGAAAGCACACGAATCCTAACTTTGGCTTCCATCACCATTTCCTTCTCGCCATACTCCAAGCAAAATCTGTCGAGTGTTTGTTGCATCTGTTCCACCAGTTCACGGCGGTGCGCTACAATCCACACCTCACCTTTCTCATGGTTGTCAAGAAACCACTTCACCACCGAAGCCATCACATACGTCTTGCCAGTACCCGTAGGCATCTGCACCAACACCGAGTAGTTTTCCACATATTCCTTCCTCTTCCGAAAAGGAGTAAACGAATTCCTTGTCAGTTTCGTGATAATCTTCTCCAACATCTCCTGTTGGTAGTCAAAAAGTTTAATTTTCTTCATTCAAAATAATTACCCATTGATTGGCTATGCCAATAAGCATATACATTCAACTATTAATCTTTATTAATTTTACATAGAGATATATCATATATATGGGATATATTATGTATCTTTGCAACCGAAGTTAAACCATAATTTTTTAGCATATGAGTTCAGTAACATTAACACCATCTAAAAGAAAGATTATCGACTTAAATGAAGATACATTCAAAACACTTTCCATTATGGCAATTCAAAAAGGAACCAATCTCAAGAAATACATCGAAGATGTGTTAAATGAGTTAGCAGAAAACTATGAAGATGCCAAATTGTATGCAAAATTGAGCAAGGAAAATCCTGATGGAAACATTATGCTCAATGAGCAAGAAAAAACTGATCTAGAAAACTGGCTTGGCGTATGAAAGTTGATCGCATTCGTATCGGCGACTATCGTGCATTTTTTACAAATCCACATTTTGAAACCATTCAAGGTGTGGATTTTTTAGGTTACAAAAGAAGCAAGCACCCCTTCTGCAAGTCTATCCCTTCCCTTACAACCAATGATTTTAGCAAGTCTTCTCCCTGCGGGTTCATCCCCGCTAAAACAACCTGACGAGACCTCTGATAGCTAATGTAATGCAGACCCAAGCAGCCCACAGCAAGGCGGTCCCATCCTGCATTAAAAAACTGGCGAGGGTTCTGATGCCCCGCCAACCTTAGAGCGCAGCGGTTAAGAGCGACGGGGAGGAGCGGTTACATCCCTCGCCCTTTTGTAAAGGGAGAGGACTTGGGAGTGGGTTAAGGATCCCCCTCTTCGCAAGAGGGGAACAGGGGAGTCGAAAAAACTTCTTTAATGGGAAAAAGCGGTGCCAATGAGCGCAATGAAAGTTCACTTTCAAATTGCCGAGTGCAGCCCGCTTTATCAAAAAAAGAAGGACGGGTTGATTTTAGAAAAAAGTGACTGGTTGATTTTCGAAAAAGCTAATTCTATAGAGAATTATTATTAATTAACTAACAAATATATCATATATATTGGGATATATTATGTATCTTTGCACCAAAATAGAACCATTTAAATAAATACACTTATGAGTACAGTTTCAGTAACACCATCCAAAAGAAAGATCATCGACTTAAAAGAAGATACTTTTAAGACCCTATCCATTATGGCTATTCAGAAGGGAACCAACCTCAAAAACTATATTGAGGATATACTCAATGACATAGCCGAGGATTACGAAGATGCAAAGCTCTATGCCAAATTAAGAGAAGAGCAGCCAGAGGGTCTCATCCGTGCCAACAAAGAAGAACAAGAAGATTTTGAAAAGTGGTTA
>ERZ1026876.1502-NODE-1502-length-11402-cov-3.435445_pt1 | contig 11402 bp, 7 predicted proteins | sample MGYA00380168_ERZ1026876 | MGnify/ENA primary metagenome ERZ1026876 (study PRJEB33269, sample SAMEA4719804) | human gut metagenome | biome: human-associated habitat; feature: organic feature; material: feces | place: Cameroon | collected 2013-10 ... | reverse complement strand
AGAACCACGAAAGACACGAAAGACACGAAAATAGAGCAGGGGGTTATTGAACCACGAATGGACACGAGTGGACACGAATGTCGTGGCCAGTGTGGCTCAGAACCACGAAAGACACGAAAGACACGAAAATAGAGCAGAGGGTTATTGAACCACGAAAGGACACGAATGTCGTGCCCAGGGTGATTCAGAACCACGAAAGACACGAAAGACACGAAAATAGAGCAGGGGGTTATTGAACCACTAATGGACACTAATGGACACGAATGTCGTGGCCAGGGTGATTCTACCACCTGCCATCTTGAGGAACTGTGCGTTACTTGGAACTATCATGCCGCCTGGCAAATGGGGGAGTATTGAGTAGACGAGGGAGTATGCCTGCTACAATTCTCAGTCCGCTCCCACCAATGTCAACAGGCGGAGTCAATGTGGCGAATGCACTCCAAATTGACCATTTTGCAGTCGACGTATTGAATGTTTGGAATACTGTCACAGCGCTTTTCAAAGAGGTCTATAAGCGCAGTGCAGGCCTGGACCCCGATTTGAAAGTAATTCTGCTCCACAGTGGGGATCTGGTGCATTGTGCTGATGTCGCTGATATTGCCGAAGCCCGTAAGCGTGATGGGGCCGGGATGGGGAATGCCAAGCGCTTTCATGGCTTGCAGCATGGTGCGCACAAGGTCGTCACTTGTAGTGGCGACAAGGGTGGTCTTGGGATACCTTGACAAAATCCTTCTTAGATTCTCCACGGCATCCTCGTCCGTATAGTCCATGGCGGCAAAGGTTCGCTTCTCAACATCCCGGATGCCCGCCCGCCGCATCGTCTCCTGGAATCCCTGGACGCGATAGGTTGCATGCTGGAATTGATAGTTCGGTGATGTGTAGATTACGATTTCACGGTGTCCCCTGGAGAGGAATTCCCCCATCAGCCTCTTGGAGGCTTCCAGATTCGGCGTTGCAACGTAATGCTTGTCTGCATGGTAGATAGGATCTGGCATATCGAGGTAGATCATGGGAATCCTGGGGCAGTATTCGTCTGGCATGTTCCAATAGCCTATGGTCACGATGCCGACAGTATCATTGTCGCCGTTATGACGCATTAGGAATTCCTTCAGGTTCTGCTCGGCAGGCTTTGCGATCTCCAGTGTGTAGCCGTTGGCCTGCGATGTGCTCAATATCCCCTGAAGCGCCTTGACCTCATTGGGATGGAGGATGCTTCCCAAATAGATTATCCTCCCTTTTGAATGGAGCGCGGCACGCGCCACGCGAGTCCCGGAACCACGGACGCCACGCACAAGATATCCCGCTCCCACCAGGGAGGATACGACCTTGTTTGCTGTCAGCCGCGAAACATTGAAGCGTCGGGCCAGCGAGTATTCAGAGGGAAAGCGCGAGTCAGGCGGATACCTTCCCGCGCTCAATTCATGAATCAGTTGCCTTGAAATCTCCGATGACTTGTTCATTGTGGCGATGACAGATGCGATGCGTGGGGGAAGGGAGCGCGCAGGCCAAAGACGCACATTGCAAAAGGGAATGTGTCAGGCCGCGGAGGGCGGGGAGCCCTGGTTTCTGTTTACAAAAGTAGTATATCCGCTATTTTTATGTTTTTCCTTTGGAGGACTGCATTTTTTCGTATAATAATGATGGGCTCTACGTGTGGAAATCAAACTGGTGGTTTGCACGCACCCGGAATTCAGAGAAAGTGGCATACTGGTTTAAAACTGTGGATTAACTACTTTTTCCTCTTTCTCATCTGCCATGGTTATTCTCAACAAAGGAGAAATGAACAATGAAGAGATCCTTCACCTTGATTGAACTACTAGTTGTGATTGCCATCATTGCAATCCTGGCCTCCATGTTGCTGCCAGCCCTCTCCAAGGCCCGTGAGAAGGCCCGTGCAATCAGCTGCGTCAACAACCTGAAGCAGCTTCAGCTAGGCAATGTGCTTTACGCCAACGACAGCGACGACTACCTTCCGCCCCTGGCATTTTGCATTGACCATCCTCAGATGGGATTCTATGCAGATTGGCTTGAGTCCTGGAATGTTTATACCTGGTTTACCCTGAACCCGATCATTCCAGGCGCTCCGATGGAAGGCCGTGACTGGTATAACAAGGATCCAGCCTCTTCAATGGATTACACTGCTCCTGGCACCGGCCAGGACAAGGGTGGCTGGCACAAGGTTCTCCAGTGTCCGTCCTGCCCGACTGATCAGCGTGTTGCGGGAAACATCAGCTATCAGGCGCAGTTTGGAATGGGCTATTCAGGGCTCATCTATAACAACGACGCCTGGAGCTGGGGTGTGACGGGTTCCAACAAGGCGGCCACCTGGCATCGCATCTCCTCCATCAAGTATCCCTCCATCTATGTCAATCTGCTGGACGGCAATCGCTTCAACCTGCTGGGCACTCCCGGGTATACATCCTGGGTTGCATACCCATTCGGGCTGATTTCAAAAGTAGAGGATACAGTAAACTACTGTCGCCATAGCAACACAATGAACTTCTCCTTTGGGGATGGGCATGTTGAGCCCGTGCAGCGGGCGAAGATTTCCGTCTTCAGCAATCTTCTCGAGGATTTCTACTGGTTCCCAGGCGTTGACTGCGCTGGCGGCGACCTTGACCGATGATTCCATCACCGGATGCGCTGGAGGCGCGCGGGCTTTTTTTTGAAGTCCGTGGCCTTCCCGCGCATTCGGACCGCGGTTTGATTCAAAACAAAAGAGAGTTGCGTCCATGAAATCCCTGCGTTGTGCCATTTACGTGTTGTTCCTGTTTTCACTTTGCGCTTCAGCATCCGTCAAGCCAGGGGAAAACATCCTTGCCAATGGGGAGTTGAAGACAGACCGGACCGATACTCCTCCCCTGTTCTGGTTTGTTACAGCCCAGAGTGGCGAAGCGGAATACTGCGTCAACGGCGGCCCGGATGACAAGCCGTATGTCCACATAATCAACACATCTGGGAAGAATGCGCAATCCGTCCTCCGGCAATTGGATCTCCAACTGGTCGCGGGGGAGAGATACAAGATTTCCGCCTGGTTCAAGGCGACGGACTATTCCTGCAATGTCCGGGGCGTCAGCATCTGCAATGCGGGCTGGGAGAAATATGAAGGTGTCACGCCCGCAAACGGCACATACGACTGGACATTCCTCGAGAAGGAGTTCACCTTGTTCGACTCCTCAGACGGAAAGTTCTTTGCCGCCATCTTCTCCGAGGGATTCACGGGGGAACTCTGCGTGGCGGATATTAGGCTGACGGCATTGACCGAAGCTGGCCAGATGGGATCATCCGCTCCAGAACTCGCAGTAATCTATGGACAGCCGACCATGGTTCCCTGGGAACCTCTTCTACACCGGATTCCTGCCGACAACCCTGTGGTTTCCTTCCATTTCTATGGCAAATTGCAAAACATGGAGGAGATGGACGTCGTCATGAAGGCATCGGACTGCGACGAAATCGTGGTCCAGCCCCTGCAACCCGAAATCAACACCCTCAGGCTTCCGGAAGGGGCACGCTCGGGCATCCTGACGGTATCCCTGCGCGACAGGAAGAACGGGGAGGAGGCATACTCCAAGAGCCACACATACGCCGTCATCGACATTCCAGCCGTAGACGTCAGCGGCCACCGGCGGCTCAACAACCTTTGCACGGAAGTCCTGAACAAGCCCCTGGAGCCTGTTTCCGACATCCAGGAGTTCTCCTTCACCAACAGCCGGGACGGTTGGATCTACCTTGCCGTCCAGGATGCAGGCGGGCAGCCAGTGGAGGTCGTGATGGACGGCAAGACAACGGTGCTGGATGCCGAATCCCTGAATAGCGAGAGCTTCCATGACGTGCCAATGGGCAGGCATACCCTGGTCGTGCGCAATGCGCTCAACGGCGGCCGAATAGTCGTGCGCGCCATTGCCGAAACCTTGAATTACTGCCCAGGTGTCAATGGCATCGTCACGGAGAACCCTACGTATGACTGGGACTTCCAGGTCAAATACGGATTGCCGGCCATCACGACCCAGAACGGGGGAAACATACCCGACGAGAAGCTTGGGTGGTTCCGTAGGCAGGGTTATCGCTGGATTGCCAATCAGATGAGCACGAATCTGAAGGACGATGAGGATCTGACGGCTCGCCTTGACCAGAGCAGGGGAATGATTGACGACCGCTATGACGGCGTCACCTGCGATGAGCAGTTCTTCTTTCAGCCCGTCATGCTCCAGCGCTACACGCGGGGTCTGCACGCCTACACCAATCCCAAAAACCGCCTGATCTATTCCTGGATTGTGGGCAAGCCCGCCACCGTCGGCATCGACCAGGAGTTCCTATCCGAGTGCGTGAACGCCAGCGGAGGAAGGGGAAGGCTCCTTCTCGAGGCGTACTGCCACACCGCAGGGACTGAACAGGGGGCACGGGAAACCATCGCCGACAAGATAGTGGACAATGTCAGGCAAATCCGCAATGCATTCCCCAATGTGCTTCAATCCCTCGGGGTCATACTTGGAAACTTCAACCAGGTCCCCATCCTCTCTCTCCATCATCATCCGGAAGTGGATATGAAGTACTTCCTGGACCTTCAGTTAAACAGCATTGCAAACGACCCGTGCATGGATGGCCTGGGTGCCGTCGGATACTGGGGAAGCTACTACGCCGACCACGAGTTCCACCGTTGGTCCTATATGCTCCTGAGGCACTATGTCGTGGAGGGGAAGACGACCATGCTTTCCGACGAGTATGGCTTCAGCTATCGCCCGGGCCATGTCGTCAACGGCGACTTCACGGAAGGATTCCAGGGATGGGAAAAAAGCGGCAATGTGACTACTGAAAAATACACGGGGTATGCCAACGCCTCCCAAAACCGCTGGGGTGGCAATATGGGCGTTGGTGATACCATGGCAGTCTTTTCCAAGCAGGAAGATGAAGTCAGCACGCTGAGCCAGACCGCACAAAACCTGGTTCCGGGAAGGACGTATCTGCTCCAATTCGCTACATGCGACGTGGACTATGTCAAGAAGCGTGACTCGTCTGCCGGAGACTTTGGAATCCGCGCGACGCTGGATGATGGCGCGGAGATTCGCGAAGACCTCTCCTGGCAATACGTCGACCGGAGAGGCGAAAAGGGAAGGTATGAGCAAAACAATGGCGTGGCCAGGATAAATCTCCACCACATCGTCTTTACCGCTCTCAAGGACAAGGTTGAAATCAAATTGGACAACCAGCTGTCCAAGCCTGGGGAGAACCTAGGCGTCAATTTCTTCGCCGTGACGCCGTTCCTTCTGGAGAATTGACACGAATGGATTGAACCACGAAACACACGAAATACACGAAACAAAGGCAGGTTCAGAACCACGAATGGACTGAACCACGAAATACACGAAATACACGAGATCAAAGGTAGGTTCAGAACCACGAATGGACACGAATTGACACGAATGGACTGAACCACGAAAAGCACGAAATACACGAAAGAAAGGCAGGTTCAGAACCACGAATGGACACGAATGGACACGAATGGACTGAATCGCGAAACACACGAAATACACGAAACAAGGGCAGAGGTTCAGAACCACGAAACACACGAATAACGTCTTCTCATGAAGCTGTTTCACTGATTTCGTGTGTTTCGTGGATTCATAAGTGTGAACTTCCCCGTGGCACCTATCCTCTGGGGGAGCATTCTGTCATGTCTATCCCGGCTTTTCTTAGTTTGGAGTTGAGTTTTCCTTCAAGTGTGTTTTTTAGCTTATCCCCCTGCGGGGGAGGCAGTTTAAGTTCATTCAGGTATGACTCGAGGAGGCTGTTCCATTCCTGGGTGGTGAAGCGGAGTCCATTGTTTCCCAGGAGATAGAATCCCATTGATGCCATGTTTGTGGCGGCTCCCCTGAGGTTGAACCGTGGGTACTTTTGTGTCCGGTCGTTGTCTATATAGCAGAAATCCTCGCGTCCTTCGACATAGAAGATATTTCCGGGGTGGCAGTCTCCGTGGACGAATCCCGCCCTGTGGAACCGTGCCAGTTCCCGTGCCGTCTGTTCGATGAGTTTTTGCCGCGGGACGCCCTCCAGGATGGGGCCTGTATTTCCTTTGCAGAGTGCGTCGGAGACGAGGCGTCCTTCTGCGGCTCGTGTGACCAGGATGTCCGTCGGCATTCCCCATGGTCGCCATGGGCGTTTTCTTGCGGCGAGGAGGACTTCGGGAACCAGGAATCCGCATTCCTCCATTATCTGCGAGATTTTGAAGATATGGATTGCGCGTGAGGGTCGGAACCTCCATTTAAGTGCCTGGGTGAGGGTTTGCCGTTTGTCTCCGAGTCCCCAGAGCACTTTGAGATACCATGGCGGGGCGCCATTTGGCTGGTCGATTCTTGCGATTCGCCGCATGATGGCACTTGACCGCACGTTGTTTGCGTCGTTTTCGTCAATCCACTGGTCCAGTCTGTCAAGCGGGATCTTTGGTTTTGGCAGAAGCGTGAACCCATGCCACTTCCCAGCCTGGAATCCTTCGTATGTGCCATGGGGTTTGCGTGTGGTGCGTGCCGCCTCCTCGAGTTGGTCAACGATTGCGTCCGCAGTGGTGGTCTTTTCATCTCCGTCCGACCCTGGTGGCAGCAGCCTTTTCATGCATTCGTCTCCGGCGAAATAGAGATCCGCGCCGGGGATTCGGTTCATGGCGATTTCAGCGTCGCACTGGTTTTCGTCTCGTTCCCTGGCGACCATTTGCGAGAACTCCCTCATTTTTGAGAGATTTCCGCAGGCATGCGGGGCAGGGAGGAGTTTTATCTCAAGGTGTGGATTGTCGGGGCGGCTTCCTTCCCAGGACGTAGTCAGGAAGAGGAGGTCGTGTCCCCTTTCGCACGCCTTCAGTGCGATGCGCAGGGCGTCCTTTTGCAGGCCGCCCGTGGGAAAATACTTGTAGATGGAGAGCAGGAAGCGCATTGGTGGCTACGCCCCTGTATCGTCGCGCCAGAGGATTTCCGCCGCATTGAAGACCGGTCCCTCCTTGCAGGAGCGCAGATACTTCCAGCCCTCCGGGGCGGATGCGTCCTTCACCTTGAGGACGCACCCGAAGCATGCTCCGACGCCGCAGCACATTCGTTCATCGAGGCTCACCTCGCACTTGCAGTCGTGGCGGGTGGCGGCGAGCCTGGCGACTGCCTCCAGCATTGGCCTGGGGCCGCAGGATGTGATGCAGATGTCGTCGGGGTTCTTTTCGAGTTCCTCCTCGAGGAGCAGGGTGATTCGTCCCTTGACGCCGCAGGAGCCGTCGTCGGTCGAGATTCTGACCGTGCATCCCAGTTCCTCGAACTCCTGCACGAGGAGGATATCCTCCCTTGTGCGTGCGCCGAGGAGGACGACCGGCGGGGGCAGGGCGGCTTCCACGAGGCGTCTTGCGGCGAAGAGCATTGCCGCGCATCCGTAGCCGCCGCCGAGCAGCAGTGACGGGCGTTTGCCGGAGAATGCCGTGAAGCCGTGTCCGAGCGGGCCTAGCAGATCCAGCGATGTCCCCGTGGGGATGGAAGTCATCGAGCGGGTTCCATCGCCGACGGTTTTGTAGACCAGTGTGAGGGTATTGCCCTGGACGTCGCAGATGCTGAAAGGCCTGCGGAGGACATGTCCTTCGAGGGCTGGCAGGAGTAGATGCACGAACTGGCCTGGGCGTGCGGATGCGCAGATTCCCGGCGCGTCAAGTCGCATTCGCCAATAGAGTCCCTTGAGGCACTCGTTTAAGAGGACAGTGCATTCGCACTGCTGGAAATTGTCATCGGCCATTGGTACCTACTTCTTCTTTTTGTTGCGCCGTTTGAGTGCGGTCGCATGCATCGACTTTATGGCGGCCGCGGATGGCCATCCTGCCCGTTTGGAGTAGAACTCCAGGAAGTGCTTGCAGGAAGCCTCGCCAAAGCGCTTTAGCAGACTATACGCCATCTGTGCGAGATTTCGGCACTGGTAGTGTCTTCGCAGGAAAGCGGGTGGCAGCCATGTCCGGTCGTTGTCCAGGTATGCTATCCTGCGGTTCTTTTCATCGTAGCAGACATTTCGCAGGATGCAGTCTCCGTGCGCGAATCCGGAGCGGTGGAGCCGTCGGATTTCATCGGCCAGCATTTCCGCCAGGATTGTTCCGTTCATCCCCTTTGGCAGGTGGTCGAAGAGGTTTGGCAGCGGGACTTCAGCGGAGATGAAGACATCCCTTGGCGTGATTCCCTTGCGTCTGCGGACTGCGAGCAGCGGGACAGGGCAGAGGAATCCCTTGCGTATGAGGGTCTTGGACGCATTCCATGTTTCGACTGCGCGTGAACGCCTGAAGATCCACTTTGCCAGGGAGAAGAGGTCCCGGTGGTAGTATCCCGCGTCTGTGAGTGCGCGGATGTCCTTCACATAGACGACTCCGAGGGGGGTGGTCACCTTCCGGACATCCCGGCACGGGTATCGGACGATGAGTTCGCCCGGATTGTCCGCGAGCCACTTGTCCAGGTCCAGGAAGAGCTCCTTCCATTTTGGCCCTGCGACATAGCCGTTCCAGCCATTTGAGTGGAAGGGGAGTTGGTTTTCGCTCATGGCTCGTCCTCCTTCTTTATCCTGACCCACAGGTTTTCGGCGATTTCGACGGGTATCGAGCTCCGCATCTCCCGGGTGTCGGTCTTGACGGTGTAGAATGCCCTGTCGAGGGTCAGGCCTCCGCTGGAGAGGCCGACGCCTGGATCAAGGCCGAATTCGCCGCGGACGCGCCTCTCCTCCTCCGGGGTGAGTAGTCGACTTGCCTTCACATAGACGCCCCTTGCGCCGCTCCCAAGCGACGATAGGGAGACGTAAGTGTTTTCGGGGTCGCTGTTTATGAAGTCGATTGCCTCCGTAAGGTGCGTAGAGAGCCGCCGGCTGTCGGTGCGGTTTTCGAGCGCGTCGTAGAAAACCAGGAAGCGTCGCATCACATCGTCGTCGATGATGTGGTCGATGCTGCACGAGACCAGGTGTGCGTCCTCGTTTGAGAGTCCCAGGGCGCGCTGGAGGAAGAGCTCCATTGTGTGGTGCCTCCGGGCGATGCGGTTTGCGACCCCCTGTCCGTCTGGTGTGAGTTCGACGGGGCGGTTTGCGTTGTAGACGATCATCCCCTTTGAGGAGAGCTGCCGGAGCGCGGTCGTCACCGAGGGCATCTTAACCTGCATGAGTTCGGCGATTTCCTTGGTGTGGGCATGCCCGTGCCGTCTAGTCAGCAGGTCGATTGCCTCGATGTAGTCGACCATGCTGTCGCTCAGCTTTTTCTTCTGCCTTGGGGGCTGGCCGGCCTGCCTCTCCGGGGCGTTGCGTCTGCGTCCGGGGGTGCCGTCGTCGGTTTTTCTATTGTCCTTCCTGGGTGCCATGTCGGCCTGGTATCGTGTGGTGCGTCCTTGGGATAAGGAAACGCCCCGCAAGGAGGTCGGGCCTTCTGCGGGGCGTCGCTAATGGAGGGTCCTCCGTTTTAGGAAGGCGCCTTCCTTTTGATTCTTCGATGCAGAACTTAGCGGATGACGAAGTCCGCAGGGGTCAGGCCATTCTGCTTGGTGATGGAGCCGCAGTGCCCGTCAGCATAGACGACGTTGATGGCGCCCGAGTGGACCCAGGAGTCATTATCGTTGTCAGACTGGACATACACATTGGCCGCGTCGCCGATTTCCGTGGAGAGCTGTGTCTCGTTGTATTTGCTGCGGGTGTGATTGACGGGCTTTTCCTTGCCGAGCCAGTTGATGGTGAGGGCGGCTCCGATGCCTGCTTCCTTTCCGCAGTTTGCGTCGGCCACCATGATTGCGCTGGAAGCAAATGTGATATTGCTGTTCTTGGCGCCCTGGTTGATGGGCTTCTTCTTGGAATCATTGGTTTCCTCGTAGACGAGGTTCTTGCCCTCAGTCACATTGCGGACGTCGGTAATCCACGGGTTTGTGGTGTATGCGCTGCTGACATTCTTCAAGAACGAGTCGACGATGGAAGTGTCGAAGTTGCTGGAGGAGCAGTTGAGGACACTGCGGAGGAGTTCGCTGGATTCGCAGCCGTATGACAGGCCGATGTATGGATAGATCGCCCCTGACCAGCCAACTTCGATGTCAGTGTTGTTGTGTTTGATTTTCGTGTATGCGCTGGGGAAATAGCTCCCGTTGTCGTCGCTGAACGCGATGAATGCGACTCCGATGTTCTTGAGGTTGTTGAGGCACTGCGTGGCGCGTGCCTTCTGGCGCGCCTTGGAGACCGCGGGCATGAGCAGACCCGCGAGGATTGCGATAATCGCAATGACGGTCAGCAGTTCGATAAGGGTGAAGAAACGAGTTTTTTTCATGGCGAAGATCTCTATCTCTATGCGTTGTATGTGCAGTTGCTGGATTTCGAGCCGACGGGAGGCTTCCTGCGGCCAGGTTGTCCGCCGTCTTTCTCCCTCGATTTCATTTTAGGAAAAAAACATCGCGAAATCAAGGAAAAACCTTCAGTTCATAAGCCAAATACGACTTTTTTCGCGTTGTTTTCAAATTGCCTTTTCGTTGGTTTTGCTGAGTTGTGTAATTACGCTAATTTAAGCCGGATATTGGATTTCCCATGCACGGAGGCAAAGAAGTGCCCAGATGGGCGCGGAGAGATTTGTTTTTCCCGAGGTATGTCTTTCCACAATCCAGTGGACTTTTTCCGGGTTGAGGAGCCTGTGTGTATCCCATTCGGCGGTTGACGCGGCCGCGTCCGTGACCATCTTTGCCAGCGGGGCCCTGAACCATTGTGCGAGCGGGACTCCGAAGCCGCGTTTTCGCAGTGCGAGGATTTCGGGGGGGATGAAGGGCGCGGCGAGATTGCGGAGGACCCTCTTCGTCTCGTGGGAGTTTTGCCGGAAGTCCATCGGGAGTGTCAAGGCGAAGTCCCTGACATCCCGGTCCATCAGCGGCGCCAGGAGGTGTGTTTTCCCGTATGCGGCGGCGATTGCCTGCTTTCGGCATCCGTCGTCTGGCAGGTAGTGCATGATGTCGAGGAGATTGTACTTCAGCGCGGGGGATTCCGTGTGCATTGACTTCATCTCCTCCGCCCAGACATCGCGGAAGTGTGGCGACGGCATTCGTGGCATCATTGCCTCGATCAGCCTGTCCGATGCGACCCTTTGGAATGATGCGTATGCGTCCAGGGGGCGTTTTGAGAAGGCATCCAGCCCTCGCACGGCATTTCCGAGGAGGGTTCGGTTCTCCCGTGGTTTTGGAAGGATTGCCTTTCCGATGCGTGCGGCGCCTCTTGATATTGGGTCGAGGCATCCCGGCATCTTGTGGCGAAGCGCCATTGCCTGGTATCGCCTGTATCCTCCGAAGAACTCGTCTCCGCCGTCTCCGGTGAAGAGGCATTTTGAATCTGCCTTCCTTTGGCAGAGTGCGCTTGCGAGGAGCGACGAGTCGGCGAATGGTTCGCCTGAGATTCTGACG
>ERZ1026876.1493-NODE-1493-length-11436-cov-27.394254_pt1 | contig 11436 bp, 10 predicted proteins | sample MGYA00380168_ERZ1026876 | MGnify/ENA primary metagenome ERZ1026876 (study PRJEB33269, sample SAMEA4719804) | human gut metagenome | biome: human-associated habitat; feature: organic feature; material: feces | place: Cameroon | collected 2013-10 ... | reverse complement strand
GATTGCCTCTTGTCTCGTGGGCTCGGAGATGTGTATAAGAGACAGGATTATAATAAATCAAAGTAAACGAAAAAATCTTCCGGAGGCTAAAATATAATGAACAACAATTATATAAACAAATACACAGAAAACTACAGCAATATGAAAGATGAAGATTTAATAAGAAAAATTAAATCAGGGGATAATGACGCATTAGATTATATATTAAAAAAATATCAAGAAGTTGTTAATATGAAAGTAAGCAGATATTTTATAATCGGTGCTGAAAAAGAAGATATTATACAAGAAGGATTGATTGGCTTATATAAAGCAATAAAGAGTTTTGATCCAGAAAAACAAAATTCATTTAAATCATTTGCAAACCTATGTATTGAAAGACAATTAATAACAGCAATAAAAAGCTCAAATAGACAAAAACATATGCCACTTAATTCATATTTATCTTTGAATATGTCTGCATATGATAATGAAGATGATGATACAAGTATATACGATATATTTGATGCAAATATAATTGAAGACCCATTAGATACAATAACTAAAAAAGAATATTACAAAAGTGTTGAAGATATAATAGATAAATCATTAAGCATATTTGAAAAAAATGTATTAAATGAATTAGTAAATGGAAGTTCATATACAGCAATTGCACAAAAACTAGATTCTCCAGTAAAATCTGTAGATAATGCAATTCAAAGAATCCGAAAAAAAACCATGAAAAATTTAAATTTAGAGAATAAAAGAAAAAATAATAAATCTTAAAATAAAAGAAGAGATTCAAGTACCAAAATATGGATTGAATCTCATTTTTTATTTTGATTTTCCAGTAATTGATATTGACTTTTTATCAAATGTAATATAAACTTTAAAAGTAAAATTAATGTTGAAAAAAACATATAAATGTAAAATCATGCTTACATAGCTCAGGAGGTAGAGCACTACCTTGGTAAGGTAGAGGTCACCAGTTCAAATCTGGTTGTAAGCTCCATTAATTATTATAAAATAATAAAAATCACAATTAAATTGAAAGGACTTGAAAATATGAAAATAGGTATAGTAGGTCTTCCAAATGTTGGAAAAAGTACACTATTTAACGCAATAACTAACGCAGGTGCTGAATGTGCAAATTATCCATTTTGCACAATAGAGCCAAACGTAGGAGTTGTACCTGTACCAGATGAAAGACTAGATAATTTAGCAAAAATGTATAATCCAGAAAAAATAACACATGCAATAATTGAATTTGTAGATATAGCAGGATTAGTAAAAGGAGCAAGCAAAGGTGAAGGATTAGGAAATAAGTTCTTATCACATATAAGAGAAGTTGATAGTATAGCACAAGTTGTAAGATGTTTTGAAGATCCAAATGTAGTTCATGTAGATGGAAGCATAGATCCAATAAGAGATATAGATACAATTAATTTAGAGCTTATTTTAGCAGACCTAGAAACTATTGATAAAAGACTTGAAAGAGCAAAGAAAAATCTAAAAGCAGATAAAAAATATCAAGCAGAAATAGATGTATTACAAAAAATAAAAGAAGCTCTAGAAGCTGGAAAAACAGCAAGATCTGTTGATTTAAATGAAGATGAAAGTGAACTAATAAAAGATGCATTTTTATTAACAATAAAACCAACTTTATATATTGCTAATGTTTCAGAAGAACAGTTGGCAGATGTTGAAAATGACAAATACATAAATGAAGTAAAAGAACTTGCAGCAAAAGAAAATGCAGAAGTTATTCCATTATGTATAAAAATAGAAGAAGAGCTTGCAAGCCTAGATAATGAAGATGATAAAAAAGAAATGTTAGAAATGCTAGGATTACAAGAATCAGGATTAGATAAAGTTATAAAATCAAGTTATGATTTATTAGGCCTAATGTCATTCTTAACAGCTGGAGAGCCAGAGGTTAGAGCATGGACAATAAAAAAAGGAACAAAAGCACCTCAAGCAGCAGGAAAAATTCATTCAGACATAGAAAGAGGATTCATAAGAGCAGAAGTTGTTTCATATGATGATTTAATGAGAGAAGGTTCAATGAATGCAGTAAAAGAAAAAGGTTTACTACGCTCAGAAGGAAAAGACTATATTATGCAGGATGGCGATATAGTATTATTCAGATTTAATGTATAAATTAAAGCACAAATAAATACTGCAAAAGGTTTTATTTGTGCTTTTTATAAAATAATATAAAAACTAAAGAAAGGAAAAAAATATGGAGGATAAAGGAAAAAAATTTGAATGGCTAAAAAAACTAGCAATTATATTATGTATAACAATGATATCACTAATTCCAAGTTTTATAGATAAACATATATCATTAGCAGATTCAGGATTTGGAAGTAGTTATGATAGTGGAGGAAGCAGTTATAGTGGAGGAAGCTATGACAGTGGAAGTAGTAGTTGGGATTATGACTCAGATTATGACTCAGATTATGACTCAGATGGTGGCGATTCACTTATAGGTTTAATAATCGCCATAATAATTATAATAATAATAGCTATATGTACTAGAGATAAGAAAACTAAAGTTGTAACAAAATCTGATAATGTAAATGATGAAAATATTGCAAATAAAGTAAAACAATATATACCAAACTTCAATAAACAAGAATTCTTAAATAATGGATACAAAATTTACAAAGATGTACAGAATGCATGGATGAACTTTAAATTAGATGATGTAAAAGATGTAATAACAGATGAAATATATAATATGTATGATTCACAACTTTCTACATTAGAAGTTAAAGGTGAAAAGAACATAATGAAAGACTTTAAGCTTGTAAAATCATACTTAAAAGATGTAAATGTACAAAATGAAACAATTACAATTACAACAGGATACATTATTGAAATGTATGACTATATAATTGAAGAATCGACAGGAAAAGTACTAAGAGGTTCATCAACTAATAAATTAAGAATAGTATACGAAATGAAATTTAGACAGACATTAAATTCAAATGAAAAAGTAGATCATTGTCCAAATTGTGGAGCAAAAATAGAAATGAACAGTAGTGGAACATGTGAATACTGTGGATCAAAACTAGTTTCTGAAAATACAAAATGGGTATTAACAGAAAAGAAAACAATGAGACAAGAAATGTTTTAAAATAAAAAAATAAGAATGAAAATAGAAAATATTTTCATTCTTAATATATAAATTAGGGGAGTAAAATGGAGAAAAGAAAAAATATAATAAAAAAGATATTAATAACACTAGGTATTTTGTGTTCAGTAATATTAACTTTTACTGTAATATATGAAAGACCAACTTTGGCGGATTCAGGCCATAGTGTAAGTCATAGTAGTAGTCACAGTAGTAGCCACAGTAGTAGTCACAGCAGTAGTCACAGCAGTAGTTCTTCAAGCAGAAGAAGTTCAAGTAGCGGTTCTAGTTCATCATCAAGTAGAAGCAGTTCAAGTAGTGGGGATCCAGTTGCTGCTATGATTACAATTATTATAATGATTATAATAATTGTAATATGGAGTCTTATAGCAAATAAAAATACAAAACAATCACACAAAATTGTTATTAATAAAAATAATGAAGATGAAATAGAAAATAAAATAAAGAAACTAATACCAAACTTTAACAAGCAAGAATTTTTAAAACAAGGATTTAATATTTATTACGATATCCAAATGGCATGGATGGACTTTAAATTAGAAGATATAAAAGACAAAGTGACAGACGAAATATACACAATGTACGAATCACAACTTGCAACATTGGAAGTAAAAGGTGAGCAAAATATAATGAAAGACATACAATTAAAACAAAGTTGTTTAAGAGATGTTACAAATCAAAATGGAACAATTACTATAAAAACAAATTATGTAATAGAAATGTATGATTATATAGCAGATGTTAATACGAAAAAGTTAATAAGAGGCGAAGACAAGGAAAAAATATGTATATTATATGAAATGAGCTTCAGAAAAGCTTTAAGTGAAGATGAAAAAGTAACTCATTGTCCAAATTGTGGTGCAAAAGTAGAAATGAACAGTACAGGAACATGTGAATACTGTGGATCGAAACTAGTATCAGAAAATACAAAATGGGTATTAACAGAAAAAAAAGTAATTGAGCAATATTATATATAAATAATAAAGGAGATATAGTATTTTAAATACTATATCTCAAAACATAATGGTATATGGGTAACCAACAAAAATCCCAAATAAACAATAAAAAGGAATGAAAAAAATGAATAACACATTAGAAAATTTATTAAAACAAGACTCAGAATTTTCAGAAGCAAAATTCAAATCAAAAGTAGAAAACACATTTGTACAAATAAAACTATCAATGGTGACAGGAAAAACAGAAAAAATCCATCACTTTGTTAACGAAGAAACATATCAAAAAATAGTTCAAAAAGTAGAAAATGACAAATCAAACAACAGAATTCAATTATATGACGAACTAAATGTAGCAGACGTCCAAATTTTAAAAATAGAAGAGCAGGAAGATAGTTTCAAAATAGAAGTAAATGTACACTCGAAAGCATTAGAATACTATATTGCAAGAGATACAAGAAAATACATATCAGGAGACAGATACAACCGTGTAGAAAGAATGAACAAACTAATATACACAAAACTAAAAAACTCACAAGATATGGGAGTAGCTAGAAAATGCCCATCATGTGGAGCAAACATAGATGTAAACAAAAACGGACAATGTGAATATTGTGGAGCAATATTCAATTTACAAAATTACGACTGGGTAATAACATATATGGACATTTAGCCAAAAAGTAAAAAAGAGAAGGTTATAATTTAGAAAAATGAGAAAAAAAATATAGGAGTATAAAATATAAATGAGAGTAGAAAAAATATTTTTTAACACAGAAGACAATGTAGAGCTCTTTGGTTTACTACACACAAGTGAAAGCAAAAATGATAAAGAAGTTGTAATAGCAATTCATGGAATGGGAAGCAATTGTTTTAAACAAAGAGACGATATAATAGCACAAAAATTAACATCAAATAATATTTCATATTTCAGCTTTAATAATAGAGGATTCGGATTAGTAAATAAAATAACAAAAGATGGAAGCGGAATACTACAAGGAACAGCATTTGAAGATGTAAAGGATTCATATTATGACATTGTATCAGCAATAAAATTAATGATATCAAAAGGTTACGAAAAAATACATCTACAAGGACATAGTCTAGGCTCAACGAAAAGCGTATATGTATATAATAAATTATTGCAAAATAATGAAACAGAAATTTTAAATAAAATAAGTTCAGTAATATTATTATCATTAGTTGACCTAACAAGTGTAATGCAATTTTTAGTAAAAAATGCAGATGTTGATGTTGTAAAAATTGCAAAAGAAAAAGAAATTGAAAAAAATTTAAATTATATAATAGACTGTAAAGCATCATTTTTACCACTAGTAAGTGTACAAACATTCTTAACATATTATAGAGATAATGAAGAAATTGATTTTGCAAAATATCAAAAAAAAGATTATGAATTTAAAAAATTAAATAACATAAAAGTTCCATTATTTATGAGATGGGGAAATGTAAATGAAATAATAAATTTACCAGCAAATGAACTTGTAGACTTAATGAATGGAAAGATATTAAACAATAAAAAAGATATTAATTTTATAGATGGTGCAACACACAATTATAGAGGAAAAGAAGAAATTCTTGCAGAAGAAATTTTGAAATTTATACAAAATGTAGATTAAAAATATAAAAAGAAATAAGAAGTATAATAAATGCACAGCATTTAAAATACTTCTTATTTTGTTAGAGGTTCAACTTAAATTACATTTCTTCTTTTACAAGAGAAATTTTGTAATCTGGAAAAAGCAATTCCAAATTGGAAATAGCTTTTTGTTGAGCAGCGCATAACTCATTTGAATGAGTTATGAGGATTTCCTCCTTTATGGCTGCTATAACAGCATAGCCTCTTTTGATAACATCGATGAATCCATCAAAACCAGTTAAAGGACTAAGTTTTTTCTCTTCGATGATGGTCATATGAAAATGACCTTCTGGGCTTGAGATGATCTCTCCTGTTGGAGTGATAAATCTCAATTCTTCTGCTGTACCTCTTGTGATTTTCTTTGACATTGGAAAATTCCTCCTTAAGTTAATGTATAATATAGTATATCACAGAATAAACAAAAAATAAACTAAAATCGTAAACTAAAAAACGACAAAAAAATACTAATTAGGGCATTTTTAACTCAAATATGTAATTGTACTTGACATCTATTATGTAAAACACTATAATATATACACTGTTAACCTATTTTTTTACAGTATTTTGAGTAATACAATATACTAAATGATGAAACAATACTAACAGTTATAAGTATTTCACACAAATGAGAAAGGACATGTAAATCATGGAAAAAAACTTAATTACGTCTTCAAAAGTAAAATTTGAAGTCACAAATGAGGCATTAAAGCTGATACCTTCAGGAACAGATCTGTTATATTCCAAAGTAACATTTGGATATATTTTCAGGGATGAACATGGAGTGGAGGCATTATTCAAGCTTGAGTGTTACCAAGACGATGTGACATTTTACTTTGAGGCTAAGTCTGGAATTGTAAATATAATCCAGATGACTGAACTCGAATTTGATGAAAAAACTAATGATATGAAAAAATGTCATTTATGTTTAAATGTGTCAGAATTAAAAGAGTCAGAAGAGCAGAAAGCACGCAGAATAAAGAATAATATCTTTTTGCAAGAAAAAGGAATTATTACAAATAATAATCTGATGTGCAATGATGCCAATATGCAGATAAGACCAGTAGATGAAATAATTGAAAGAGCGGTTGCAAGTTTGATTGTTATTCAGGTAGCTTGTGATATCAATTATGATCAGTTTTCAGAGAAGAGTATGGCAAAAGCGAACTTTTTACTTGATTATTTTGGAGTGAAAAGTGCACTAAATTCAAAAGAAGAAAGAATCATGAATTTATGCTATACTAAGCAGGACTGCTTGGATATGGATTGGGCATATGAAGCAAATTGGGCGTTACTTTGGGCATTGGGACTTATTGACGATGACATAAGAAACCCAAACATCTTGGCAGACTGCGAAAAAGCCATGTCACTTCTTAAAGGAAGTTCATTGAAAAAATTCAAAGATCGTTGCAAAGTTAGAAGCTTAGACGAGATATTGGATATGTATGATCTATATTACAGATATCATTGGGCAACAAATGAAATTTGTTTGCAACAGGAATTCAATCCTACAATAATTAATGATGATGTAATTGTTGAAAGAAGAAGAGGACTTGAATGGCTGTTATCTCCATGCTCTGATGATTGGTACGATATTGATCTTTATGCATAACCAAAAAACAGCCTCTTATTCACACATGTGGATAAGGGGCTGTTTTTTGTTATGGTATTATTTTTTATATCTACATAAAAATTGGTACATACCTATTGAAAAAAATAAAAAATGGTGTTATCATATTAACATATTTAAAAACGAAATAAAGGACAACACATTCAAACTAAAACTAACAGAGAGCTGAAAACTAAGCTGAAATTTCAGTAAGATAATAATTTGTATGTTATCACCTTTATGTTGCTTAATCGAACAAAAGTAAATTAAGCCGTAATCTTGCGTTAAAAGAAAATTAAGAGAGCTAGTAATTTAACATTTAGCTAATATAGGTGGTACCGCGGATTTTAAGTCATTCGTCCTAATAAAAGTAGGACAAATGGCTTTTTTTGATGTTTTAAATGCAAAATTGAAATAATGCAAAAATATAAAAAATGATATGTTCAAAAGAATTTGTTCTATAAAAATTTATAATAAAGGAGAGATTAAATATGTGTGAAGAAAAAAAAGATTATGGTAAAACATTAAACTTACCAAAAACAGACTTCCCTATGAGAGGAAATTTACCAGAAAACGAGCCAAAAATATTTGATGAAGTTTTTGAAAATGATTTGTATGAAAAAATGTTAAAAAAGAATGAAGGAAAGACACCATTCGTATTACATGATGGACCTCCATATGCAAATGGTGGACTTCACATTGGACATGCTTTAAATAAAATATTAAAAGATACAATAGTAAGATACAAAAATTTAAAAGGATTTGATACTCCATTTATACCTGGATTTGATACACATGGTATGCCAACTGAAAAAAAAGCTATTGAAAAATTAGGATTAAATAGAGATGAAGTTCCAATTTCTGAATTCAGAGATGCATGTAAAGGATTTAATAAAGAATATATAAAATTACAAACTGATGGATTTAAAAGATTAGGGGTTTTAGCAGATTGGAAACATCCATACATAACATATCAACCAGAAATGGAAGCTGAGCAATTAAGAGTTTTTGGTACTATGTATAAAAAAGGCTATATATACAAAGGTTTAAAACCAGTTTATTGGTGTACTGATTGTGAAACAGCATTGGCTGAAGCTGAAATCGAATATAAAGATGTTGATTCAGAAACAGTATATGTAAAATTCCCAGTAATAGAAGGAAATGGATTATTTGATGAAAGAGATACATATTTTGTTATTTGGACAACAACACCATGGACATTACCTGGAAACACAGGTATAACAGTAAACCCAGACTTTAAATATAGCTTAATTGATGTTAATGGAGAAAAATTAGTTATTGCAACAGAAAGAATTGAGCCAGTTTTAAAAGATGCTGGAGTAGAAGAATATACAGTTATAAAAGAATTTGAAGGTAAAGAATTTGATGGAGTTAAATGTAAACATCCTTTCTTAAACAGAGAATCTAAAGTTGTTATGGGTAGTCCAGATACAGTAGATGTTGATTTAGAAGCTGGTACTGGTGAAGTTCATACAGCTCCTGGATATGGTAAAGAAGATTATTTATGCGGATTAAAAAATGGACTTGAAATGATTGTTTGTGTTGATGATAAGGGTCATCAAACAAAAGAAGCTGGACCATTTGCAGGTATGTTTTATGCAAAATCTAATAAAGAAATTGTAAAATGGTTAGATGAAAATGATTTACTATTTGCTAAAAAGAAAATAAATCACTCATATCCACATTGTTGGAGATGTAAAAAGCCAATAATATTCAGAGCTACAAAGCAATGGTTTGCTTCAATAGATAAATTTAGAGCGGATTCATTAAAAGCTATAAAAAATGTTAAATGGGTTCCAGCATGGGGTGAAGACCGTATTTCTAAAATGATAGAAGAGCGTAATGACTGGTGTATATCTCGTCAAAGAATTTGGGGAGTTCCATTACCAATATTCTATTGTAAAAATTGTGAGAAAGAATATGTTACAGATAGCTCTATGGAAAAAGTAATAAATCTTGTTAAAGAGCATGGAACTAATTGTTGGTTTGACATGGATGCGAAAGATTTATTACCAGCAGATGCAAAATGTCCAGAATGTGGATGTACAGAATTCACAAAAGAATCAGACATAATGGATGTATGGTTTGATTCTGGTTCAACACATCAAAGTTGTCTTGCTCAAAGAGGATTACCAAAAGCAGATTTATACTTAGAAGGTGCTGACCAATACAGAGGATGGTTTCAATCATCATTATTAACATCAATAGCAGTAACTGGAGATGCTCCATACAAAGAAGTTTTAACACATGGATGGACTGTTGATGCACAAGGAAGACAAATGCATAAATCATTAGGAAATGGTATTGATCCACAAGAAGTAATAGACCAATATGGTGCAGATATATTAAGACTTTGGGCACTATCTTCAGATTATCAATCAGATGTAAGATTATCTAAGGAAATATTAAAACAAGTTTCAGAAGTATACAGAAAAATACGTAACACTGCAAGATACATATTAGGAAATATCCACGACTTTGATGTAAACAAACCAGTAGCATATGAAGATTTACAAGAAATTGACAAATGGGCTCTAACAAGACTAAATAAATTAATAAGCGAATGCACAAAATCATATGATGTATATGACTTCAACAAAGCATATCAAGCAATAAATACATTCTGTGTATTAGATATGAGTAATTTCTATTTAGACATAATAAAAGACAGACTATACACAGCAAAACCAGAATCAACAGAAAGAAGAGCCGCTCAAACAACAATGTACGAAATACTAGAAGCACTTGTAAAAATTATAGCTCCAATGGCAAGCTTCACAGCAGAAGAAATATGGAAATATATGCCTCATAAAGATGGCGAAAACACAGAAAGTGTAATGCTTTCATATTACCCAGAAGTAAATGAAAAATATGAAGACAAAGAGCTAGAAGCAAAATGGGATAAAATACTAAAAATAAAAGAAGCGGTAGCAAAAAAATTAGAAGAAGCAAGAGCAGAAAAAGTAATAGGACATTCACTAAACGCAAAAGTAATAATATCAGCAGAAGGAGAAGAATACAAATTCTTAAATGACAACAAAGACTTACTAAAAGATGTATTCATAGTATCAGGATTAGATTTAGTAGAAGGTACATCAGAAATAAAAGTACAAGTAGCCGAAGGTGAAAAATGCGAAAGATGTTGGAAATACGATGTAACGGTAGGACAAGATAAAGAAAATCCAACAATATGCCACAGATGTAGTGAAGCTTTAAAATAAATAAAAAGGGGAAAAATAATCCCCTTTTTATTTTTGGTTAAACTTTTAGACTGCTTTCTAATGCTAGTACAATCATATCATTCAAAGATTTTTCTCTTTCTTCTGAAGAAATTTCTTGCTTTTTATAATGTGAATCAACAACAGTTAATAAACAAGAAGCCTTTTTGTTTAAATATTTTGCTGTGTAGAATAAAGCAAAAGATTCCATTTCTGCTGCTGTAATATTAAATTCTGCAGGTAATCTATTTAATAATATATTTATATCTTCTATATAATAATCAAAACACTCACTACATAAAACATTTCCTTCAACAAGTTTTATATTATTTTCATTAGCAGTTTCTTTTATAATAGAATTAATATCTTCGCTTGCATTAATTATGTGACAATCTTTATTATTTAAGGCTTTAGCAAAGTTTCCCTCTGTATAAGACTCATCAACTAATATAGTATCAAAAATGTTCAAATCTGCTGAATAAGCTCCACAAGAGCCAATTCTTATAATAGTTTCAACATTATAAAACTTATACAATTCATAGCAATATATTCCCATACTAGGCATACCCATACCTGTTGAAAATACAGTAATTTCTTTTCCTTTATATGTTCCAGTATATGCCAAAATATTTCTAACAGTATTAACCAATCTGTAATTTTCTAAAAAATTTTCAGCAATATATTTAGCTCTAAGTGGATCTCCAGGAGCTAAAACAATTTTTGCGATATCTTCTTCTTTCGCATTAATATGTGGTGTCATAATAAAATCCTCCTTTGTTTTTTGTGATTATATCATATAAAATATAGTGTTACAAATATTTAGATAAATAATAATAAAAATGATAGTG
>ERZ1026876.1491-NODE-1491-length-11440-cov-7.205797_pt1 | contig 11440 bp, 7 predicted proteins | sample MGYA00380168_ERZ1026876 | MGnify/ENA primary metagenome ERZ1026876 (study PRJEB33269, sample SAMEA4719804) | human gut metagenome | biome: human-associated habitat; feature: organic feature; material: feces | place: Cameroon | collected 2013-10 ... | reverse complement strand
TGTGCAAACCACGATGGAAACCATCGGAAATGCCGTATTGACATCAGAAGGTGAAGGTAATGCCGCATTGCGCGAAGCCTTCACCAAGGGAACTATGGATGCAGCCCAACTCAACAAGGAACTCATCCACTTCATCTACCGCCTCCTCTTCCTGTTTATTATCGAAGATAGAGGATTGGTATATCAGATTCCTGACTCACCTGATGCTCCAGATTACAAGCAGTTATGCCAGTGGCAGGACATCTACAAGAAGTTCTATGCTGCAAGCCGTCTGCGCCGTCTCTCGGAATTGGCGTACCTGAAACAGCACCAGTATGCCGACCTATGGCAGGGATTGATGGATACTTTCCATCTCTTCGAGCCAGATACTTTTGGCGAGAAACTGGGCATCAAGCCATTGGGTGGTGTGCTCTTTGGCACAGAAACCCTGCATTGGCTGAAGCAATGCCAGGTAAGCAACAAGGATTTGCTCACAGCATTCTCTGCTCTCAACGAGTTTGAAGACGAGCGTCAGCAGAAAGTAAAGATCAACTATTCCTCTCTCGACGTAGAGGAGTTTGGTTCTGTATATGAGGGCATTCTCGAAATGCGCCCATTCGTACAGCCGGGTGTTGCCTCTTCCGACTGGCAGTTTGGCTTCGTTGGCGGTTTAGACCGTCAAAGCACTTCTTCTTATTATACTCGTCCAGACTTGGTACAGAATCTGATCAAGACTACACTCGAACCAGTCATCAAGGAAAAGATTGCTGCACAAACTACTACAGAAGAGAAGGTAAAGGCATTGCTCAACATGAAGGTCTGTGATGCAGCAAGTGGTTCCGGACATATTGTATTGGCGATGGCTCGCACCATTTCCTGGTATATCTGTACCCTCCGCACAGGTGAAGACAACCCTGCTTCGCTGGATTATCGTCAGGCACTTCGTGAGGTTATCTCCCGCTGTGTCTATGCCGTAGATTACAATCCGGATGCCGTAGAACTTTGCAAAGTAGTATTGTGGATTGAAGGTTATTGCGCAGGCAAGCCACTTTCATTCCTCGATCATCATATCCGTTGCGGTAATTCCGTATTGGGAGTTTCCGACTTGCAGATGCTGATAGATGGTGTACCAGACAAGGCTTTAACCGCAGAGGACAAAGATACATTGAAGGCTTTGAAGAAGATGAATCAGGAAGCCGTAAAAGCAGTAAACGGAACTTTAGATAATGAGCCTACATTAGGTTTGGAGGATTCCTTTGGTGTTGAGAACATGTCCGCAGCCCAGATTGGTTTAGCAGATAAGATTCGTTTTATCAACCACTTACCGGAAGATACTTTAGAGGAAGAAATCATCAAGCAGGAACGATGGAAAGAGTTGATGGAGTCTGCACGAGTAGATTGTCTGCGACGTGCATGCGACATCTATACCAGTGCATTTTACCATACTGTTCAAAGAGACGAACTTTACAAAGATAATGGGGGCAGCAATAAAGAACTGATTCTGGAGGCTGAGGTTCCATATACCAAGACTGTGATGCGTGCGCTTCAGGAAATTAATGCTATGGAATGCCTTGAAAAAGGCAAGCCACTGCCTACTTTCTATCGCCAGCTCTCTGCCGACTTCAAGACTGAAGTAAAGTGTATGGCTGACGAGCAGCGTTTCTTCCATTGGTGCGTAGAGTTCCCTGAGGTTTTTGCAGCCAATAAGGGATTTGACGTAATGTGCGGAAATCCGCCATGGGACTTGATTAAAGTAGAGGATAAAAAATGGTTTGAAGGTCATAACCGATTAGATATCGTAAATGCCGGAACTGCAGCACAAAGAAAAGAAATCATTGCAAAACTACCAATAACAGACCCTGTTCTATACAGAGAATATTTACAAGCTGTTTGCCATGCAGAGAGCTTGAGCCGCTTTGTACGCCTATGTGGACGATTTGAACTGACAGCAACAGGAGACATCAACCTTTTTCCTCTTTTCTCAGAGCTATGCCTCTCTTTCTCAAAAGAGGCATGGAGCCTTGTGTTACCTACAGGCATTGCTGTAAATGACAGCAACAAGGCTTTCTTTTCTAAACTCATTGACGAGAACAGACTAGCATCATTATATGATTTTGAAAACAGAGAGAAACTCTTTGATATAGATAGTCGTTTTAAGTTCTGTTTGTTGGTTGCAGGCAAAGCGCAAGACAGTCCTCGTTCGGTTAGAGGAGGGTTCTATTTGACTCGTCTTGACCACTTACTCGATCCTCGTCGTATATATACTTTGCAGACGAGTGACTTTGTGCGTTTCAATCCAAATACAAAGCAGTGTCCAATGTTCCGAACATCTTATGATGCCAAACTCACAGGAAAGATATACAAACATACCTGTATCATGGTAAATGAAAATACGGGGGAGAATCCATGGGGAATAAAGTTTGGAACAATTTGCCACATGTCAGGTGATTCTGGATTATTTAAGACATATAAACAACTAACTTCAGCTGGGGCAACATATAGAAATGGCTTTTTCTATACTGGTAAAAAAGTTTATGTGCCATTATATGAAGGCAAACACATTTGGCTATACAATCATCATTATGGAGAATTTCCAATAGAAGGCAAACGTCCAAATTCTATTCCTCCAACGAGTATCACTGATTTACAAGATACTAATGCCCCACTTTACCCTTGGTATTGGGTGGATAAAGAAGAAGTTGAAAACAAACTGACAAAGCGAGATAAAGAAGGGAAGATTCTTTGGCAATGGACACATAATTATTATATAGTATTCCGAGATGTTACTAATGCGACCAATGAGCGCACTTGCGTAGCAACCCTTATGCCCAGCGGCGTAGCCGCTGGGCATAAGGCGCCGCTCGTATTCACTTCGCGGCGCCTTATCCCCAGCACGTGCTTTGCAGCAATGATTTCATCATTGACTTTTGATTACGTGGCACGACAGAAAATAGGAAATTCAAGTATGGCATTTTTTGTCATGAAGCAGCTTCCTGTCCTCACCCCCGACCAAATCCCATCTGCCATGCAATGGCAGATCGCGAAGCGAGTAGCCGAGCTATGCTATTTCAATCACGATATGGATGGTTGGGCATCAGAATTATGGGAAGAAATGAACGAAGAGCAGCGAGCAGAGTTACCACAGTTGAGAGCACAGCAGCCTTGGATTTACAATCCTGAGCGCAGAGCCATCCTTCAAGCCGAGCTTGATGCCATCTTTGCCCATCTCTATGGCCTCAACACTGAAGATCTCCGTTATATCCTAGACCCCGAAGATGTTTGTGGCAAAGGCTGCATCAACGAGACCTTCCGTGTACTGAAAGACAACGAGATACGTCAGTACGGAGAATACCGCACCAAGCGCCTCGTTCTCGAAGCATGGAATAAATTTGGATTTAACAATTAATATTACAAGAAAGGATTTTTATGATATTATACCATTATACAACAATGGATACATTCGTCTCCATGATGGAACATTCTTTGTTCCATCAAAATGACAATTTAGAGCCTACCCACTTAATTATGTGGGCAGGTCATTCTTCATATCAAAATGATCCAACAGAATGTAAATTGTATTTTGAAGGACTTAGAAAAGCTATCGAAAACTACTGTCAGCACAACCAATGTAACTTAATGGAAGAATACGATAAATTAATAAATGAACCCGAAAGAGGTTTAAGTTTATATTTTATCTCATTTTCGGAACAAGAAGATGATTTAACCATGTGGCGTGGTTATGGTCAAAATGGAGATGGCATAAGTTTAGGCTTCGACTTTGACAAATTGCCAGGTGCTCCTCTCATGCGATTAAGAGATAGAGATAATCCTGAAAATAACAATTATCAACTAGATACTCGTCTTATATACAACAAGGACTATCCCATAAAATGTGTATATACGGAACCAAATGACATAAAAATAGAAGAGGATACATGTCGTAGGACAATACAAAATCTTCAAGATAAAGACAAAGAATGGAGAGATGTTATTCAGCACTTAATAGACTGCCAAGAAGCTCCCAAATATAAACACTTCAAATATGAAGCTGAAAAAGAACATCGCATAGTAAAGATCGGAGAAATGCCCAAATTTTGCAAAGGAGAAGATGGACTTCCAATACCATACATTGAAGTAGGAATACCATTAAGTTGCTTACAAAAAATAATTATTGGTCCTTGCAAAACAACCAACAACAATGTAAAAAGAGTCAAAGCTCTCTTGCATACCAAACTATTGGACATTCCTGTTGAAAATTCAATAATTCCATACAGAAATAGAACATAAACATGAATACAGAACAACAAAAGATAGAATACAAGAGTCTGCAAAAGATTCGAACAGGAGAGAAAGGATTCAAGGAACTCTCCACCACTTGTGTGGCTTTAGCCAATGCACAAGGAGGACAAATTATGATTGGCGTGGAAGACAAGACAAAGAAGCCAGCTCCCAATCAGGTTATACCACAAGAAGAGGCAAATAGTGCTGTTACAAGATTGCGTGGACTCTGTTTCAATGTAGGTCTTGCAGTAGGTGATGTATGCGCTGATGAAACTGGCAGCCAGTACTTTGCTATCACAGTATTCCCTTCACTCCATTCATATGCTACCACTTCTGATGGCAAGATGTATATCCGTGTCGCCGACAAATGTGAGCCGGTTCGTAGTGAGGATATCCAACGTGTTGGAGAAGAGAAAGGAGCTTTCCAATGGGAACTTGTGTCAACACAGTTTGAATTGGAAGATGAGAATAAGACGAATCTCTCTAAATTCGCTAATGATATACGCCAATCTGATAGAGTAAAGCTGCATATCAAGCAGCTCGACGATATGGAAATTGGCGAGCAGTACCACCTTCTTGACGGCAACAAGATGACCAATCTTGGTGTCTTATGGATTGGTACAGCCAAACAGCGCAGCCGCATATGCTATCCTATCACTGTGCAATATATCGTATATGACGACTTGGAGAACAAGACCAACAAATTGGAATGGCGTGACAACACATGTAATCCGAAAGAACTGTTGGAAGATATTATGGACAAGGCTGTTGAGTTGACCTATAGCTATGAGATGCCTAATGGACTTTTCCGTAAGACAGTACGCTATTATAATGAGAACTTAATCAGAGAGTTGCTTGTTAATAGTTTGGCTCATAGTTCAAGAACCATCTCTAACGACATCACAATCAAGGTATATCCAGGTTATATCAGCATCTCCAATCCTGGTGGTCTCCCTTTAGGTGTAACCAAAGACAACATCCTTCATACCAAGCACAGACGTAATCCGAATATGATTGAGATACTGACTGCACTTGGATTGATGGAAGGCGAGGGCTCTGGATATGACTTGATTTATGAGCTGGATGCCGTTGAAGCAAAGAAACAACCTGAGATAGAATCAACATTCAATACTGTCACTGTATATCAAAGTGCAGAGATTACGGATAAAGAAGTTGTTCGCCTGATGGATTATGTTGACCATAATTATCAGCTTTCCCAAAAGAACAAGATAGCTTTCGGTATCATAGCCAGAGAGAAACGCATTGCGACAACAGACTTATCTAAGACTCTTCAACTCACTGCGGAAGAACGACTTAGAAGCTATGTGGACAATTTGGATAAGAATCACTTAATAACAAAAAGTGGTGCAACAAAAGGGGCATACTATCAAATCAACCCTACATTATTAACGAATGCAAAATCCAATATTGTCACAACGCTAAGAACTATAGAACCATATGTTCTGAAAGCCCTTATCAAAGAGGACTTACACAGACATCCTATGAGCAAAATTTCTGAAATAGCAAGTAGAATACCTGATGTTGAAATCAAAGAAGTTCGCAAGATTGTTTATTCTATGGTCGGAACCGAAATAGCGAAGAAAGGCGCTCGTGTAGATTGCAGATACTATTTAGTTTGATGGCTAATAAAAAAATAACCGAAAAATAAATTTTTGTTAATAGATTCGCATTATTCTGATTATCAAGTAGATGTCTTTTTCTTATCATTTTATTTTTAGCTAAAACACAGAAAATAAAATAATAAGAAAAAGACATCTTAGTTTAGGCAATAATGGCTTCATATATGCAAATTACGAGACTGCCTGTTACAATAAAAATGCCACCAATCCAAAAGAATGCAACAATCCGAGAAATAGTTCTACATAAAAGCGCAAGCACGATCATCCCGACATTGTGCTTAACTTTTTCTGGAACTCGGATATTACACCGACAATTAGAACGAATTTACACCGACATTATCTTTGCCTTCATGACTTATAATACCAGTTATTTTCATTACCGCCAAATCTTTTCTCCGTTCTTGAAGTCTCCGACAAGGTTACCGACAAAGTTTCCGACATTTATTGTCGGTAACCAACTTTCCATAAAACGATAACATATTGGTTTTCAATTATTTTCCTTACCGACATGTCTCCGACATTTATCTCCGACATTTACATCGGTATTACCGCTACATTACCGCCACTATTACCGCCAAAAAGAAATTTGCACCGACATTTACACCGACAAAACAGCAGCAACCTTTTCCCACAAACAACACTCGTGACGAAAAGCTACGAAAAATAGGGCGCCTTCTTGTTAATATGGCAAAAGATGAACTTATAGTAAAATCACCGAATGGAAAAAAATGGCAGATAACCGAGAAAGGCGAAAAAGAACTTTACTAATAATATAGGTCGTTCTTGCGGTCGTTGCGGTCGTTCTTACAGTCGTTCTTACGGTCGTTACGGTCGTTCATTCAACCTTTTTCGGCCATATTACGAGACTGACCGTTACGATAAAAATGCCATCGTTCCAAAAGAATGTAACAATCCAAGAAATAGTTATTCATAAAAGCGCAAGCACAATCACCCCAGCATTGTGCTTAACTTTTTCTAGAACTCGGATATTTACACCGACAATTAGAGCTAATTTACACCGACATGATCCTTGCCTTCATACCTTATAATACCTGTTATTTTCATTACCGCCAAATCATTTCTCCGTTCTTGAAGTCTCCGACAAGGTTACCGACAAAGTCTCCGACATTAATTGTCGGTAACCAACTTCCCATAAAACGATAACGTATTGGTTTTCAATCATTTTCCTTTCCGACATATTACCGACATGTCTCCGACATTTATCTCCGACATTTACATCGGCATTACCGCCACATTACCGCCACCATTACCGCCACTATTACCGCCCCCAAAAATACGCCGACATTTACACCGACAAAACAGTATCAACCTTCAGCGTTCACAGACCAACTGCTAAATTGATCACCTTCCCAAAATTATCCCAAAAGAGGGAATCAGGAGATTGAAGTAAAAAACAGGTTTACACCTTATTATATAAAGGAATTCATTGGAAAAAATGGCGGGGATAATATTGTTGAATATCAACAACTTAAGCGTTTCATTGTGCAAGTTGAGGCATTTTCATTATGCAAGTTGAGGCAATTTCATTGTGCAGATTGTGGCAATTTCATTGTGCAGATTGTGGCAATTTCATTGTGCAAGTTGAGGCATTTTCATTGTGCAAGTTGAGGATTTATCATAAAAAAAAATGGTGTTCCATTCCTCAAAATGAAACACCATTGACCTAAATTTTATGCTGATAATCGAATTTCGCAATTAGTTGCTATAAGCACTCTCACCATGCTCGTAGATGTCGAGACCTTCCTCCTCTACTCGCTTGTCAACACGTACACCTACACTCTTATCTACTACCTTGAAGATAATGTAGGTAACTACTACACTGTAGATGATGCTTACCACGGTGGCTACAACCTGAACCCAAAGCTGATGCCAGTCGCCATAGAGGGCACCCTGTACACCTTCTGCACCAGTTACATAATGAGTGGCGAAGACACCGGTGAGGATAGAACCCAGAATACCGCCCATACCATGAACACCGAAGGCATCGAGGGCATCATCATACTTGAACTTCTCCTTCACCACTGCTACCATGAAGAAGCAGACGATGGTGGAAATGATTCCGATACAGAAGGCACCTAAAATATCGGTACTACCTGCGGCTGGAGTGATGGCTACCAGTCCGGCAACAGCACCGGTACAAGCACCTACTGTGGTTGGCTTCTTGTTTACAATCCAGTCGATGAGCATCCAGGTGGTGGCTGCTGCAGCTGTGGCTACATGAGTTACAAGGAAGGCATTGGCTGCCAGACCATCAGCTGCCAGACCGCTACCGGCATTGAAACCGAACCATCCCAACCAGAGGAATGACATACCCATGAACACGAAGGTGATGTTGTGAGGTGTGATAGGATGACCAGCACGATAATCATCACGCTTGCCTACACAGAGTGCCATGACCAGAGCGGCTACACCGGCATTGATATGTACCACGGTACCACCCGCAAAGTCGATGGCTCCCATCTCCTGCAGGAAACCGCCACCCCATACCCAGTGGGCCATAGGAAGATAAGCGATGATAACCCAAAGGATGGTGAAAAGTACATAACCGCTGAACTTGACACGCTCAGCAAAGGCACCGAGAATCAAGGCTGGAGTAATGAGGGCGAACATGCACTGGAACATTGCAAAGGTGAGTTCCGGAATGCCTGTAGGCATGATGGCATCCAAGCCGATACCGTGGAGGAAACATTTATCGAAACCACCGATGACGCAAGCCAGAGGATTGCCCGAATCGGCATATTCTGTAGAGAATGCCCAGGAATAACCGAAGGCTACCCATATCAGACTGACTACTGCCACGATGAATACCGTCTGCATCAGGATGCTGAGGATATTCTTCTGGCGCACCAAACCACCATAAAAAAGTGCTATACCCGGGATTGACATCAAAAGCACCAAGATGGTTGCCATGATCATCCACGCTGTGTTACCCGTATCAAGTGTCGTCAATAATAAACTGCTCATAAAAATATCTTATAGTTAAATTAGAATACAATATAATAATATAGCCTCTCAAATTTAAACTTCAATACCAATCATAAAGTTCAATGTTCAAACCTCAAAATTCAAAGTTCTTTATTCCTCTTTCTCTGCATTATACAATGCAATGTCACCTCGCTCGCCGGTTCTGATTCTTACCGTATCGAGTACAGGAATCACGAAGATTCTGCCGTCTCCTACTTCACCGGTCTGTGCAGCGCCCTGGATGGCGGCGATGGTAGGCTCCACATTCTTATCACGAACCACAATATTCAGAAGCACACGTTCGATGCTGCTGGTATCGTACATCACACCACGGTAAATGCGAGCCTGGCGCATTTTTCCCTCTCCTCTTACATTATAATAAGAGAACCACTCGATGTCTGCTGCTAAAAGTGCCTTCTTGACATCCTCGAATCTTGACTTGCGGATAATTGCCTCAATCTTCTTCATAATCCTTTAATAATTAATAATGTGTTAATACTTCTATTGATTGTCTCTTTTCGAAAACGGACTCTCATTGGTTGTTATCCAAACTAAGCCTTTCTTTTGCATTATGTTCGTTTTCGGCTGCAAAATTAATACATTTTGTCAGTATTTTAAAGAATAATCAAACATTTAGCTTTTGCTTTTTATCGAATATTTTAAATTTATCCGGGCTTATCGCATTCTCCTTACAATTTGTAAGGCAGAAAGCGTTTTTATAACACAAATTGTAAGAACGTGAAAAATAATCAAGATTTCTGTATTTATTTTCTTGCATATCTCAGCAAATCGTCGTACCTTTGCAACCGAAATCAAACAAATAGTCATCGAAATATTCGAAAGACTAGCAAAAAGTCAAATCTCAAAAGAGATAAGACATGAGAGATAAAAGAAGAGTATTCAAACATAAAGAACAACGCAGATGAAAGAAACAGTTCATTTTACAAAGATGCAGGGAGCGGGTAACGATTATATATATGTAGATACCCAGATGTACGATATCCCTGACCCAGAGAAGGCGGCCATTGCCTGGAGTGCTTATCATACGGGCATAGGAAGCGATGGACTGGTTCTCATCGGAAAGCCGCAAGACGGCAGAAGAGCAGATTATTCGATGCGCATCTTCAACGCCGATGGTTCAGAAGCGATGATGTGCGGCAATGCAAGCCGATGCATCGGTAAGTATCTTTACGAAAAAGGATTGACCCGAAAGGACACCATCCGACTGGAAACACTTTCGGGTATCAAGATATTGAAACTTCATCTTCAGGATAATAAGAAAGTTGTGGAATCGGTAACAGTAGACATGCTGGAACCCAAACTTGAAAATCCCGAGCAATTCATAGGCCCTTCGGTGCTCGAAGCTGACGGCAGAAAATTTGAAGGCACCTATGTTTGCATGGGTAATCCGCATTTCGTTACCTTCGTGGATGACATCGACACCATCGACATCGCCCACTATGGTAAAATCCTGGAAAGAGACAAGGCATTTCCCCAAAGATGCAACATAGAATTTGCACAAGTAACTGACACAGACGCCATAAGAACACGAGTTTGGGAAAGGGGAAGCGGAATAACAATGGCTTGCGGAACAGGAGCCTGTGCCACAGCCGTAGCCGCAGCCCTTACCAAGCGTACTGGCAGAAAAAGCAGTATCGTGATGGATGGCGGAACGCTGGAAATAGAATATAGCGAGGCTGATGATCATGTTTACATGACAGGGCCTGCAGCCTTCTCTTTCGAAGGAGAAATCCGGTTGGAGGTTTGAGTGTTGAATGTTGAATGTTGAATGTTGAATTTAGCAGTACCCACAAACTTAACACTTAACATTTAACACTTAACATTAAAATAAAAAGAACGCAAACTTAAATAACAAATGGTCGATAATGACCGTAAATAAAAGGAGAAACAAAATATGGCATTAGTTAATGAACATTTCCTGAAGTTGGCCAACAACTACTTGTTTGCCGACATCGCAAAGAAGGTGAACGCCTACAAGATTGCACATCCAAAGCAGCGTGTAATCAGTCTGGGCATCGGTGACGTAACCCAACCTCTCTGCCCTGCCGTCATCAAGGCGATGCACAAGGCAGTGGATGAGATGGCTGAGCAGGCTTCTTTCAGAGGCTACGGTCCGGAGCGAGGCTACGACTTCCTTCGCGAGGCAATCATCAAGAACGACTTCCTGCCCCGTGGCATTCATCTTGACGCCAACGAGGTATTCGTAAACGATGGAGCCAAGAGTGATACAGGAAATATCCAGGAGATTTTGAGATGGGATAACAACATCGGCGTTACTGACCCGATTTATCCGGTTTATATAGATTCTAACGTGATGATAGGTAGAGCGGGAGTCTTTGAGAATGGCAAGTGGAGCAACGTAACCTACATGCCTTGCGATGAGAGCGATGACTTCATCCCTCAGATTCCAGACCACCGTGTGGACATGATTTATCTCTGTTATCCAAACAACCCTACGGGTACGGTCATCTCGAAAGAAGAACTCAGAAAATGGGTAAACTATGCTATCAAGAACGAGAGCATCATCCTCTATG
>ERZ1026876.1488-NODE-1488-length-11457-cov-16.923522_pt1 | contig 11457 bp, 24 predicted proteins | sample MGYA00380168_ERZ1026876 | MGnify/ENA primary metagenome ERZ1026876 (study PRJEB33269, sample SAMEA4719804) | human gut metagenome | biome: human-associated habitat; feature: organic feature; material: feces | place: Cameroon | collected 2013-10 ... | reverse complement strand
TCGTCGGCAGCGTCAGATGTGTATAAGAGACAGATTTTACGCTACACCCAAGACTGCCTTGTGATGGGCAGAAGGGTGTAGCTATTCTGTGAGTGTAACTAAGTTATATATTAAAATAATTGATATTAGTAATTTAAATTTTTAATAGATTATTTTGCTGTTATGTATTGACAAATGCAATTTTGTATGATACAATACTAGAGAATAGATAAATAACCCGACTATTTATCTATGTTAAATTATTTGAGCAATCAGTCCAGTGGACTGTTGCGAAGAGGAAAAGTTGAGTACAAAGAATATAGAGGAGGTCAGATTGCGAAACTACTAGATTTTACACGGCAAAAGTGGCAATTTGAACTTTCAGTTTAGAATAAGGTGGTGAAAAAATGGGAATGCTAAAATCGTCTGTATTTACTTGATAAAATGTACTTTTGGTAAAAAAATGGAACTTTCAGTTTAGAATAAGTCCACTAAATTGGTAGGTCTATATTGTATACAACAGAGGTGATTATGTGAAACTATTGGTGGATTCTGAAACAGGAGAAGTAACGGAGAATATTGCTTCTTGGCGCACAGAAAGACAACAAGAAGCATGGCAAAACATAAAGGACTACAAAAAGAAACAAGAAGAAAAAGAATATGCTAAAATGATGGGTATGAAAGGTATGAATCCAGAGTACAAAGAATTTGGCCCGTTTCTATTTCTTGTATTCTCAAAAGTCGAAGAGCTGTTCCCTAATTTAAATAATAAGAGTATTTCTATGCTCATTATGCTGTCGTCTTTTCTTGACTATAATAACAATTTAATTAAGACAAACGGGCAACCTATGTTGAGAAAAGATTTAGCAAGAATTTTAGATACATCAGAAAGTTCTGTCAGCCGGTTTGTCAATGCTCTTAAAAGCGAAAAGATTTTAGTAGTCAATAATGATGGGACAATGAAGATTAACGACGAAAGAATTTACAGAGGGCGTATAAAAACAAACCTTAACAGAACAAGTTATACCACTACGAGAATTTATATTAACTCTTGTAGAGAGCTGTATTATAGTTGCGACAAAAAGAATCGCTCTAAATTATCTTATGTTTATAGGCTGTTGCCGTGGATTAACTTAGAGCATAACGTGCTTTGTTGGAATCCAGACGAAGAAGATTTAGAAAAGCTAGAACTAATGTCTATTGGTGACTATGCGGAAGAAATTGGATTTGGTAGAGAAAATTCAACAAAGCTATCAAAGGAATTATTCTCTTTTAAATTGTATAACAAACCTGTAATTCTATTGGTTTATAGCGGCGATATTAAGAAGGCTTCTGTTCTTATTAATCCTAGTTTGCTATATTCTGGTAGCAATGTTGGTGGTATGCGAGTATTCTTTAATGCACAAGCAGACAAAGAAGAAGAGAAAAAGAAGAAATAACTTTTTAAAAAGATAATTGTTTGTGATAGCTAGACAAACAATAAAGCCGGGTTGCTTTCGCTTCCCGGCTATTTCTTTTCTTGTTAAATTTCACTAATCACATCTTTGATGGTCGTTTCAAGTGTCACAACAGAATGAATACTATAACCATGCAAAGGAACCATAAGTTCTTCTGTTTCTTTGTCTCTTACCTCACAATAGTGCATCCATCCCTCTGGTTCGTCAACGTAATCAAATGAAATGTCAAGTTCATAATCTGGATGACCGTCAATCTCATAAGTCACAATTCGTGTGTCAAAGTCGTTAGGCATTTCACCGTTGCCAGTCCAGCGAGAAGGATTCATTTTGTCGAGAAAGTCTTTTGCAATTTCATGAGCAGTCATATCTATACCTCATTTCTTTTTGTTGTATTCCTTGGTTTCTGTAATTATTATAGCATAGAATATACACCATGTCAATAGGGTTTTCAAAAATAATTTAAGATGGAATATATTATAACTTTTTAAAAAGATATGACAGCAACAAAGTAAAACCCGGTAGGCTCAACACCTCCGGGTAGTGATTAAAATTCTACTTTCATATCTACGCTCTTAGGGTCAATAACGCAAAAACAGTCATCAAAGTAGTCAAGGCGTTCTTGTTCAAAACAATAGGCGTTCCATCCATCTACCGTAGGAATCTTTACCCATGTAAGGTGTTTGCCGTCAGAGTTTACAGTAACAAAGATACCAGAAACATCCTTAAAGGGCTTCAAAACAGGCTTAGAATTAATATTAGGAATCATAACAATCACCTTTCTGTTAAATTAAGATATCTGCTTCATGGCAAATATAAGCGTCTTTATAGACACGTTCTTTCCACTTGATATGTTTGATTTCAGATGTACCGGGTTCTTTCTTAAAGACTCCGTTGTGTTCCTTTAATAGCGATACAAAGTCACTTGTGTAAAATGTTTCTTTTCTATTTATACCATTTCTATCATTTTTAATAGGAACAGCATATAGCTTGTAATCAAACCCGCTAAAAATATAAGGTTCCAACTTACATTCACACCAATATGTCGAATTACCCCAACCTAACAGGACAAAGTACGTTGCATTCACGTCAAGTTCTTCATATCTCATATTATACGGTCTCCCTTGCTTCAAGAATAGTCTTTCTAAGAAGTTCAGAACCGGGAACACTTCGGCAACACACCATGATATAACTGTTCTCCATGCCGTTGATAGCCCATTCAATTTCCTGTTCGTCACCAGAACGCTTTGCAGTCTTATAATCTTCAATATCACGCATAATCATTTCGGACATTTCAGCAATAGTCATTTACTCCACCTTCATCCCTGCTTCAATCATCATCTGACGAATAATCGGATTGTAGACTTCGTGAATCTCTTCGTTTTCATCATACCATTCATCACGTTCTTCCTGTGCTGCCAGAATCATTTCCTCGTAGTCCATTGTTAAATCCTCCGTATCTCTTGTTTGTACCATTATTATACACCAGATTTAACAGAAATATTTTCTTGACGTATGACAAGTGATATCTTTTTAAAAAGTTAATCGTTATATAAAATAAAGCCCGGAAGCATTTCTGCTCCGGGTCGTTCTGGTTTACATATCGGAATCTCTAAGAATTAAAGTTAGGTCGTTTACAATTTCATTATATACAGTTTCTTTTCCTTTATAATACCACTTATCTTTTGTTGTATGGCTTTTCTCTGCTTTGTTGCCCATCTCAATTCGCTGAGATTCATAAAGTTTCAAGAACGATTTAATGGTATCAATTTCTTTTTTAGTCATTGCAAAAACCTCTTTTCTTTTAACAGTCGCCCGTTTCGTTTATTTTTTGTACTCGTTCCAGATATGTCATTTCTTCACAAAGTTCAGTTGCTTCTTCATCTGTGAGAAAACTATAATCATTCATAATTTTCTTCTTGTCCTTAGAAGTATAGCCATGAACAAGAAGCATATTTGCACAAAATCCATCATGCTGTTCGTAGTAGTTCAGTAAATTCATATTAATACCTCGCTTCCTTTTTCTCTTTCAGTGACTATAGTTTATCATATTTTTAGACGGATTACAATAGGCAAATTGCACAAAGAATTATGATGAAAACTGTACAAAATTTAACAAGTAGATTATTCCAGATTACAATTAACTTTTTAAAAAGATAAACTTACTTAAATAAAAAGTCCCTTGAAAAATCAAGGGACTAAATCAATCTTCTTTGTAGATATCTAACACACGTTCATCGGCTTCTGCAAACTTCCACAATACAGGTTTTACAGGATAGTTTACAGCGTGTTCAGGCTCATTAAAAGGCGCTATACAGGGTCTTACAGCCTTTGTGTGAGCACCATATTTAACACGCCATGGAATAGCTTTAGGCTTCCTTGTTCTCGGTTTCTGCGCTTTCTTTTTCGGTTTCAGGTTTGACATTTTGCAATTCTCTGATACACTGATAACATCCTTCAATAAAGACGCCAATTTGACGCGGGTCTTTCTGGAATGCGTCAAGCATAGTAATCATACCGCGATAGTATTTAATAAGTGCCTCACGTTCTTCTGGTGTAAAATCTTTTGCTTTGCTTGTACTGAATAGATTGTTAATCTCCATGTTTAATCTCCTTTACTCCTGCAATATCAAAAATCGCTTTTCTATTTTCAGGCGTGTCCTCTTTGAACACCATCAAATGAGGTGTGAACAAAATCACATCGCCGCACTGTGTATAAATTTCAACATCATTTTTACTATAAAGAATATTTCTCATAATATTGTTACCTCACTTTCTACAAGTATTATAGCATAGTTTTACACGCCTGTCAAGTATAAATTTAACAAAAGGATTATTGATAACTTTTTAAAAAGATAATACAGGTATAAGAAAAAGGACTAGCCGAAACTAGTCCCAAATTTAACAAGAATTATTCTTGATTAGAATTTAGAGGATAATGTGCAATGATATTCCGACAAGCCTTCCCTTCTCTGTTTTCCCACTGTTCTTTTTCGTAGTTGTAACATCCTACGAACTTTGCCCGCGATTCATTCTCAATTAGCGCGTACACGCTTTTATTAGGGAATACAGGGTTATCTGGTGGTAAATTACTCTTGTCCCAAATAATCGTTTCTGATGCTTTCTTTTCGGGCTGTACAAATAGTTCTTCGTGTCCCTCACGTTTGCAAAATTCTGGATAATCCTCCGGGATATAGCCAAGGCTCTTACAAGCAGCGATTAGAAAAGCGTCCTTCTTACAAAGATTAATGATTTCGTCTTTCTTTGCAGCCGTCTTTACTGCCGTCTTTCGCAAAATAATTTGCTCTCTACGCAGCGAGTTAAGTGCCCACGCTTTCCATTCTTCTTCCGTTACCAAAATATCCCAAGGGCAAATTTCAGGCGGCTTCTTAACAACTTTCTTCTTCTTCGGATGACCGACTTTTTTATTACTCACTATAAACACCCCTTGTTAAATTAGTACAGGAATCCATTGATAATGTTTTTGTTATACTGTTTACGTTCTCTTACTCCCTTACTAATGTGCATATAAGGACGATTATGCGGAGAACTAAAACGGTATTTATTCTCTTCCGTGTATTGCTTCTGTTTCTCAAGTTCTGCCCTATATTCTTTATACTTAGGGCAAGTATCAGAACAGGCACAATGGCGTTCTTCACAGCCCTTGCAGGGACACGGAACATTTTTACCAGCATTGAAATTCATTTAAAACCACCTCTTTCCAGTAATGATACTATACGCCTCGAACATGGCATCATAAGTAATCTTATTCAGCTGGTAACTGGTATCCGTTGCGGACTTCGCCATCATGTCGTCACACTGGTCTTCCATCATTCCCAGCAGAGTATCAGGACGACTCTTGTAGTCATTAACATATTGGTTGACCAGCTCGTTATACATCTTGTTGTTAAATTTCATTTCTGTTTCCTCCGTTCTTTTGATACTGCTATTATATCAAATAAAAACACTTTTGTCAACAACTATTTTAAATTATTTTCAAGAAAATTTCGATATCAGTTTTTCACTAACTTTTTAAAAAGATAAACTTTCAGATATAACAAAACCCTGTTGGATGAATGAGGTAACAAGTTTCCAACAGGGCAGATAATGTCATGATAAACCAGCCTTGCAAAGTCCCACTGCGCACATAAGTGCGAGACCGGAATAATGGGAGAGAGGTTTCATCTATGTCTAGATGATGGTGCGGCGTGAGAATCCTGACATCCCATATACACGGTTATGAGCCGTGTGTTCTTCCTTTGAACTAACACCACATAGGAATGACGGTTTTCAATCTATAAACAGGTAGCTAATCTGTTATATAGCACTCAATCGAAAGTGAGAAGCAAACCGACAAAGCCGTGCTTTATATTAAATTCCCGCCTAGTTGCACACCCACTAGACTTAACAGATTCTTTTCTTTTGCCCGGTTTGAATCTATTCAAAAGACCGCTTCCAACTGTTACGTTGTTGAAATACGCCTAGATATACATATCTAGGACTAAGCGTTAGGCTAGATTGCTCTAGCCCGGTCGAACTGCCCGACCCTATGAACCTAGCTTATAGAACAGATGCAATCCGTTCTAACTCTTCGTCAGAGACAACGCCACCGAACAAGCAATGAACAGGATAGTGCTTGTCTCCGTTCTCACAATAATAGATGTAGTTGATGATATTACATACCATCTTACGTTCTTTCTCTGTATCGCATTTACTGCAAAGATAATCCCTTGCAGTGTCCATATCAACAACATTCTCAATGGTCATTTTTCTTTCCTCCGTTTCTGTAAGTATTGTATCATACTTTGTTTCTTGTGTCAAGTCTTTTTCTTAAATTTTTTCAAGAAAACTTTTTTCATTAATCTTTTCAACCAGCAAAGCGTTCTTGATAAACTTGAACACATAACCACTATACTGGAACGGTTCAAAACCCCCAATAACATGAAGGATAGTTTTCTGCTTCTCGGTGATGTAATGGCACTTGTGACCCTGAATCACAAAGCTATCAAGAAATCCCTGTTCCCAATCAGAAAGTTTAGGCTTGTGTGTTGCAAGCTGTTTCTGTCGCTGTTCTTCCAGCCCAATCTGCTCCATAAGCTTGAAGCGTCGCTTTGCAACGCTAGTGTATTCTTCGTCGTTCAGGATGTCGGAATCCAGAACCTTGTCCATCATGTGAACTTTCTTATAAGCCTGTTCCAGTGTCATGTTAAATTCTCCTTTTCTGTTTAGTTTCTGATATTATTATAGCATGGTGCTCTGGAAAAGTCAATAGTATTTTGAAAATTTTTCTGTTAAATTATTATAGAATATATAAACATGAAATTACTCTTTTATCATCATAATTTGGACACTTATTTAACGTACCTACGTTATTTTTATCTTTTTAAAAAGTTAATTTAACCCAAAATTAAAACCACCCACGTCAAAGCAACAAAACGTGGGTGGTAGAAGATGGCTTATTGATTTTCTAGTTCCTTAAAGAACTGTTTAACAGTGATTAGATAGATGGCATTAAATCCAATTGCGATGATAGTGCTCCATTCGTTCAGGAATAGTGTAGTGATAACCACACCAATAAACAGAACGGCGTGCAAGATAAAAATCAGAAAATCGCCCATGACGTACCCTTCCATATTCTAATATTTTCGGTCTTACCGGCGGTCTCAACGCTGTTTCCGTAGCGTCTTACAGGGAATCGTTTGACGTATTCTTTACCCTTTTCAGTGCCAATGTAGTAACGATATTTGGATGTGTCGTACTCGCCAAACTTTTCCAGATGGTCAATCATTCGCCTAGAGAGATTCATAAATGTTACCTCACTTTCTTAAAATTCAAGCACAACAGTGCAGGTATCGTCTATCACTTCAAAGCTTTCGCAGTCAGGATAGACGCTGTAGATTTCAGCAATTGAGCCGGAAAACGTCTCGATGCTGTTGCTGCTTTCCAGAATGGAACCGGAAGCACTGTTAATCAAATAATACATATTGTTACCTCCATGTTTTGTTCTTTTGTTTGTACCCTTATTATAGCAGATAAGAGTATACTTGTCAACCCCTATTCTGAAAATAATTTAAAAGAATTTTCCAAACATGGCTGTACTATCTTTTTAAAAAGTTAAATCCTATAAAACAAAATTGGCACTCACAATAAGCAAGTGCCAACTGGATTTATTCTGTTTTACTTGATACGCTCAAGCTCGCCGTTATCCGTATCATGCCGATACAATTCGGGAAACCGAACAACCTTTCCCATGCGATGACGTGTAATCAGTTTTCCGCACTTCTTGCAACGCAACACATATTCAACACGATTGCTTGCAATGCTATTAGCCTGTACGACCTCTTTGCCATCATCATTGGTAAAGTAATTGGTTCTTGTGATATCCAGATTATATTTTTTACTTACCTCATTAGCAATTACTTTCCACATTCCAGTATGCCCGCAACTAAAACCGGCAATTGCGTGGATAAGTTCGTGATATGCAACAGTCATAAACTGCTTTTCAGTACAGCCCATGATAAAGTATTTGCTGAAAGTAATCGTATAATCGAAACGCTGTTCGTACCGATTATATTTTCTGCTACACAAACCATAAGCTTTCTTTCGACGATTCAGACCGGGAACAGGGTTCAGACCATCGGGAATCACATAACCGTCAAAACCTAAATTTTCCATTGCTTCATCAAACAGCTCAACCATTTTTTCGTTAGTCATAATCTTGTTACCTCATTTCTTTATTGTTCTCTCTTGAACTGTATATAGTATAGCATATAATTTTTATTCTGTCTATTAGCAAAATACATAAAGATAACATAACAAAACTATGCAAAATTTACATATCTGTTCCAGATAATTTAACAGATAACTTTTTAAAAAGATAAATCATCACATAATAAAAAGCCGCCTAGTTGGAGGAAGTTACTAGACGGGCTGGAAATGGTTATTTAATTATCCGATAGAAATTACATTTTCAATCTTTACGTTGTAGACGCTAGGCTTTTCGCCATCACGAAATTCAGACTTTAAACACATAGCTTTTACGGTATCTTCATCAGTCTGGACACCATTTACAAGATAGGTTACGCGGCTCTTATTGGGAGAGCTGGAAACACGCAAGTAAATCTGTCCGTTATGCTCAATGAAATACTTCTCTTCACCATTGATATAATGACCATATTTCAAGCCTGCATTTTCAGCGGGGAGAGAACCATTCGCGCGTCCCTCTTTGGTAGACTTCATATTATCGTATTCCACGCCTGTTCTAATGGTGGAATGAGAAATTTTTACAATGCTCTCGTCTTTAAATTCTTTTCGGGTCTTGAGCGTCTTGCAAGTGGTCATGTTGGTATAAGTTCCAGCGTGGATAGAATGGATAGCGTTCTTGATTTCTTCGTACTTCATAATTGTTACCTCAACTTTCTTTATTGGTTGGTTTCTGATTATAATTATACTCAATTTAACAAAGAAGTCAATATGCAAAATACACAAATATTCTGTTAGATTTATAGTGATATTGGCATCCAATAGTAACGACTAACTTTTTAAAAAGATAATATCTGTACAAAGAAACAAGGCGATTATTACCGCCCTGCCATCAAGAAGTTAATATTTGATATTGTATTTTTTCGCCATTTTATTCCAGATAGGAAACGGACAAGAATTATCTCGGTTCATGTGAAATACAAGTGTAAGACGCTGATTTTGTGCGTTATAATAGTGTCGATGGTCTCCCGACACTCTACGAAGTTCAAACCCGTTTTTCTTTAAAATGCGTGTAGCATCTCTCAGTTTAATATCATTCATCGCGGTTACGACCTTTCTTTCTAGTGTAATGTGTTTTGTTCTCAAATCGAACAGGACGACCAACAGGACGGCGCTTTTCTTTTCGTTCCTGCTTCTCTTTGTTCTTCTGTAACATGGTTATAACTCCTTTACATCAAAGGTGATTTGTCAGTTTCTGTATATAATATAGCACACTTTTCTGAATTTGTCAAGTATTATTTTGAAATTATTTTATAGAACTTGTTCCAGATACTTCATTCTATCTTTTTAAAAAGTTAATTTAACAAAAGAAAAAGATGGTATTTCTACCACCTCTTTTCTGATTATTTTGTTTCAGTGCTTGTTGAAAATTACGTTGTCTTTGGTTTTCCAGCACTTGAATTTACATTTCGGGCACTCACCGGGACAAGTAAAAGAGCTATCCCAGTCAATCAAAGTTTCGTGCTCAAAGTCATTATAGTATGCAATCTGAAATTTGCTTGCAAGTTCTGCATCTGCTTGAAATTCGTTCCAATACGACAGATAGATTTTGAAGTTGCTAGGGATAGTATGCTTTTCAGTATATTTTTTCAGAATATCGAACTGTTTCGTGTAGGTCATAAATTTTACAGAACGGTTTTTCTTTGCAACCTTGCAAAGTGCATCCAGATATTCCACGCTAAAAATATCGCCCGATGAGTGAATACGAACAAAACGACAGTTGATAGTATCAATGGCTTCACAAAAAGCATCAATAAACAACTTGTATTGATGCTTGTTCATCAACAAGTCGGTGTTTTCGCCCCATGCCTGTTTGCAAGAGGGATAACGCTGCATGGTACGAACCGCGTAACATTTTCGAGTCGTTGCACACTCTGCCTTGCAATTGCAAGTGACAAGGGGAAGAAGATTGAAGTTCAGAGTCATGCCAATTTTCTTGTTGCCTTCACTGAAATGAAATCCCGAAATAATCATGTTGTTACCTCCAAATGTTTGTGTGTTTGTTTGCTTTCGATGGCATTATTATAGCACAACGAAAACAGGATTGCAAGCATTTTTTGAAAATTCTTTTGAATATTTTTTGTTGTGATTATACAACCATAGGTTGTAACTATATCTGGTGGAAGCCGTCTGCTATCTTTTTAAAAAGTTCTTACCAAGATATAAACCCTGTATCCTAGTATATAATAGTAATATTTGGGTATAATAAACCCACAAACCCAGTATGTAACGTGTATTTTAAACCCAGCTCTAGGTGTACACACAAGAAGTGGGCTAACTTTTTAAAAAGACACACACGGGCACACATAAAAAGCGGGGCTATCTGTACAGGTACACAAGGAGTGGTGGTCTGGTATAGGCATATAGAGAATGACAACTTTTTCACGAGTAGCACAAGTGATTCTAAAGCCGTCAGGCTTTGGGATAAAAAGATGATTTTGGTTAGTATAACATAGTAGGATGGTAGGTTTCAGAAATGTAATTTTTTGCTAAATTTGAAATTACTGTTGACATCTGGTGGAGAATATGATATATTGGTAAAGGACTTTGAAAAGAGAATATGGGCAGAACTTGGTATAGTATCTCTATGTATATTATATATTATTATATGTATATATGTATTAGTATATAATAATGGTATTATAATATAGTTAGTATAGGATAACTATGTTTACTTGATGTCACGAAAACATACAAGGATATGATTTTCTGGTGTTAGCTCTGTCGGCAAGGTCTGTGTTTTGCTCTATGTAACCTTGCATTTCTTGCCGATAAAAAACAGTATAAGACATTTCTGCCTATACAGATAAAAACGGAAATGGTGTAGTTATTTTCCGATATGGGCAAAATTCTGGTTAAATTGGAAATTATCTACGGGAAATCTGTTTTTAATTATCGGCTGTTCTGGAATGACGTTACAATCTCGCCGCTCTAATGGAAGAGCTGGCTCAATGTAGTGTGCAGGAACACATTTCTGGTTAAATTTACAGTTTTGTATGGCTGTACTAAACAGAATCTATTCCCTTAGATTGGGTATGATTTTGGGAGAATAGTAGTAGAGTTGGGAGTAATTGATAGTACCGTGTTGTGGCGTAAACTGCACACAACACTGGTGGATATGTACGTCATACACTCGCCACTAACGTGTTATGTTCGTGTATGACGTACAGTTTGTAGACAATAGAAATTTGTAGAATGAGTAAATGGTGGTGGGAGAAAAAATAAATGGATTGAGAGCAGGATAAAATAAAAGCCAACTGCA
>ERZ1026876.1485-NODE-1485-length-11474-cov-6.094492_pt1 | contig 11474 bp, 9 predicted proteins | sample MGYA00380168_ERZ1026876 | MGnify/ENA primary metagenome ERZ1026876 (study PRJEB33269, sample SAMEA4719804) | human gut metagenome | biome: human-associated habitat; feature: organic feature; material: feces | place: Cameroon | collected 2013-10 ... | reverse complement strand
GTATAAGAGACAGGTTCTATAACAGCCACAATAAACATTTGCTCGATTATATAACTTCTCATCAGATCTATTTTTCTGATTCAAATACTCATTATGAGCTCTGTATCTTTTTAATGGCAAACTTCCGATACTATAATCATTGTAATATGCATCAAATGGAACATCTTGTTTCCCCTCCTTTATTGTTAAAACCAATCCCGGATAATCCGATGGTGTAAAATATTCTTCTAGTTTCCAAAAATTATATATCTTATTGCATTCCGCTGTTAAAGAGCTATTTCTCATTATATACCTACTTTCTAATCGGAACACACATAACTATGCTTCAGTTCCATTTCATCTTCCATCTTCACAAATCCATATTTTTCATACAATGACCGCCCCATATCTGTTGCCTCAAGAGCAATTTGTGTCATGTCCTGCTCCCTCGCATCCTTTACCAGTAAATCCAATGTATGAAACGCAATCCTCTGTCTCCGATATTCCGGTACCGTATACATATTCATAATATACGCCTTTTTACCTGTTGGATTATGATATGTCGGCATTACCTGATAAAAGCTGACACCACCTGCACCAATAAAAGTTCCGTTATCATACACCAGATATGCAATATACTCACCGGTTTCTAATGCTCGCATATAATACTCATAAGATTCTTTTTCCACCAATGACATATCCACATCATCCGACAGTTTATTGGCAGCACGAAGAACAATGATTCTTGTTCTTACCAGTTCATCGATATCTTCTATAGTTGCTTTTTTGTATTCATAGATTTCTTTCATCCTACACCTCTACCAGCAAAGATTCTCCCTCAGAATAATCTCCGCTAGTCCATTCCCATTTCTCCGAAAGTTCTATTTTCCCATCCTCTAATACGGTTGGTACACTATGACATTTTCACCAAATTCTTTTACATTATTGTTCCTTGCCTCCAAATGATCTACCCTGGCTTATCTTCTCCACCAAAGTAACATCTGCTGGCAACCATTCAACGGAATCTAATTCCTCTTTCGAAAGCCATTTTGCATCCTCATGTTCATTTAATTCTACATGATTGGATTGTAATTTGCACCAGAAACAATCCATTGATAAATGAAAATTCGGATAGTCATATTCTACTGTAGCTATCAAATCTCCAACCGAAATGTCCGCATCTAATTCTTCCTTGATTTCTCGAACCAATGCTTCCTGTGGTGTTTCGCCGGATTCTATCTTTCCACCAGGAAATTCCCAGCCACCTTCAAATTCTCCATACCCTCTTTGCGTTGCAAATATCTCATCTTTGCCGTTATTTTGTCTTTGAATCACAGCGGCAACTACTCTTATTGTTTTCATCTCATATGCTCCTCTAATGTATTATACCCATTTACATGGCCTTTTCTCCTGCTGACTGTGCTCATACACTCTTTCAATATATTGTTTCCATAAGATATTCTCCAATCCTTTTTTATTTTATAATACCTTATGAAAACTATCATTTCATTGGACTGTTAATCCAAAATATACTGCTATCTCAAAAAATTATTTAATCTCCCAGTGACCACTATACCCACTTCCTATATATGATACATTTGACATTTTCTTAATTTTACGCTTTACTGTTGCAATGCCTATTCCCAATTCCTTTGCCATATCAGCTGTTGATATTCGTGGATTTTTCTCTATCATTTTGATTATTTTTTCTTGGGTATCATCTTGGGTATCACCTTGAGTATCATCTTGGGTATCACCTTGAGTGACATTTTCATTTGTCTGTGTTGCATAGCTAGATCCATAATTCAGATTATACAAAGTCAATGTAAAATCATCATTATCTGCCTCAAAAACTGGCATCTTGGACTCTTCAAATTCAACCTGTCCCTCATAGTCCGCCAATATCTTCTTAAATCCACTACCTCTACGCTCCATGTATTTCAGGCGGCTGAATATATCAGCTAATATCGGATTTCTTCGCTTTGATGGAATTTTCAATAAATCCTTTCCCTCTAGAGATATTCCACTTACCATTCCACCCGGTGAATATATTTCAATTCTGTCATCAAACATATCTATATGGACTTCGCTACCTATCTCCATATAATTTCTATGAATCAATGCATTTACTACACCCTCGAGCACTGCACGATCCGGATAATCAGGCATTTCAATTCTGCCGTCACCTACCTTACGCCATGCTTTCTTGGAATTATTTCTGACAAAATCTGTTCCCGCCTGTAATAGTGTAACAAGACTGCCAGTATATTCCTTATCATCAAGTGCATCCACAATTCCAGATGCTTTCGTAAGTCCATTCCATCTTGTACAAAATAATCTGGAATGACGAACCGGAGATTCATCTGCTAAAAGTGCTCCTGCATTCGTCAGATTGCCTTTCTCATCAATCAAGCCAAAAGATTCATAATCTGTATTTTCAAATGTATTTCCCGTTCTTTGCTTATACACCGATCTTAATTTTGTGAAAGACATATTGTTAAAATCATATCTTGACTTCAGACTATCATAACTTTCACCACTTCCACGAAGTACCAACTCTCTTAACTGCGAAGGTGTTGCCGGAACACTTTCATTTCCTATACGCATAAACGCAATAAGTTGTCCATCGCCTTCATAATAGTATGGTGTCTGCTGCCCTTTCATAACTTCTACAATAACAAATATCTTGTCTTTATCTTTTTCAAATGAAAGCCTAAACTCTGGTATTGGATTCAAGTGGTTTTTAATTATTTCGCTGATTGCCTCTGAATCACCTTTAGCATCCGAAAGACCAACCAACTCATCATCATTTGCCACACCAAATATCAACTTGCCACCATAACAATTTGCAAATGCGCTTATACTCTTGCACCAGCTTTTAGGTCTCTTTGTCTCAAGTGCAACCTTTTTATCGTAATCCGTGGCTTCGCCGATTAGCTGCTTTACGTCCATAAATTCACTTCCTTTTATTAATTCTCATTATATTCTGAAAACTTGCCATCATTATTATTTCCTAATATAATCCCCATCAATCCACCTGCTATCTCTTTACTCATGACTCTCATAATACTAACCTCATCCATTACAGATCTTATTCAAGATTACTCTGCAGGTAGCATAATAAATCATCTCTTACCGGATGATTCATTTTTGCAATCACTTTGCTGATCGGTTTCAAATTTCCTTTGTTATCTTCTTTCTGATCCTCTTTTGCATCTATAATATCAAAAGTTCCCATATAATAGAAATTGGATTCTGCATCACTTTTCTTGACTAACAAATGTTTTCTTGGTGCAGTCATTACCTCTTTCATATAGGCACTTTCCATTCCCATTCCAATCTTAGAATCCCACCTAAAAATCATGTTATCCTCAAAAACATCTGCATAGTCCGGCTTGCCCTCTACATAATTGCGTTCATCCTCAGCCTTCTCTTTATGATACGTAACAAAGATAAATACATCGTCCCGGATACGCTTCATACCAAACATAACTGATGATAAATCTTTCCCACAGTTCATCAACAAACTTACATCTCTTCTTGAATACTTTTCATACAATACAAATGGCGAAGCTTCTTCATTTGTATTCATAAATTTATCGTGATATCTCGTCAATCCCACTTGAATAATATCTTCAATCTGTTCTTTGAATTCATTGTCTTCCAATTGTTGTCCATATCGAAGCATCCTGGTAATCCTATTACTCTGGTCGCTTGATATCATCTCTATATTTTTATACTTCTGATATTCACCATCATTACTTACAAATTTTCCTTGCAATACATCAACCGCATAGTCAATCTGATCTTCCCATATATTTCTATGGTACTTATCCTGATACAGTTTCTGAAAATCTTCTACAGAAATAGCATTTTGCTGGGATAACAAGCGAAGAATTTCCAACTCTTCCGGTCGTACCCCACTTAATATTGTCTTAGACAAATATTCAATAATCAACTTCTCCTGTTCTGTCAGTGTACAGTGATAATTTGCCTTTTCCATACTTTCTAGGAATCCATAATACGTCTTATATTCCTTAATGATAACCAACGGATCTACTTCATTGTTCTCATAGAAATCATATAAACGTGGTGTTCTTCCCAGACGATTTTTAAGAGATATATAACTTTCTCGTATAATTGATTTCATACCTCTAATACGATCAATAGAATTAAATATCTTGTTCTTTGCGATCTCATCAAAATGAATGGTAGAAGCTCCCGGAATTGTACGATTGCCGCTGATTACATACTTACGAATCGTATCTGCATTATAAGACCGATCTCCTGATAGCGCTACCGGAATCATAAAATTGTTGTTATAATTCCCAATGAAGTCAAGAATAACGACATACTCTTTCCCTTCTGCCTTACGAAGCCCTCTTCCTAGTTGCTGAATAAATACAATAGGCGATTGAGTTGGCCTTAACATAATCACCTGATTCACCTCAACAATATCCACACCCTCATTTAATATATCAACAGAAAAAATGTAGTCTAAAGGTTCCGCTTTATCCGTATCATCCGTTTCGTTCATTGCTAGTCGTTCAAATGCTGCTTGTCTTACTTCTTCGGAATCTTCCCCACTAAGAGCTACTGTACGATACCCCCATTCATTGAATTTCTTGGATAATTCTCTACACTCTTGCTTACGACTGCAAAAAATCAATCCCTTTACACGATCTCCGCTATATCCATAATACTCTGACTGTTCAATAATATGTCTCACACGTTCATCACATATCAAATTATTAAAATCAGCTTCAGAAATATTCTTTGATTTGGTATCCTGCACAACCGACAAATCCGTAATCCCAAAATAATGAAACGGGCACAACAGATCTTCTTCCATCGCCTGTTGCAAACGTATCTCATAGGCTATTTGGTGATGGAATATCTCATATATATTATCATTTACATCATTATCCATTCTCTTATCAGGTGTTGCCGTCATACCTAAAAACAATCGCGGTTTGAAATAATTCATGACTTTTTGGTATGTATTCGCCGAACTATGATGTGCCTCATCTAATATAATGCAATCAAATTCATCCGGCTTGTACTGTTGTAAATGTGCATCCTTATTCAACGTCTCAACAGTAGCAAATACATAATCTTTATCATATTCATAATTTCCTGCTCCTACTAATCCCATAGAAACTGAATTACCAAACACTCTTTGATAAGAAGTCTTTGCTTGAGTTGCAAGTGTGGCCCGATGAACAAGAAACAACACCCGTTTGAAACCAAGCTCCCGCATAGCAAATGCAGACGCATACGTCTTACCAGTACCTGTTGCACTGATCAACAATGCTCGCCGCTCATTTTGCTGCAAAATATTTCTAAGGTTGAATATAAAACGAACCTGCATACTATTCGGCTTTAATCGATATCTCTCAAAAGAAGTAACATTGCCATCCTTAGCAATCTTCTTTTGCTTCTTAATAATATCATATGTTTGTTTATATTCCTCATAAAATGAATCATAGTCATATGCATACTTGGAATTCCAAAGTTCATCAAATTCCTTTAGAATATCCTCTGCCATTTCTCCCTGCGTAGTAGATACTAACTTTGTATTCCATTCCCGATTCGTTGTAAGTGCAGCACTTGTCATATTTGAACTGCCAATAATAATACGATATACTTCTTCCTCTTTAAAAATATAGCCCTTTGTATGAAAGCCGTTATGTGCCGCTTTGGTATCATACATCTTAATCTGAATATTGCTCAACGAGTGCAATTTTTTCAATGCTAATGGCTCACTGAAATCAAGATAATTAGATGTCAGAATCTCTCCCGGAATCCCCTTTTGTTCTAATTCCTTCAATGTCTGCAAAAATGGCGTTACTCCACCTAATGTAATAAATGCGACACTTATTTGAAATCTATCACACTTTAAAAGTTCATCCTCTATAACGGATAATACTTTCTTTCCCTCACTATAATTATTTGAAACAAAGTTCGGCTTATACGACAATTCCGATGCGACATTACCATTAATGTATGCTGTTTCTAATCCACTTCGAATGGATGATAATTTCTCTTTCTGCATAGCGAACCTCCGTTTCAAATATTGATGGATTTATTGTATCATAAAATGGGAGGGTGGGAAATTAAAATATCCGATATTCAGGAGGAATATCGGATATTTTAACTGTATTGATTGTTTAATTGTAAATCGTTATAAATTATTCAAACTCGATACCGGATACTATATACGGTATCGAGTCATTATATCTGGAGGCTTATATGGTATAGATTTTCTAAATATTCTACAGATTCCAAGGATTTTTGACGTTTTTTGGCTCAAGCGGCCTGTTTATTTTTTGAACCATTTTTTGTACAGCCTTTTCTTGCTGGATGGCAGCTTAAATTTCGCTTTCTTTGCAATGCCATGAAATGCTTTTTTACCGATAGACTTTTTCGTTAGAGACGTCGTCTTAATGGTTATGGTGCGCAGACTGCTGCATTCCGCAAAAGCAGAGGCTTCGATTTTCTTTGTCTTTTTCAAAATGGTTACTTTCTTAAGTGCTTTGCAACCGGAGAATGCTTTACTTCCGATGGATAGCACATTACTTCCGGTCGAAACACACTTGAGTGCTTTGCAGCCATAAAATGCTTTATTGCCAATAGCAGTAACCATACAGCTATATTTGCCGTAAGCTATTTTAGCTGGAATGGATAATGTAACAGATCCCTTTTTCTTGTTTTTTAGATATTTCTTGTCATATCCGAAACAGGTTACAGTGCAAGTCCTTGTGCGCACATTGCGGTTTGCAATGCGGTAACGCAGTCCTTTGACGGTAAATACAGTGCCGACTTTTGGAGCGGCGGTATTGTTTTTGTTGACAGATTGTCCATTCCCGGGATTATTGTTATTTTGGTTAGGAAGGTCAAAGTCCGGATCATCGGAGTCGTTATTGTCTGTCAGTTCTGGTATTTCCGTAATACGTGAACGTTCATTACAGCGTTTACAATGCAGTGACATTTCTCCGGTAGATGTTTTGGTTGCCGGGATGTCAATGGTGAAGTTAGTTGCCCAATCGTGTCCAAGTGGTCTTAAATATGTCTCGCTTATGTCGATTTCCTGTTTGCCGTCAGCATCCCAAAAGACCTTACAACATTCGCTGCAGGTATAATAGCTGGCGGAACCGGCTTCCGTGCAGGTCGCGGCAACCGTATCATGAAATATCATAGTATGTACATGATTTGGAATCGCATCATCATAGTGTGTGGTAGCACCGGCATTTTTTGCCAGATTATTATATCCGACGCCATACTTTGGACAATAAAAGTCTAAAGTATTGGTTTCACTGACGACATTTTTCCAAGCGTCACTTGCAGTGGTCGGTGCGTTATCGGACTGAAAATACATTTTGCTTAATTTGCTGCAGTCAGCAAATGCTTCCGAATCAATGCGGGTGATCGTTTGTGGAAGGGTAATGCTTGTTACGTTCGCTTGTCCGGCAAATGCTTTTTTGGTGACGACACGTACCGGATATGAGGTGTCGTTGATCGTTATGGTAGATGGAACACGGATATCTCCGGTCAGTATATCGTTTGGAACGACAGAGACGGAAGCAAATTTTGTGCCATCCACACTTTCTTCCGGAGTGAAACGTAAATGATCTTTATTTACATAACGCTGGTAGCCACATACGGTACATTCCCCATCTTTATATTGGTGTCCGAGTGCATTTACAACCTGCTGCGGCGTGAATACCAAGCCGCATTCAGAGCAGTGAGATCCTTCGGTAAGTCCCGGAGTGGTACAGGTTGCCGGAACTGCTTCATCGATTACAGTCACATGTGTATGTGGTTTGGCGGCAGAGGATTGAATCGTATACGGAATTGCTGTCTGTCCACAAAACAGACCGGCTCCCGTTACCCTGACAGTTGCTGTACCGACGGCGGCATTGTTTTCATAACGGATCGTGTAGTCCTTATTTTCGGTCAGGGTAGTACCATGCATGGTCACAGTGACTTTTGGTTTCTGTGGATTGCCGGTATAGATGTACGACTTTTCGGACAGAGTGATTTCGGCCTGTGCAATGTCAACACTGCCGTTTTCACCGATACGAAGAGTATAGGTTTTCTTTAGGGCAGGGTTATAGGTTGGATACACAGTGATTTGTGTAATGCCTGCAGCTAATACATTAAGCGGATTTACGTAGGTCTTATCGGATATGATACCAGGCGTGGAAACGACAGACGGATCTGAGGATTCAATACGGAGCTCCTGATAATCGCTATCGCCGTTGATATTTTGCGCCCATGCATAAATGGTGGAGCCGATTGGGTTGCTGGCCGGCATGGAAGAATAATAGGAACTTGTGGCGGAGGTACTATTGCGCCAATAAATATCGAATGAGGTTGGCGGAGCGATGTAGATCGTATTCTGACAGTCGGAGCAGATACCCGTGCTCTTGCCATTGGCATCGATCTCTCCATATACATAGTTATGTGGTGTTTTGGGGATGATTTCCTCAAAATCTTTATTACAGGTGTCACAGTGATATGTACGTGACCCATTTTTTGTACAGGTTGCTGGTGTATAACCGGTCTCTTTACGCGTATGCGCACAAGAGATATGTACTGTTTTGGTCGCAAATATTGTGTTATCTGCTTTTGCTGTAATGGTGACATCTCCATTGGTAAGACCTGTAACGTTTCCGTTGTTATCTACCGTAGCGATCGTACGGTCGGAAGAGGAATAGGTTAGAGGCTGGACGGACCAGATCTCGCGGGTGGACACATTGCCATTGCTGCGAGTGCGTTCCAAACGTACTTTTGCGGTTAAGCTGGAAGTCTGCTCCGTGTTTATCGTATCTGTGCCGTCTAAGAAATTCTCTTTGATATATTTGTTGGAGATCTCAACTTTTTGTATAACATCGGTCTGCACATCCTGCATGGTTTCGTTCAGACCGGTTCTCGTAGAAAATTCACCGGCAACGGTATTCGGATAAGGTGCTGCTTCGGAATAGAAATCGCCCAATCCGACATAGTTGTATTTTGGATTGATCATACTTCTATAATGACCGGTTTCATTGGCCAGATTTTGATTGACCCAGTCTGTTTGTTCAGATTTCCACAGAATGACACCTTCGATCATGCTTTTTTCCCAACAGTAAGCGAGATCTTCACAATTGGAAGATACACCATGAAAGGATAGGGAAAAAGTATCTTTATCGTTGGGACGATCATGTCCGGATGCCATGAAATGATACGAAATGCCAGCCTCTGCCGCACGAATGCGAGCGATGCTTTCTAGGTCTCTCGACCATTTTAACGGTTTATAATCATCGGATGTCAGCATGCGGCTAGGATCGCGCGGATCCGGTACATTGCCGGCTATACAGGCTTCCTTACGAATTTCATTCAGCTTGTCGAGAGCTTCTTGCGCCTGACTATAATAAGAACCATAGATACCAAGCATCGTACATCCGTTGGATGCGCTCGCCACATCTGTTTCTAATATTGGCGGTGTTGCCTTGGAATCAGGCGTAGCGGTTAGTTCAGTTGCGGTTGCTTTGTGAGTAGTGACATCCTTAGGCGTTACAGCAAAAGCAGCTGCCGCTGATCCACTGGTGGCAGGAAGCAACATAGAGATGCTTAGAAGTGCCACTATTGCAGTCGTTTTCCAGTTGTTTTTTCTCATAATCATTTATATTCCTTTCTTTTTTTCAATTGAGCGCACAACAAGCAGACAAGTCGGTACGATGTAGAGCGTAGCAGTGATCCAAGCACTGCAGTATCGGTACCTTCTTTAGTATAAACACGAGACAAAGCAGCCCGCTGATCCCCTGAGCGGTGATCGTTGCAATTGCAGCACCGGCACAGCCCCAGTGAAAGACAACGATGCAGACCAGATCCAAGATAATATTTAGTATGGTGGAAAACACCAAAAACAAAAAAAGGTGTTTTGCTGTCGCCAACGGCACGAAGTATGCTCGAAAGCAGATTGTACAGTAAAGTACAAGGGATGCCCAGGAAAATAATTAACAAGTAAATATAGGCATCTTTATAGATGTTGGCTGGTGTGGTTAAAATATGTAAAATAGCAGGGCAAAGTAGGGCGCAGATCGTTGTCAGCAGGACGGCGGCAGCAATCGTGATAAAAATGCTGTGCCAGATATAGGCGCGCATGGGGTCTGTAATCCTTGCCGCCAAAGCGTTGAGCGATAGGAATTCCAAATCCACAACAGATGCCGATGCAAAATCCAAGTACCAAAAATTGGACACTAGAGGAGGCACCGACTGCAGCTAGCGCTTTCGGCCCTAGGAATCGTCCAACGATCGCCGCATCAGCAACATTATACATTTGCTGAATCAACCTCCATATGTAACGCTGAACTCCGATTTGTTTGCCTCATATAATGTACAAGGAGTAATTAACAATTTCAATATTGCAATTATCTATTTTAACACCATAATTGGGAAATACAACTGCTATTTTTGAAACATATATCGGAAATAAACTTCCTTGAAGGTAGCATAGTTATTTCGCGAAATTGGGATGACCATGCCGTTTTGAAGAGTTACTTCGGTTTTAGTAAATTGTTCTACTAACATTAGATTTACGATATAGCTGCGATGACACTTGATAAATCCCCGATCCATATGGAATATCTCTTCGCACTTATAAAATGGTTCACGGATTGTGATCTGCGTCCCGTTTGAAAAGGTTACAAGTACCAGTTGAATAGAAAGAAGCTGCATTTTAGTCAGATCGCTGTATTGGCGGATCTGCTGTTTGCGTTCGTATTCCTTGAAATATATAAGTAGAAATGTAAGATAGGCCAGACAGGAAGCGAAGCCCATAAACTCGACCACATATTGTTGTCCTCATAGAACAGATATACTTCTTTTCCGTCTACGACACATGTATATCGCATCCCGGCACCGCCTGCCTTTAAGCTGCTGCACGCCGGATGTCTTTCACTTTGCTGATCTCATACTCTACTCCATCCTCCCATACAAAACTTTTCGGAAGGAGCATTCCATCCTTGGTAAATGTGGCATTCACATCTACATAAATTTTGTCTTCGTTCAAAGAACTGCCTCCTATTCTTAACTAAAATATCCTTGCGGATGTACCGTGTGGGAACCTTTTGCATCTAAAGAGGATAACAGCTTATCCTGAATGGATTCAACAAATGAAACAGCTTTACTGCGAAAAGATCTCTATTGACGAGTATCAGACCTGGCAAAATGAGACTACTCACACCTCTTTCCACACAAACAAGGTGAATTGGTTCAAAATCTGCAGGATCTCCTTAATCCGAAATCCACAATACAGACGAATGGACTTCAAACCACCAATACGGAAGAAACATCCGGAAAGATTATCCCAATGCCAATCCGTCATATTATTTAACAGATATGAATGTACATAATCCACCATATTTTAACAAGTTGGTGATTATCCCTCTACGTCGCAAAATACTATTTAGCATCGGTTACAATCGGAAAGTTCATTTCAACAATAAACT
>ERZ1026876.1479-NODE-1479-length-11515-cov-3.016056_pt1 | contig 11515 bp, 10 predicted proteins | sample MGYA00380168_ERZ1026876 | MGnify/ENA primary metagenome ERZ1026876 (study PRJEB33269, sample SAMEA4719804) | human gut metagenome | biome: human-associated habitat; feature: organic feature; material: feces | place: Cameroon | collected 2013-10 ... | reverse complement strand
TCGACATTTTAGACTGCAACGGCGGCGACCACGGCTATCCCTTTGCCACAAACTTTAACCCGGAAATCAATCTTCGCGAAGTTTCCGCAAACGGTTCTTACTGGGAAAACGGCCACTGGGTGGAAACCGAGCCCATGGAAATCAAGAGAGAGTACAACTTTGACGGCGTGGGAATGAAGGATATGTATTTACTGCATCACGAAGAAATTGAGTCTCTGGCGGAAAACATTCCCGGTGTAAAACGCATCCGTTTCTTTATGACCTTCGGACAGAGCTACCTTACCCATATGAAGTGTCTGGAAAATGTGGGCATGCTGCGCACGGACCCGGTGATGTACGAAGGAAGGGAAATCGTACCCATCCAGTTTTTGAAGGCGCTGCTGCCCGACCCGGCATCCTTAGGACCCCGTACCGTAGGAAAAACCAATATCGGCTGTATTTTCACCGGCGTGAAGGACGGCGTGGAGAAATCCATTTATATTTACAATGTGTGCGACCATCAGGAATGCTATAAGGAAGTGGGTTCCCAGGCGATTTCCTACACCACCGGCGTGCCCGCCATGATTGGCACTATGATGGTGCTCACGGGACAGTGGAAAAAGCCCGGCGTGTTCAATGTGGAAGAATTTGACCCCGACCCTTACATGGAAGCCCTGAACAAATGGGGACTTCCCTGGGTAGTGGATGAAAATCCGGTGCTGGTACCATGATGAGGGAATTACAGACTCCCTGCTATGTGATTGACATGGACAGGCTGAAGGAAAATTTAGAAATATTAAAGGGTGTATCCGACCGTACAGGCTGCCGCATTCTTTTGGCACAGAAAGCCTTCAGCGCCTATCGGACATACCCTCTTATCGGCAGTTATCTGGCAGGCGCCACCGCCAGCGGGCTTTACGAGGCAAAGCTCTGCAAAGAAGAGATGCCAGAGCACATGGAAAACCATATTTTTTCTCCGGCATTTCAGGAAAAGGACTTTGCCGAAATCTGTAAAATCTGTGACCACATTGTATTTAACTCGGTAAAACAGTTGAAAAAATTCGGGGAGAGAGCAAAGATGGCGGGGCTGCAGGTGGGACTTCGCATCAATCCGGAGAAATCCACCCAGGAAGGGCATGCCATTTATGACCCCTGCGCACCCGGCAGCCGTCTGGGTGTGACGCTTGCCGAATGGCAGCAGGCGTATGAACAGGAACCGGTACTTTTAAGCCTTCTGGATGGTTTTCACTTCCATACCCTCTGTGAGCAGAACGCGGATGCCCTGCTTGTGACACTGAAAGCGGTGGAAGAAAAATTCGGGCATTATTTTGCCGGGAAAAAATGGATAAATTTCGGAGGCGGTCACCATATTACCAGAGCGGATTATGATGTACTGGCGCTGGAAGGAGCCATACGGCATATGCAGGAAAAATACGGTCTGCTGGTATATTTAGAGCCCGGCGAAGCGGTGGCGCTGAACGCCGGGTATCTGTATACGACAGTTCTGGAGGTGCAGGAGAAAAAAAACATCGCCATTTTAGATACTTCTGCCGCCTGCCATATGCCGGACGTGCTGGAGATGCCCTACCGCCCGCCCCTTAAGGAAAGTGGGGAAGAAGGCGAAAAGGCATTTACTTACCGCCTTGCGGGTCCGACCTGTTTAGCCGGGGATGTCATCGGCACCTATTCCTTTGACCGGAAGCTGCAGGAAGGCGACAGGCTTGTATTTGAGGACATGGCAATTTATTCCATGGTAAAGAACAATACCTTTAACGGAATGCCCCTGCCCTCTGTTTATTTGAAAGAAGGAGACCGATATACCTTATGGAAATCCTTTACCTATGAAGATTTTAAAAGCCGGCTTTAACCGGACAGAAAACGGGTAAGGAAACATGGACAGAAAAGATATTGACAAAAGTATCGGCAGATTGCAGAAAGGTTGAAAAATGGCGGAGAAAAAACTGGTGGCGCTGACATTCGACGACGGCCCCTCCGTAGGCACTACGGACAAGGTGCTGGATGTTTTAAAAGAAAATGACATTGTGGCAAGCTTCTTTTTAATCGGACAGAAGATTACGGAGGAGTCGGCCTATCTGGTGAAACGTGCCCATGATATGGGCTGCACCATTGAAAATCACTCTAAGACCCATCCGGGCATGACGGGGCTTTCGGATGAGGAGATTTTAGAGGAAATTTCCTATACAACGAATAAAATAGAAGAAATCACGGGAGAAAAGCCCGCTTTTTTCCGTCCGCCTTATATCGACTATGACGAGAGACTGTTCGATCTGGTGGATCTGGGCTTTATCTGCGGCTACGGCTGTGAGGACTGGCTGCCGGAAGTCGGCGCCGAAGAAAGAACCCGCCGTATTTTAGAGCAGGCGCATCCCGGTTTCATTATACTGGTGCACGACATGGAGGGGAATACCCAGACCGTCGAAGCCATAAAGAAGATAATCCCCGCCCTCAAAGAGCAGGGATATGAATTCGTAACCATCCGTGATTTGTTTGCAAAGAGCGGAAAAGTACCGGAAAGAAATACATTGTATATGGAAGCAACACTTTAAAAATTGGCGAAAATGCACAAAAACTCCCCTTATTTATTTGTGGAAATGTGAGAATTGTATAAGGTGTGTTGACATTGCATTGGCAAAAGAGTATAGTGAACTTATCAAATGAATGAAATGTTTGACAGGTTGTTACTTTAAGTAGGCAAAACTGTATTGTGCTTGTAGATGAATTGAATTTATGGGTATGATGCAGTTATTTTTTTACAGAGGTTTATGTTTTATGAAAGTGCTTAACGTAATTAACAATAACGTTGTCAGTTCATTAGATGAGAAAAACCGCGAAATAGTTGTTATGGGAAAGGGGATCGGCTTTCATAAAAAGCCCGGTGAAGAAATAGCGGATGCCCAGGTGGAAAAGGTGTTCCGGCTGCCCGATGAAACGCATGACCGGTTTATGAAGCTTGTACAGGATATTTCCTACACCCATATGAAGCTGGCCAGTGACATCATTGATTATGCCTGTGAACATGTAGGCAGGAAGCTTCGCAAGAGCATCTACGTGACACTGACCGACCATCTGGATTTTGCTATCCAGAGAGAAAAACAGGGAATGGTATTCCAGAACGCACTTCTTTGGGAAGTGAAGGAATATTATGTAAAGGAATACGAAGTCGGAAAGATGGCGCAGAAGCTTGTAAAAGAGCGGGAGGAAGTTACACTTTCCGATGATGAAGCCGCTTTTATTGCCCTGCATATCATCAATGCGGAAGAAGATACCGACGAGAAAAAGGATATGAAGTTCTTAAGTTTAACCCGGGATATCCTTACCATAGTACAGGATGACCTGGATCTGGATTTCAAGGACGAAAGTATTGATTACAGACGTTTTATGACGCACCTGAAATTTTTTATCCAAAGAGCAGTGAAAAAGGATTACAGCTATGGAGACGACACAGCGGATGTTTACAGTGAGCTGGTAAAAAAATGTCCCGGGGAATATGCCTGTGCGGCGGATATTAAAAAATACGTCAAAGACAAATTAGATTATGAAGCATCGGAAGAAGAACTTATTTATCTGACCGTACACCTGCACCGGTTGACAAAATGCAGCAAAAAACAGTCGGAGCAGGAAAATTAAATATTCAATCTTTAAGGGATTGTTACGTTGATTCGGCAAAACCCGGACAGAGGAAACCTTGTGCAAGAAAAGGAATGACTTTGTCCGGGCTTTTTTATAAAAATAACAAGAACAAATAAATGGGGATGAGCCAGTATTCCCGTCACAACAAAGGAGGATAAACTATGTACTACAAAGAAAACCCTAAGTTTCCCGAAGGCTTTATGTGGGGCGCTTCCAGCGTCAGATGTGTATAAGAGACAGGATACAAGGAAGACGTGGCACTGATGGCAGAATGTGGATTTTCTTCTTACCGCTTCTCCATTTCCTGGTCCCGTATCATTCCCCATTCCGACGGAAAGGTAAATCCGGAAGGTATTGCTTTCTACAATGATTTAATTAACGAACTTGTTAAGAACGGCATTACTCCCATCATTACCCTGTATCATTACGATTTGCCGGTATGGGTATTTGAAGAACTGGGCGGCTGGAAGAGCAGAAAGACCATTGATGCCTTTGACCACTATGTAAGAACCTGTTTTGAAAATTTCGGCGACAGAGTAAAATACTGGCTTTCCATCAATGAACAGAATATGCAGATTGTTTACGGACACTGGCTCGGCACCGATGCCGGATGCACCGACTGGGAAAAGGAACAGTGGGATATCAACCACATCATGAACCTTTGCCATGCAAAAGCTGTTATTGCCTGCCACGAAATGGTGGAAGGCGGTAAAATCGGTCCCGTTCCCGGATATGTTCCCATTTATCCCAAGACCTGCAACCCGGCAGACCAGATTGCAGCCATGAATGCGGAGGAGCTGACCGAGAAAATCTGGAACGATACCTATGTTTACGGCGAGTACAGCAACTTCGTAAAGAGATACTGGAAGGAAAAAGACATTCATCCCGATATCCGTCCCGAAGATTTAGAGCTTATGAAGAAAGCAAAGATTGACTTCATTGCCGTGAACTGCTACAGAAGCAACACCGCCCATGATGCAAAACCGGGCACCGAGAGACTGGAATACGAATTGAACAAATTCGGCAACAAGGGTGACATCCAGTTCCCGAACTACCCCGGAGAATTTGCTCTCTGCGCAAACCCTTATGTAGAATATACCGACTGGGACTGGGAAATCGACCCTTCCGCAATGCGTTACTCCTTAAGATACTTATGGGATCATTACAGACTTCCCATGATGATTACCGAAAACGGCTTCGGTGCAAACGAAACCAAGGGAGAGGACGGACAGGTGCATGACGAAGCACGTATCAACTTCTTAAGAGACCAGATTTACAATGTGGGACTGGCAATCGAAGACGGATGCGAAGTCATTGCTTACAATCCCTGGTCCTTCACCGACCTGCTTTCCACCGGCAACGGTATCAAGAAACGTTACGGTCTGGTTTATATTGACACCACAGATGAAGAGTTAGTGAACTGTACCGATGTATCCAAGCTCAGCATGAAGCGTATCAGAAAGGATTCCTTCTACTGGTATTCCAAGCTCATTAAGAGCAATGGTACCGACTGGGGCAAGGATATGAAACAGGAATAAGGAGGGAGAACATGGGACTTTTTACTAAAAAGAAACTTCCTGCATGGAACCCGGGAACCTTGGGCTCCATTACCCAGGGAAAAGTAATGCCGGTAACAGAAGTAAAGGATGAGGTGTTTTCCCAGAAAATGCTGGGAGACGGTGTGGCGTTTCTTTCGGAGGACGGCGTGGTGGTTTCCCCCTGTGACGGAACCGTAACCGCATTTTTCCATACCAATCATGCGATTGGACTGACAACGCAGGACGGTGCGGAGATATTAATCCACATCGGTCTGGATACTGTTAAAGAAGGCGGCAGGGGATTTAAGGGCCATGTCAAGGAAGGCGATGCCGTAAAGAGAGGCCAGAAGCTGATTACCTTTGATAAAGAGGCGCTGGAAGAAAAAGGCTACGACCTGTCCATTCCCATGATTATCTCCAATATAGATGCCGTGGAAAACATCAAGGCACTGATGGACGGAACGGTTACGACCGAAGATGATGTGCTGGCCTACAGTCCGGTGCAGGAGTAAAAAATGGCAGATGAAAAAGTTCTTTTCTTTGATATCGACGGAACGCTGGTGAATTTTGACACCACGATTCCGGCCTCCACAATTACAGCCCTACGTCTGGCAAGGGAGAATGGGCATAAGCTCATTCTCTGCACCGGGCGAAGCTTAGGGCAGCTGCAGGGAGCTATAAAGGAGCTTTCCTTTGACGGCGGGGTGCTGGCGGCGGGAGCGTACGTCCGGTATCAGGATCAGGTAATAGATGCAATCACAATTCCCGGAGAAAAGCTTCGGAACATCTGGTCTTTTATAGACGAAGAGAAGCTGCCGTACATCGTACAGTGCGTGGACCATACGGCTACGGAAAGAAGTGTAAAAGCACATCTTTTCGATGTGATGGAACATAAGTACGAGGTGGATGAAAAACAGTTTAGTACGGTATTCGCCAATATGGAGTTTGTGGAAAGCAAGGACGATTTTTCCCATGTGGAAAAGGTTCTTTACTACGATACCTCCTATACAGTGGAGGAAATTCGTGAAAAATTAGGAAGTCAGTTCGATGTAGTGCCCATGAGCTTTATGAAGGACGGCACCTCCAGCGGGGAAATTACCCAGGCAGGCATCAACAAGGCCTATGGTATGGAAAAACTTCTGACATATCTCGGCAAAACAAGGGAAGATGCCATCGCCTTCGGGGACGGTCCCAATGATCTGGAAATGCTTTCCTACGCAGGTATCGGCGTGGCAATGGGAAATGCCGATGATAGCGTGAAGGAAAAAGCGGACATGGTAACGGCAAGGATTGACGAAGACGGAATCTTTTTGGCTTTACGAAAGCTTAAAATTATAGATTAACAAAGGAGGACAAAGCTATGGCAAAAAAAGATTATGCAGCAATGGCTGACGGCGTGATTAAGGCAGTCGGCGGAGAAGGCAACATTGCAAACGTAACACACTGTATGACACGTCTGCGTCTGCAGCTTGTGGACGACAGCAAATTAAATGAGGAGGAGGCAAAGAAGGTTCCCGGAGTGATGAATCTGATTGTACAGAACGGAGAGTACCAGTTCGTCATCGGACAGGATGTTCCCAGTCTGTATGAAGAGATGGTAAAACACGACGGCATCAAGGCCGGCGGCAGTGTGGATGATATTGAAGCCGCAAAGACCGACAACAAGAAAAAAGGCAAGATTATGGATGCCATTTTCTCCTTTATCGGCGGTACATTTTCACCCTGTATTCCGGTACTGGTTGCCGGAGGTCTTACCGGTGCCGTGCTGACACTGCTTACCAATTTCTGCGGTGTAACAACAGATTCCGGTACCTATCAGGTTTTCTATGCCATTAACCAGGCAGCATTCTATTTCCTGCCGATTTTCGTAGGTTTTGCGGCAGCAAGCAGATTGAAATGTAACGGTTACTTAGGTGCATTCCTGGCAGCCATTCTTCTTTACAGCGGTATCAACGGCGTAGAGGGACTGGATTTCTTCGGCTTAAAGATTCAGGCAATTTCTTATAATGCCAATATCTTCCCGATTATCTTAGGCGTGCTGTTTATGTCTGTGATTTATAAGTTTTTACAGAAGCATATGCCGGTTTACTTAAAAACCATCGTGGTACCTTTGCTTACCATGCTGATTACCGTTCCCGTAACACTTCTGCTTTTAGGACCTATCGGCAATACCGTAGGTACCTGGTTATGTGACGGCTTACTGGCTCTGTACCGTACCGTTCCCGCTCTTTCCGTAGCAATCGTCGGCGCAGGTACCTGCTGGTTAGTATTCTTCGGTATGAACAATGCAACTTATGTTCCTCTGTTCTTACTTCTGGCTGAACTTGGAAGCGACCCTCTGATCTGTACCGGTATGGCTCCCGCAAACGTGGCAGTCGGCGGCGCATGTCTGGCAGCAGCTTTAATTGCCAAGAATGCAGAAGAAAAATCCGTTGCAGCCGGTGCCGGAATCACCGCTATGTGCGGTATCACAGAACCCGGTGTATACGGTGTCCTGTTTGTTAAGAAGTACCCCTTAATCGGCGCTATGATCGGCGGCGGTATCGGTGGCTTCATTGCCGGTTTACTCGGTATGACCCAGTATGTGGTATCCACTCCCGGTTTCATTTCCTTCGCAGCATACATTACTCCTGCGGAACAGGGCGGTGGTTCCAGGAACTTCATTATCGCAATGGCAGTTATGGTAATCGCAGTGATTATTTCCTTCGTTTCCACTTATCTGCTCGGTAAAAGACAGCTGGCAAAAGAAGCTAAGGCTGCAAAATAATTAAGTCCGGCGCTTCCCCTGGGAGGCGCCGTATTTTATAAAAAAAGTTACAGAAGAGCAATTCTTAGAAGGAAGAGAGGAAAAGGTATGAACGGATTTCCGGAAGGTTTTTTGTGGGGAGCAAGCACCAGCGCCTATCAGGTAGAGGGTGCGGCATATGAGGACGGCAAGAAAGCCAGCCAGCAGGATATTATCAATAAAGACAGTTATGAAAAATTCGGTTTTGCCACGGCGGAAATCGCCAGCGACCAGTACCATCATTTCAAAGAGGATGTTGCTCTTATGAAAGAGATGGGATTTACCACCTATCGTTTTTCCATTGCCTGGAGCCGTGTATTCCCGGACGGCGTGGGAGAAGTAAATGAAAAAGGAATACAGTATTACAGGGATTTAATAGACGAGCTTTTGAAAAATGACATAGAACCTATCGTTACTTTATATCATTATGACCTGCCCTGGGCGCTTGTGGAAAAATACGGCGGCTGGCTGGACAGACGGATTGTAGAGGACTTTGCGTATTATGCGCGATATATCATCAATGAATTTAAGGACAAGGTAAAATATTGGACAACCATCAACGAACAGAGTATTATCGTACAGTACTGGACACAGAAATGCTATATCCCGGATGAGGTGCTGCCGGATAACCAGAAGCGCTATCAGATTAACCATCACATGAACCTGGCACAGGCGATTGCCAATAAATTAGTGCATGAACTGGTACCGGGCGGCATGGTGGGCGCCCCCTTAGGCTACAGCCCCATTTATCCGTTAAGCTGTGCGCCGGAGGATGTTATGGCTATGCAGAATGCCCAGGCACTTAGGAACGACTACTACACAGATGTGTATTTTAAGGGGCATTACAACAAGGCGGCGCAGATTTATCTGGAGGAGCATGGTCTGGCTCCGGTGATGGAAGAAGGGGATCTGGAGCTTTTGGCGGACCCGGCAGCCATTTCCGATTTCCTGGCGCTGAATAATTACGCCAGTGAATGTGCAAAATGGTGTCCGGAGGGTAGTAAGGAAATTTCCTGGAGCGGCGTAAACCGTTCCGGTAAAAAGGGAGAAATTTCCGGCTTTGAAACCCATCCCGGCTTTTATGAAATGTGTGCCAATCCGAAGCTGGACACCACGGACTGGGACTGGGCGATCGACCCTGTCGGCATGGAATACATGCTGCGGGATTTATACAACCGCTACAACAAACCGCTTATGATTACCGAAAACGGATTTGGTGCCTTTGATACACTGACGGCGGATAAAAAGGTACATGATGATTATCGTATTCACTTTTTGCGGGAAAACATCAAGGCCGTAAAATGGGCGATTGACAAGGGCGTGGAAGTGATTGCCTATTGTCCCTGGAGTGCGGTGGATCTGCTTTCCACGTCAAACGGTGTGGAAAAAAGATACGGTCTTATCTATGTGGACAGAACGGATGATGACCCGAAGCAGTGCGAGAGAATTCGGAAGGACAGCTTCTACTGGTACAAAAAAGTGATTGCTTCAAACGGGGCGGATTTAGATTAAGCAGTGTCGTGAGGACGGAGAAAGGAATGGAGAGGGATATGAAGAAATTGTTGGGAAAACCGGTTTATGACGGTGTGGCTATCGGTAAAATTGTTGTATTAAATAAGAAGGAAATGACCGTAAGACGTCAGAAAACAGCGGATATCGAGGCAGAAAAGAAAAGAGTGGAGGATGCTCTGACAAAGGCAAAGGAACAGCTGGCGGCTTTGTATGAAAAAGCCCTGAAAGAAGTAGGGGAAGCCAGTGCCGCTATTTTTGAAGTGCATCAGATGATGTTGGAGGATGAAGACTACGTCCAGTCCATGCTGCATATTGTTGAAAACGAAGGTGTCAATGCAGAATATGCGGTAGCCGCCACCGGTGATAATTTCGCCCAGATGTTTGCCGCCATGGACGATGAATACATGCAGGCGAGATCTGCCGATATTCGGGATATTTCCGGAAGGGTGCTTCGGATTCTGTGTGGTCAGGAAAGTGTGGATTTCGCCGGTATGGAACCCTCCGTTATAGTAGCGGACGATCTGACTCCCAGTGAAACCGTACAGATGGATAAAAGTAAAATATTAGCCTTTGTAACGGTGCACGGTTCCACCAATTCCCATACTGCTATTTTAGCGCGTATGATGAATATTCCGGCGCTTATAGGAGTGCCGGTGAATTTAGAGGAAATCAAAACCGGAGAAACTGCCATTGTGGCAGCGTCAGATGTGTATAAGAGACAGGAATATTCTGGAAACCTTAAAGGGCAAGGAAACGGTTACCAGAGAAGGAAAGAAAATCAACCTGTATGCCAATATCGGCAGTGTAAGCGATGTGGGATATGTAATGGAGAATGATGCGGCGGGCATCGGTCTTTTCCGGAGTGAATTCTTATATTTAGGAAGAGATACTTTCCCGACGGAAGAAGAACAGCTTCAGGCATACCGTCAGGTACTGCAGATGATGGGCGGCAAAAAGGTTATTATCCGTACGCTTGATATCGGTGCCGATAAAAAGGCGGATTATTTTGAATTGGGAGAAGAGGAAAATCCGGCATTGGGCTACCGTGCTATCCGCATCTGCTTAACGAGACCGGAGATTTTCAAAACCCAGCTCAGGGCGCTGTTCCGTGCAGCGGTTTACGGCAATCTTTCCGTGATGTATCCCATGATTACGTCCGTGTGGGAAGTGAAAAAAATCTATGAAATCGCAGAGGAAGTAAAGAAGGAACTGGAAGAGCAGCAGATCCCCTTCCAAATTCCGGAGCAGGGTATCATGATTGAAACACCTGCTGCCGTGATGATTAGTGACGAACTGGCAGAACTGGTGGATTTCTTCAGTATCGGCACCAATGACCTGACCCAGTATACCTTAGCTGTTGACAGGCAGAATGCTAAGCTGGATTTATTCTACAATCCTCATCACAAGGCTATCTTAAAAATGATTGAATATGTAACAAAGCAGGCGCATGCCAAAGGCAAGTGGGTCGGCATCTGCGGCGAATTAGGCGCAGACTTAGAGCTGACGGAAACCTTCCTCAATATGGGTATTGATGAACTTTCCGTTTCTCCTTCCATGGTGTTAAAGGTGAGGGAGCGTATCCGGTCCCTGTAGTTTTACCACCCGGCGGTCATAAGTGACAAGCCCGTTTACCTCTTCTTCCACATCGGAAAGCTGGGTGTAGACGGCGCCGCTTAAGCCCTTTGCCACAAGGGGGAAAAGCTGATGGTCAAATAAATCGTTTACGGCTTCTTCTAAATCCTTCAGATTGGCGTATTTCCGGTAACCGTAAATACGGTCCACACTGGAATGGTCTTCGATATGGCAGGCGTAGCCACCGTATTCGGAGATGACGAAGGCACGCTTTCCGTCGGATTTTACCTTTAAGGGTCTGAAATAATTATGAATACTGCGGAAGTCCCCGGCTTTCTGGTCGAACCATCCACTGGCATGGTCTAACGGACGGCTGGGGTCTTTTTTTGCCACCATTTTGGCAATGCGGGCGGCATCGAACTGTCCCCAGCCTTCGTTGAAGGGTTCCCATACGGCGATGGAGGGGACATTGTAAAGG
>ERZ1026876.1475-NODE-1475-length-11555-cov-15.449739_pt1 | contig 11555 bp, 13 predicted proteins | sample MGYA00380168_ERZ1026876 | MGnify/ENA primary metagenome ERZ1026876 (study PRJEB33269, sample SAMEA4719804) | human gut metagenome | biome: human-associated habitat; feature: organic feature; material: feces | place: Cameroon | collected 2013-10 ... | reverse complement strand
TATGTAAGTTTATCTAGACTTTCAACATTTTTAGATAATCTTAAAACTACATTTTCTTCACTAGGTCATAAACATAAACTTAGTGATATTACGGATTATACAGTAGATTCTACTCTGAGTTCTACTTCTACTAATCCTGTACAAAATAATGTAATTAAAGCCTCATTGGATGAAAAGGTTCCTAATACTAGGACTGTAAATAGTAAGGCGTTGTCTACAGATATTACGCTTTCTGCTTCTGATGTTGATGCTTATACAAAAACAGAGATTGATAGTATGGAATTTATAACAACTTCTGATATTGATGAGATATGTGGAAGTAGTATTGTTAATGCAAATGAGGTGAGTTTTTAATGAGTGAGTATATAATTGCTAATAAGAGCGATTTAGTTAGTATAGCAGATAATCTTCGTGCTAAAACTGGTTCTACAGCAACTATGTCTCTTAGCGAAATGTCAAATAATATTGCAAATATTAGTACAAGTTTAACACAAGAATCTGTGCAACCTGATTGGAACCAAAATGATTCTACTGCGGCAGATTATATTAAGAATAGACCTGGTGGATATGTTAAGTCTGTTGTAATTTCATGGGATGGAAGTACAGATGGACTTTATACAACATCAATAAACAGTGTAAACATTTATAAGGTAAGCGATTTAGTACCTGAGCAAGATGATTTAATTGGAGGAGTGGTAAAAGTATCTGGAAGCGAAGATGAAATTACTATCACAGCAGATATGTTTGAAACCAATCTGGGAATGACTATGATTTCTTTAGGTAGTAATGCTTTTATCATTATAATTCCAGAAATAATTTCTGCTTTAGGCAATAGTGAAACTGGAATATTTCTTACTAAAATGACTACTTATGTCACAAAAATATCATATGATATTGCAATTAAATTTGATAAATGTTTTGTACCGATTCCAGAAGGAGTAGTTAAATATTATTATTTTGATTCTGATACTGTGTCGGTACTCGATATGAAAAATGCAGTTGCTGAACTTTCAGAAGGTAAAGCAATAATAAATTGGTGTGGAGATAATATAACAAATGCATATATTGATGAATCTACCAATGATTTATATACTATAGAAAACAGCGAGATGCATAGAAAAAAATATGATTATAATTCTTATGGGTATAACAAAGTGTCGTTTAATATCAAACCTTATGACGGTTTATATACTTCTAAATTACATTTTTATGCACTCATTGGCGATGATAGTTATCATGAATCTTTGTTAGCAACAATGTACTATGACTATTTAGAAATAGGAGAAGCTATTAGAGTTTATAATGATGGTTTGGCTATTAAATCTTCTTCTGACAATAGTTCAAAATGGTTTAAGCTTATCATAGATGATAATGGTACTTTTACTACAACAGAGATAACAGAAACAGAAACGGCAGAATGATTATAAATAATTGACGTAATTATAATAATAATCAGTCATATAAAGCAAGCTATCAAACTTATACACCCTCCTTTTTAGAGGGTTTATTAAATTAAATAAAGAAGATTTAAATTAAAAACAGAAATTTAAAAGGAGGAATAAATGAATGGCAAACGCTTCTATTAAAGCTGCATTTAAACAATTTTGGAATCATGTAATTGCTCGTACTGGGGACATGATTACTACAGCTAATACTTATACTGATACTAAAACTGAGGAAGCTAAATCTTATACCGACACTAAAACATCTGACTTGGCTTCAACTACTGTTGTGGATAATAAAATTAGCACACACAATACTTCTACTACTGCTCATAATGATATTAGAGTTTTAATTGCCGATTTAACAACAAAGTTAAATAATTTTCTTGACGTTGATGATACAACTACTGACCAATTATCTGAAGTTCTTGCTCTTATTGAAAACAACAGAGGCACATTAGAATCTCTTACAACTAATAAAATTAATGTCTCCGATATTATTGATAATCTTACAACTAATAATTCAAGTAAGGTTTTGTCTGCTGCTCAAGGTGTAGCTATCAAGAATCTTATTGATGCTTTGCAAACAGCAGTAAATGGAAAACAAAGTGCTGTCACTGGTGGTGCAAGTACAATCACTTCCAGTAATTTAACTTCTAATAGAGCTTTGGTTTCTAATGGTTCCGGAAAAGTAGCTATTAGTGATATTACTTCTACTGAGCTGGGATATTTAGATGGGGTTACTGCAAATGTTCAGACCCAACTTAATGCAAAAGCCGCAAGTTCACACACACATGATTATGCTGGTTCAAGTAGTGCTGGTGGAGCTGCTACTTCTGCAAATAAGTTGAATACAGATGCGGGTAGTGTTACTCAACCTGTGTATTTTAAAGACGGTGTACCTGTTTCTACGTCTTATACATTAGGGGCTAATGTACCGTCTAATGCTAAATTTACAGATACAACTTATCTTGATGCCACTATGTCAGTTCATGGCCTTATGAGTGTTGATGATAAATGGCAATTAGGTTATGGTGGCATTCCTATTGTTGAAACATCTGGTACTGGTGATGCTTATACGGCTACGGTTCCAAATGTACTCAGCTTTAGAAAAGGTATGAAGGTAACAATTATCCCTCATGTAACAAGTACAACTATGTCTCCTACACTTAATGTAAATAGTCTTGGTGCAAAATCTATTCGTATGCCAATTACATATAATAGTTCTGCAACATCTGTTGGTTCTGTTACTTCATGGATAGTAAAAAATATACCAATTACAGTAGAATACGATGGTACATATTGGAAGACTATTAGTTGTCCTCGTCCATCTGCCCAATATTTGTATGGAACAGTTCCTGTTAGTAATGGCGGTACTGGTCTTGCTAGTGTTACTGCTAATAGTTTTCTTGTTGGTGATGGTACTTCAAATATGGTTGAAAAGACTGGTAGTGAAGTTTTGAATTTGATTGCAGATGGAAATATGGATATTAGAAAACCTGGTTCAAATATATGTATTGATATTGGACAAACTTCTTATAAGGAAAACACTTTTACTACTATATATGGTGATTTAACTGTTACTGGAGATTTTTACTCTCCTTATTATGAACATGACGAGTATTCAACTTCTCCAACTGGAACAATGTCTTCTATTTCTAGCACTGCACTCGATGCTAATAGTACCATCCAAATAGTGAAAAAGATGGGGTGGTGTTTTATTAGTGGGTTAATTACTCCGATAGACTATATTAGTAGTTGGACAACAATATTAGATACGACTGATTCTATAATAGAAGCTCCTCAACACGGAAAAATTATTCCGCTTACTATTCCTAGATGGGACAGCACATACACTCGACCGCTACGTGTGAAAATCACGCCGGACGGCAAGCTACAAATTGCCTATGGCGCTGCGAATAAAGAATATGTATTCAGTATTTGTTATCCTATTTAAAATTGTTTATTAGTATTTAAATTATAAAAATAATTTATTATAAAGGAGAGATTTTATGTCCAGTACAAATCCCAATTTCCAAGCAAACACATCTTCTGATGAGATTTATTTCGGACAAGATACAACAACTTGTTTAACAGATGTTGTTAATGGCAAAGCTAGTTTATCTCATGCGCATTCTAATTATGCAAGTTCGTCACATACACACACGGCTTCTGCTATTGGTGCTATCGCATCTAACGATATTGCTACTATTTCAGAAGTACAAACATATTTAAATATTTAATAAAAAGGAGTTTATTATGGCAGAAACAAAAGATAAAGTAATTACAGCAGAATCTCTTTCTGCTGTGCATACTTATAACGAAAATACTTATCTTACAAAATCTAATCCAACTGGTTCTGGTACATTCACCATGAGTGGTGGAGGAAATTTTTCTGATGCGGTTAATGTCGGTTCTTTAAAAATGGGGAATGCTACTATTGAATGTAATTCAGATAATGACATCTCAATTACAACTACAAGAGGAACTTATTGTCCTTATTACAAAGTAGGAGATTCTTGGTCAGGCGATTGGTATGGCGCAGGATATGTATCAGGTGGTAAATCAAGTGTCCTGTTTTCAGTACCTTTGGCTAAACCAATAATCGGCAATCCTGAAATCAATCTTTTCGCTCAGCTAAAAGTTCGTCAAAATGGAGAATATGCATATGGTAGCGATGCTGAGACATTTACAATTCCAGATGATTGTACAGCAAAATTAGGGTTTGGTGGTAATTCAATAAATATTACAAGTAAATTTAATACGACAACTACAAACGCTATAAACAATGCTCCTTGTGGCATTCAGGCTTATATTAATGTTGATTTATTATAAAAATATTAAAATATATTTATTCTTATGGAGGGTTTATTATGGCAGAAACAAAAGATAAAGTTATTACGATAGAATCTTTATCCGCTGTACACAATTACAATCAAAGCACTTATCTTACAAAGTCTAATCCAACTGGCTCTGGAACATTTACTATGAGTGGTGATAGTTCTTTAAGATTGGGAGACGCAATACTCGAATATGATTCAACAGACGGCGTTCTGAAAATTTCATTTGATACTACTGTATAAAGCTTGGAGGTGATTTTATGGCAGCACCAAGCGGGACTGTTTGGGGTAGTACAGTTGGAGGCTATGGACGTATTGGTATATACGTTAGATTAACCAACACAAATACACAAACAACAAGACATACAGAAGTTTGGTTTTGGAGCAAGTATTCAGTAGATGATAGTAACAACACACTTTATTATGACGATAATGCAACAAATGCAACAACTTCTAAAGGTAGTGTCAATATTAACACAACTGTAGATTCTGGTAGTGGATGGTCTACTTCTAATCAAGTAAAATTGAAAGAATATGATTATACTTTTACAAGAGGGACAAGTTCTTCTAAACGTTATGTAGCAGCAAAACTCAAAGACGTTGATGTCGTTGGTGGCACAATGTCTGTTAGTGCGAGTTATACTATTCCAGCATTAACCAAATATACAATTAAATATAATGCTAACGGTGGTAATGGAGCGCCTTCTTCACAAACAAAATATTATGGAAGAACATTAACTCTATCTAATACGAAACCAAAGAGAACTGGGTATACATTTAAAGGATGGGCTACGTCTGCAAGTGGAAGTGTTGCTTATGCATCAGGGGCAAGCTATACAGCTAATTCTTCTGTGACTTTATATGCAGTATGGCAAGCAAATACTTATACGATTAAGTATAATGCTAATGGTGGTACAGGAGCGCCATGTAATCAAACCAAGACTTATGGTATAACGCTAACATTGTCTTCTACCAAACCTACAAGAGCTTCTGTTATTAATGACGGAACTACGACTACATACACATTCAAAGGATGGGCAGTATCTGCAAATACAAAAACTGTAAGTTATGCTGCTGGAGCTAAATATACTGCCAATTCTTCAATAACATTGTATGCTGTGTGGTCTTCTACTTCTACCGTTACAGAATATGACGTTACATATAATACCAATGGTGGTTCTGATGTAAGTCCTCAAATCAAAACAAAAGGCAAAACATTAATTTTAAGAAGCACAATTCCTACAAAGAATGGTTATACATTTGCAGGTTGGGGTCTTTCTGAAGATTCTACAAATATAAAATATGCGGCAGGAGCAAGTTATACAACTGATGCAGATATTGTCTTGTATGCTATTTGGACACCTTGGACTCATACAGTACAATTTAATTTGAATGGCGGTACTGGCACTGTTCCATCCAGTTTTACTAAGACAACTGATGTGGATGTAATGATTCCCGATTCTAACATTTCAAAAGAAAATTGTGTATTTAAATGTTGGAGTACGAAATCTAGTGGCACTGGTGGAACAAATTATTATGTTGGTGATGCATATGATGCTACTAAAAATGGTGGTACTGTAACATTATATGCAATTTGGAAAGAAAGAAAAGTTTTGATATATAAAGCAACTAAGAATTGTGAAGCTGTAGAATTTATAGAGTCTAATGAAATACTTGGTTTTGAAAATACTGGTATGATATATGCTCCAGAATTCATAGAGGATAATTCTTTGGTTTTTAGTAGTACAGGTTTTCACTTTGGTGAGTTAGTAGAAAGGTAAATGGTGAAAATATGGCACAACTTAAAGATACGGTTATTGACGGCACTTTGGAGATGACAAATGATATTACACTCCCAAACAGAATGACAATTAATGGTATAGATACAGACGGGAATACTCGTGAAAATTTACAACCGTGTAATCAATATAATAACTGTATTATTGGATATGGGAATTACACTAATGATAATGGGAACACTCATATTTATGGTTCAGCAGTTAGAGCTGTCACAAAAGACAATGATGTTACAGCTGATGGCATTCAGCTTGCTCGTACAGATATTGCAACTATCACTAGCTTTTCTAGCGGTTGGGCTAACTATGGTAGTGATGCTACAACTCCTACGGTTAGACGTTATGGCAAAGTTGTAAGTTTAACTGGTTCTCTTAAGAACACTTCAGCAATTACGCTAAATTCTTCTCATGTTCAAGTATTTACAATTCCATCTGGTTATAGACCTTCACAAGATTTTGCTGTTTTGTGCCAAGGTTCTGGCGCAAATGAATTTTGTATACAAATTAAGGCAGATGGAACAGTCTGGTTTGGAAGATATGGCACTTCTTCTTTCACCTCTATCGCTGCTGGTGCTTGGTTCCCCTTCCATGTAACATGGGTTATGGAATAAATATAAAATAAATATAAGATGTAATAATAGATAATGTTATATAAGATAAATAAAAAAGAAACGCTCTGTTTTAGAGCGTTTCTTTTTTTTACGAAGTTTGATATGGGATTTACTTGTGTGCTTAATACTATTTTAGCAAATCATTTTTCTTTATGGTTGTCAAATCCATTTTCAATAATTTTCTTAGAAATTATTTCCACTAACATACAATTGTTCAATCTTTCATTATGTATAAATTCAACTTTAATTTTTCGTTTAGTTTGCATACCTCTCCCCTCCTCCCTTCTCCCCCACTCTAAGTTCATTTTTCGTCTATTTATTTTATATAACTTTATTAGTTATATATTGTTGACTCTCCCATCTCCTTTAATTTATTATATAGGCATAGTTAATATAAAACAATAACATTTGAGCATTTTGTTTTAATTATTTTAATTGCTATGTTAATATTAACTTAAGGAGGTGGTGTATTTGTTTAATAACTAAAAAGGTTATAAGAAAAGGAGGTGTAATAATCTCTACATTGAGTAATAAAAAATATTATTAAATGGAGTGGTTCTATGGAAGGAAGAGCAGATATATTAGGTTTAAGAACGGGAATATACACAAGGTATTCCGATAACAATCAAGATGGTGGGTATTCAATAGAATATCAATTGTCTGAATGCACAAATTATATGGACAGAAAAGGATTAACACTTGCAAAAACTTATATTGACCAAGCAGTAACGGGAACAAAAGTTGCTGGGCGTGACGCTTTTCATGAGTTAATATACGATGTGAAAAATGGGCTAATAGATGTGATTGTAGTCTATAAATTTTCGAGAATCTTCAGAAATGCCTATGAGAGTCACAAATATCGTAAATTATTTAAACAACATGGAGTAAAACTAATCTCGGCAACTGAGCAAGTGGACGATGAAACTTCTTCTGGTCAACTAATGCTTGGTGTTATGGCGAACATTGATGAATATCAAAGTGCTGTAATTAGTGACCACGTTAAGAGTGCTATGAGAGAAATGGTTTCCGAAGGCTATTTTGCTGGCGGTACAGTCCCTTACGGTTATAAATTGGAAGAAGTACAACATGGCAAGAAAACTAGAAAGAAATATGTACCTGACGAATATGAGAAAGAAATCGTTAAAAAATTGTTTGAGCTATATGCAGACAATTACTCTCTGAAATACCTACAAGATTACACTAAAAATGTTGGAGCATCTACAAGGCAAGGCAAACCATTTAGTATTCAAACAATTTGCAGGATGTTAAGAAACGACTTTTATATTGGTATCTTGCGGTATAATGCACAAGGTCATGAGCCTATTGTTGTTTACGATGTAATCCCACCAATCATTGAAAAAGGATTATGGGACAGAGTGCAATATAGGCATGGTAGACAAAAAGATGTTCGTCCAAGAAAACGCAAAGATTTATACTCTTTGACTGGCAAAATCGTTTGTGGGAAATGTGGTTCTCATTTCTTTGGCATAAGAAGTGCAAGCACACAACGAGGAAAACTGTATGATTACAAATATTATGTTTGTAGTGTCAGTAAAACATACTCTGAGTGTGATTGTAAGAGGGTTAGAAAAGACTTTTTAGAAGATGCTGTTTTAAACGAAATCAAAAAACACATTTTAAACGAAAGGTCTATCTATCAAATTGCCAATGAGATTATTGCTAAATTAGGAGAAAACCCAAACGGTCAAAAAAACAAGTTGAAAGAGTTGAAAAAAGAACTAACAACTGTAAAATCTCAAATATCTGAAATGTTGGAATTAAAGTCATTAAAGATAATCGACAATGCTTATATTATAGAGCATATGGCAAAGTATGATACAAGAGTAAAAGAACTTGAAACACAGATATATGCCATTGAACAGCAAACTAAAATGACAATATCTCATGCCATGATTGTCAACTATTTGAATAAGATGCTTTCTATATCTAATACAACAGATGATGAAGTTTTGCAGACCATCTTTAATAACTTTGTTGAAAAGATTATTATTGATAACGAAGAGATAAAGATTCACCTCTTTGTCTCTTCTTATGCCTCTAAATCGTTAGAGTATAAGATGCCGTGGGGACAGCCGAAATTCACAGTAAGTACAAAAATTAAGAGAATATAAAAGTAAGAGAGTAAGCAATTGCTTACTCTCTCTTTGTTGTTAATGCTTTTTCTGCATTCCAGTGCAATTTATTTATTCTATAGTATAAAGTATATCTTTTTATTCCTGTTATTTCAGACCATTCTGTTATCGTATGTGTTTCGCCATTATAAGTAAGAAAATGATTGGTTCTTCTATTATTTGCCTGCTCTTTTTTTGTTGCCCATCTGCAATTGTCGGGACTATATCCTTTATCGTTGTTTATTCGTTCTATTGTTAAATTTTCTTTATATCCAGTCTTTTTGCTCCATTTATAAAAATTAGAAAAGTCCTTCCATTCTTCGCACACTGTTTTGTTTTCAGCTCCGTATCTTTTGTAGTTTGGAGCATTTTTATTTCTGCATCGTGTGTGCATATCAGTCCATATTTTATGCAATCTTGTTTGGCTTTGACCGTGTTTTGTACTTCTTTCTATCTTCAAACATCCACAGCTTTTTGTATGCCCATTTATTAAATCATATGAAACAACTGTAATTATATTTTTTTCAGAACAATCACATTGACATTTCCATAAAGCATTTCCATGCTTGTCACTTCCCGCTCTTTCAATGACTGTTAATTTACCAAATGTTTGCCCAGTTAAATCTCTTACTTTTTTGCCCATATTATATGACCCCCTTTTTTTTAAATACGCCTAAAACCCCTACATTTCTGCAAGGGTTAATAGACTTTTCTTTTCTTTTGTCGGTTATTTTGGCACTTGTTGTATCAGCAGCATTGATGTTGGCATCTAATATTATTATATCCAACAATGTGAAATCTATTCTAGTCCTAAAAAATCGCAGTAATTTCTCTCGTTCCAAGTTACTTCAAATCCGTTTTCTTCGCCATCCTCATCATATAAGTATTCGCCACACATAGGACAATAATTATATTGATACAGAATCTCTTGAATCCATCCGCCATCTTTATCTCTTGATAATGAAGATGGATTATGATAGTATCCACATTTCGGGCATAGCGCATAAATAGCCATATTCCCTATGAATTTTTGATATTCCCAAACCATATTCACTACCTCATGATTGTTATGCGGGTAGTGATTTGCACACTACATAGCTCTGCCACACTACTTACTTTCCTACACCAGCTTCGCATTTCTGCTACTCTCAGAGCCTTACCCTAGAGGCTACCTATTTCTCCACCGCATAACAATTTATTTTTAAGATTCCTTTATGTACAAATTATAAATAGCGATACTATGTCTTTGAACCGCTTATTGTCTAAAATCAATAAGCTTCTTGCTTCTTCGACTTTGTAACCTCAATCTCCACAAGCGTGAATTCCGACAGTCCCTGCCGTACTATTTTTTCAATTACAATCAAGGCGCAATACCCATGTCCCATTCATACCATCTATCATCATCGGGCATTTCGTATGACCGAACCCATTTTGCATATTCATCATCACTTTCACACAATGCTCTCACCATTTGGTCAATAACCCACATCTTATGATGGGAACCATCAATATCGCCATACAATCGTGCGACATTCAATGCTTTTTCAATTCTTTCTTTTTCCATTGTTTTGTTCCTCCCTAATTTTAAACCAGTCGAATTCGACCAGTTTAAAAATGTAATTTAAACATTAAGCAACACAAACGAAACCCAAGTAATAATAATTTGTGCTAAATGAATCAGTTGGTCTTGAACCAAATTGATTCTCTTTAAATTAGCCTTGCCGTTATCGGTTGCCATATGTATACATAGATTAATCAAGAAAACTAATACAATCGCTAAAGATACATTATTGATATTCGTTGTTACAACCAATGCATATACAGAGGGAATAATCATAATCATGAATGTCCAGCTAAAACTGTGCATGAATAATGCCATAATATAGTCATGTTTATACATATCATCTGGAGCATTCTTCTCCCAATATTTTTTTTGTTTTGCCGACGCCAACCAACCTTGCAAATAGTAATCGTCTACTATATGCATAAAAATCATTACTAACAATAATAAAATCTTACTCATAATTTCACCTTGCTTAAAATTTTAAATTTAATCTTCAAGCCATTTATTGTCAAAATAGTAGAATGTAAACACACAACCACCAGTAAATAAAATCCATAGCACCCAGAACAAAAATAATTGCCATCCAGATTCTAAACTGTCAATTGTTTCTTCAATATTACTATTGGCACAAAAACTTGTTTTGTTAATAGTATTGTTATTCAAAATAGCGTATAGCGTACCAGTATATTTGATGTCGGTTCCATAATATTGATATCGAATTACGCTCGACTCTTTTTGAGTGGTTATATAATTAGGGGACGGGAAATCAATTGTCCCATAATTAAATTTAATATCTAAAAAAGAGATTTTTTTACTATGTTTGCTCCAACTATCTATTTTATCCCAAGTCCAATATGTATAAGTTTGTGTTTTGCCATTTACAACTCTTGTTCCTGTATGTTGAGTATATCTCTCCTTTACCTTTTTAACATACGAATATTCCCCACCAATTTCAGGATATGTTACGGTATCAATCGCTTTTAAATCGCCATAAACAAACGCATTACCAACATTGGTCTTCATACCATAAACAAACAAGTCTGAATCATTTTCAATATGAAGAGCTGTATTATATTTCTGATATTCAAGTATTAGTCTGTTATTTATATTTTCATAAATAACAATTCCAATTAATAACATGATTGAAATGATTATTACACTAACCAATAC
>ERZ1026876.1474-NODE-1474-length-11573-cov-5.040893_pt1 | contig 11573 bp, 9 predicted proteins | sample MGYA00380168_ERZ1026876 | MGnify/ENA primary metagenome ERZ1026876 (study PRJEB33269, sample SAMEA4719804) | human gut metagenome | biome: human-associated habitat; feature: organic feature; material: feces | place: Cameroon | collected 2013-10 ... | reverse complement strand
TAGTATATTCTCTCTCGGTTTTCTGTCTATGTTTTATCAATCATATAAATTAATATAATCAATGGATCATATCAAATAAAGTTAAATCTTTCTCACCTGTATATGACATTTTCTAATCTTCTGATCTGTTTGATACATTCTTTCTTGTGATTTTTAACAGCGACAGGATTGTCTGGCTGACGACTTTTCGGTTGGCTTCGTCCATCTTCTTGATCGAGGTCAGAATTCTTCCGATATCCTTATGCCAGTTATTTTGCAGATCATCCGTGGTCTTCGCATCGCATTCATCTAACAGGTCGAACAGGGAATTTACGAACTGTCTGCGCTGGTCGTAGTCCATATTGTCGATCCATTCTTTTAAGGAAGCATTTAATACACGGCATTCATCTGTGATTCCATCCTCATGGATCAGGGATGGTCCAAGGACCTCCCAACTATATACATCATGCTGCATCAAGCCCTCCTGCATACTTCGGATCACAACATATTTCTCTCTGTGCTCAAGCAGCATTCCCACTACGGAATTCTGTGGTATGTATGTGATCATCCGTGATAGCATCCGGTTGTAACCGGCAAGCTCTAACACATTTGGTCCAAATCCCGGACCATCCATACTGCATACCTTCAGAATCCTATCCTGCAGAGTACGTTCACAGGTTGCTGCTGCATAGATCGCAAGATTTCCGCCTTTGGAATGTCCGCACAGCAGGAATGTTCCGGGTATCTGTTCTGCTGCCTGCCGCAGATACTCGACTGCTGTCCGCTGAGACGGAACCGGTGAAAGAAATGCCATATTACAATCCTCCCGCCAACCGACAACTGTTTTATCGGTTCCTCGATATACCACGCAGCTTACATCATCAAATAATTTTACTGTGACTGCTGAAAACTGCTTCTGTATCTCTTCATCCAACTGATTCTCATAACCGCATAAGAGCAGATCACCAAATCGTCTGCTTGCTCCCATTGCAGCAAGCAGCTTCAGATCATCTTCATAAATCACCTGTGTCATGCATTCCGTATCCCCTAAGAAACGCTCTGCAGCCTCCGCTACCGTGACCGTATGACTAAAATCATCCGGCACGATCCCCTCAAACGGTATATATGAAAATCTTGAAAATACAACTGCATCCACCTCATTAAAAGCCGATGCCTCAAACGGCAGATCACCCCGCCATTCCAGATAGTCTAATATATTTGCCATATTCACACCCCCGGCTTATCTAAAAACCTTCTTTACGTCTCTGTCCTCTGAGTTCTCTCCGTTTCTCTCCTGCCAGCCATTCTGCTTGTTCACTTTCGTTCTCAAGTGTCAGCCCCGGAACCGGTCTTGGTTTGTCATTTTCATCGACAGCCACCAATGTCAGATACGCCCGATTGATTGAGCGCCGGATTCCTCTGTGATCCTCGATATAAGTATCCACACGGACATCCATCGAGGTATGTCCGACATAGGTGATACGGCCTACTAATACGATCAGATCCTTCAGATAAGCACCTCGCATAAATTTCAGATTATCAACCGAGGCTGTGATCACATCTCCATTTGAATGGCGGATCCCTACAAGCCCCGCAACTTCATCGATCCATGCCATTAACTGTCCGCCAAATAATCGTCCGGCACCATTTAAATGCTCCGGCCGTACCTGAAAGACCTGCTCTACCATTGAATCACTGACTTTTTTCGTATTTCGCTCCATATACACCGTTCCCTTTCTTTATTTTCATCCTGTTTATAATTGGAGTATTCTTCCGGTATTATTCCTGTTCTGCTCATTTTATCATAACAGACGCAGATACACAATCAGCAGCCGGTCTGTCCGACAATACCCTTTTATTCCGTCTATCCTGCAACGCTCTCTTGTCCGGTCTGTTTAACAATATGCTTTCTTCTGTCGCGTACATCCATACATATGCACAGTATAAAACATATAAATCCTGATATCGTGATAATAATTCCCGGTACAAACAAAGGATATACAAAGGAAATCTCTGTGTGCTTCTCATGCACAACAAGAAGATTCATCTGCTCGGAAATCTCCTGATCAGATGTAAATATATCCTGTGCCGCAATCGACGTATTGACGCCTGTTTCCTGATCAAAATCCGCATCAACATCGATCGATAGTCCATCTTCTGTGTATGATATCGTGATCGGTACAAGTTCTCTGTCCGGAAGCTGTTCATTTGATATCCCGAGCACATCATTTAAGATGTCAACCAGTGCCGCATCCTTCCTATTAACAGCTTCATACATCAGATTCAGTCCGAGGAAATATACATTTGGCAGATCATCTTTCATACCTAAAAACGTCAGCTTCTGATTGCCCATCTGAAACGTTCCGATCTCGGTATCGGTTCCGGTTATATAAGCTGTACTAAAATCCCTGTCTTCCTCCGCAAAGTCATCACTTCGGATCTCGCTGTTCTGATAAGAAAGAACCGGATACCGTTCATCAAAATGGATCTGCTGTGCAAATACACCGAGAAACATTTCCTGTTTATTGCTCTTATTAGCCGGAACATGAGTACTGTCGATCACAACTCTGGTACCTGCTGCCGCCACGTCCGTAAGTATCGCTTCTGCCTTACTCTGATTCCTGTATTCAAATCCGGTTAAGAACAAAGTATCATACCTGCTCAGTTCTTCCACTGAATAATCCTCGATCACATCCGAGCTTCCTGCCACAAAGGCCGGATAAAGCAGGGTCATTTCATTTGCATATTTTCCGATTGCAAGCCCATAGTATCCGGTGACCGTTCCAAAGTTCTCCGGTGTCTCCCGTTTATAAATATACGCTGTCGTCGTTTCCAGCACCATAGAATAACCGCTAGCTGCAGCATCCTGCTCAATATCAGAGATTGTAATGTCCTGTTTCTCAAGATCAATCTTCCGTATCAGAACCGTATCAGCTCCAAGCTCTACTGCCCGATCAAACAGAAAACGATAGTATTTTCGGTCAAGTGCTTCATTTAACAGAACAATATTATCTCCTGTCTCAGCACCCTGCCATGCCCAGCCATACGTGTACATCGTATGACTGCTGCCACTGATTCCATAGGATGGATAAGAACCGTAAGAACTCTTATCAATGACAGCCGTCCGCTGGTCTGTCAGTTCCGCAAGCTGCTGCATCTCCATTTTCGTTTCATCTGATGTAGCAACGCTGTAAAAATCCAGATTCATACATGATATGCTGTCTACACACAAAAGCGCAGCCAGAAGCACACAATATTTTTTCTTCAGACGAACCCATTCCAGACATGCACTGAAGAAAAAACCATAGGTCATCGGCGCAAACCGGGTCATCCAGAACAACTGGCTGAACGGAAGCTTTACCAGTATCTTATATGCAGCAGGAGTTGTACAGGCAAGCATGACCAGTAAAAATACAAAACCGGCTTTCTTTCCACCTCTTGCAAGCAGGATCCCGGCTATCGCGATCAGTACTGCTGCCAGTCCGAAATAAAAGATGTCATTTCCTGCACTCAGACGTTTAAATGGATTTAATGACGTCGTAAGTGGATAGATCAAAGTTGACATAACACTTCCGTCTCCACTCTCCGACGTCACAAGCCCGCCTTTTAAAGAAGGAATCACCCATATACCCGCTGCCAGGATTCCACAGAGCATATAGATAAGAGCAAATATTTTTCTTCTAGTATCCTTATTCCATATCTGATCGATCAGCAGATATAAAAATGCAGATACACCCATGATCGCAGTAACCATCAGATGCGTAAAACTCATCAATGTCATACAGACAAACAATCCGACAGCTGCACGATTGTTCTTCTTTCTTACATAGAGCCATAAGAACCAGATCACATATGGTACAAGCATCGTCGTCACCATCTGCGGCAGATTTCCCGCTGTAAAATAAATCCTGATATGCTCCGGCATAAAGAACCAGAGCAGTCCGAAGAAGGTTCCAATCACTCTGCGGTTCTCATGGATCCCCCAGAGAATCCACGGAAGTCCACCGACTACGAATATAACAAAGGCAAGCAGCCTGTAAGCCAGAAGGAGATCGCCCCCTGTAAGAAACATCAGTCCCGCCATAATATAATAAGAGAGCGGTCCCCAATATCTGAAAAGCTGAATTCCGTTATACCAGTATGGGGAGAACAACGGAAAGACGTTTCCTTTTTTCAGGCTCTCATACATTTCCTGCGACTTATAGAGATGTCCCCAGATATCACCACCGGACGGCTCATATCCTGACAGCACAAGATACAGTGCAAGCCCTGCACCTGCAAGTAACAGGATACTTATACATATGCAGTTTTTCCGAATTCTCTTGTGACTGTCTGTCATATTTCTTACTCTCCAATATGTTTTATCTCATCTAAGATCAGGTCTGTAAGCGTCTGCACCGTCTGATTCTGCTCCATCTCCTGCTCATCCAGCATACTGATCACATATGTTCTTCCCGGTGTCTCACTCATCTCGATCATCAGAAAGATCCATCCCATTGCATTTAATATCTCCTGCAATTTTTCTTTAAAATACAGGCATACGTTTTCGATCGTTGGATTTAATATATCAAACGGCTTTATATCATTCAGATAATTATTCTGAAAAGGTTCCAGAAATTCCTCAACTGCCTTTTCAAGCACATGGAATGGTTCAAAGTTCTCCTTTCCCTTCACCACATGCAGAACGATCTCCCAGGTATGCGGATGTACTTCGCCTAATTTTCCACCGATATAGATAGCATGCCTGGCGTCCATATAGAATTTGAATTTATACTGTTGATATCTCATTCTGCTACACCTCCTCCTGCTTTCTGGTATAAGCATCGTACACATCCAACGGTTTTTTCACTCCAACATCGATTAAGTCATATCGTATCGAGCGATATGCATTCTCGGACTTTCTGATACAGTACCGGTAAATCTCATCCGCCCTGTCTTTTGCCTGCTGTTCATCCAGCCTGTAAAGCAGAATAACAAAAAAACCTTTCTTCACCTCACCCATGATCTCATTTTGATAAAGTCCGGAACGAATCTTTCTCATAAAATGAAAGATCTCCTGTCTGCTGTAATAACGATCCAGCATATCCAGATGAATAAACATATAATGGATCGGTTTTAACGCTTCATCATCCGATTTCTGAAGCATGATACGAAGAAAATTATTATCATAGAATTCATGCGAACTGTTATATTGATTCTGCACATAGATATTCTTTGCTACCTCGTCATCTGAAGTCTTTTCAAGCTCCATATTTCCGGCATTACTCGTCACCCTTTCAAGCTTCCTGTTACGTTTGTCCAGTTCTTTTTTCGTACCCTTCAGATTTTTCTCTGCCTTGTTCCATGATTCCAACAATGCAATCAACAGACCGAGCAGAAAAACACTTACAAGTCCTGTTGCAATTACAATATAATATCCATGCTTTATTGTAGATGTCCGTTCCAGAATACTATCCATATCAGACACCACACTGATCGTACATTCTTCCTGTCCGACCGTCCATCTGACTGTATTCACTACAACATCCTGCTCTTGTATCATCTTCCAGAATTCTGTGATCTCTGAATATTTACCTAATGCATTCGTTGTATTCTCATTCTTGGCCCACAGCACTTCCGAACCTCTTGTATATACAAAGAACCGTTCTCCTGCGGAAACTGTCTTCTCTTGTAAAAAAGCAAGAACCTCTGCATCTTTTCCTGACTTCTGAACTGACTGAATGTTGCAGGCTAATAACTGTAGATAGTCCCCCTGATCATCCTCATATGCCTGTATCACTGCTTCCCGGTTCTGTAATAACTCATAACATATACATCCCATAAATATCATAATAAACAGGATCACGGTTGCGGATATCGAGAAAATCCTATGATTCGGTGATGTATATAATTTTTTTATCCATGATTGTTTTTTCTCTTTATTCACTGGTATTTACCTCATCTCTGATCTTCTCCAGCACCCGGTGTGCTCCTGCAAAATCATGCGTCACGACCTGTTTAAAGTCATGCCATTCTTCATGCAGGTCTTTTGTCCGCCATGTTCTCGTTTTTCTGGTTGAATTAATAATTCCTGCAAACCGGAACCAGAATACAATAAAATTAAACAGCGGAAGTAAAAAGATCAGATACCATTTCCTTGCATAATATTTTCTCAAATACGGAAAATCCTTTAAAAACAGAATAATACAGATATACAACAGAAAATTGGCCATACTGTATAAAAAGAATAAGAATACAAGCGATGTCACAATAAGCTTCATCGGATAATTGATAAATGCCAGACAGATAATCGCAAAATACCAGATCATTCGAGGGAACGCAAACGTGTGATCATACACAAGGATCCGCATGACGAAATCTTTAAAGAAACTCCTGCCAATGTTCATCTTGTCCTTTCGGAACATATGAAGCACTTCCAGTTCACCGCTCTGCCATCGCTGTCTTTGAACATATAGTTTATTTAAGCTCTCGATCGGATCTACAAAAAAGATCGCATTCGGACAAAGTGCCACACGCTTCTTCATCTGAAACCGTACCTGAAAAGTTACATGAGTATCCTCGCACAATGTATCCGTATTATATAACTGCGTCTTCATGATCGCTGATTTTCGGAATGCCGAAAAAGCACCTGACAGAGTAAAGATACTGTTCAGCTCCGACTGGAAATTACGGCCGGATAGAAATGCCTGACAATATTCACCAAACTCCATCTTCTGCAGCAACCGTAAAGAGTACCGATTCGTCTGATCGATCAACTCCGGATTCGTCAGTACTGTTCCGGTCAGGCTGTGAACTTCCGGTTCATTCTCAAACATTGTTACAATATTTCTGATAGCATCCGGCTCTAACATTCCATCACTGTCAATATGGATAATATATTTACCCTGGCAGTTAAACAATGCCAGATTAAGGGCTTTGGATTTTCCCTGCTTCGAATTCATCCAATTGATCGAGAGATTCGGGAAATCCTTCTGACATTTACTGTATATCTCAAAGCTGTTATCCTGACTCATATTATTGACAAGCAGAACAAATATCTTATCCTTCGGGTAATTCGATTGATAGATCGACTGCACACAGGCATACAGGGTTTCTGCCGAATTGTAGACCGGAACGATCAAAGATACCTCCGGATAATGGGATAACGGCTTATATTTCTTCTTCATGATCCTGCGTTTTAACAGGATGATAAAATTCCCGACCGTTGGAATCACTTCCATGATCAACGGAATGACGATCCATGCCACCCAGAAGATCACGGAAGACATAAGCATATTTTTAATTACTGTCATAACGGAATGCACCTACCTTCTGTCTGACAATCTGTGGTTTCGTGAATACATAGAAATACAGGAATACTGTACATCCATAGAACAGGATTCTGGCAAATATCGTATGTGCAAAGAAATACATATCGATGCCCCATATATGAACTAGCAGGCAGATAAAGAAGATCCGAAGCACATTTGCAAGGAAGATCGCCATCACTCCAATCATACTTACAACCACTCTCTCATATTTGTCATAGACCGGGAAGAACCAGAGCAGCGCAAGAAACGCCAGCATCTCGATCACACCGGAACACTCAAAATCAATATATAAGGACAGACTGGTTCCGCCATTCTGGATAAACAGAATCCCCTGCTGAAAATAAGAATCATAGAGATGCGTCAGCCCACCGATCACACCGGCAACAGCAGAGACAGCCTTTTGAAGCGGAACTACGACATACGGTTCTATCAGTATCAGACTGAAAATAAACAATCCCACACTTCCGCAGATATAATACCAGAAATTCAATTTTGCCCGATATAATACTGTTAATATATAGATCCAACCAAGAAGACAGACAAATACCAGCCAGTTCATCCTCTACCTTTTATCCTTTCTTTTCTTTGCAACATAGCCTGCTGCCAATAACAGGGCGATCAACACACCTACGACCGGTCCTGTAGAAGATCCGGCAATCGACACACCCTGACCTCCGATATTCGGATTCTGGATCGTGATAGTTCCCATCTCATCCGCAGGAATACCTGTTAATTCTGCCAGACGTTTCAGACTGAGCGAGAATTCCACCTCATCTCCCGGCGTATTATCCTTATGTTCTGCATCATACACTGTATATGCTACTTTACTGTCACATTCATTATTATTTCCATATCCGATAAAAGCTTTCAAGTTGGTATGGATTCCTTCTGATCTCGGAGCCTGCGTACTCCAGTCGATATTTCCGTTCTTTTCCGGCTGGATCTGCATGGCAAATGTCTTGCCGTTGATCGTCAGATACCAGATCTGAAGCTGCATACCGGAGGTATATAATTCATTCATCTTAAAATGGCCATATAAAGTATCCCCGTCTAATGCAAGCTGACCATAATGATTACACTGTTTGTTATTACTGGAATATGTAATCTCCGTCTTCGGTCTTCCTTCCCAATCATCATAATATCCATCGATCTGGATATTGCCGCCTACATGGATTCCGCCTGTTGTTTCTGTTGTTGCCTCGTCCGTCATTTCTCCGGTAGTGCTTGCATTATTGTTATCCTCCGATGTAGCCTCAGGAATTGTTGCACTGCTGTCTTCTGATTCCGTACCGGATATCTCTGTTGTATCATTTTTTTCAGTTTCAGTTGTATCTTCGGTCGTCAGAATTTCTTCCGTTGAGTCCTTCTCTGTAGCAGATGTAATTTCTTCCGTATTTTCTGTAGAAGCTTCTTCCGTAGTATTCTTTGTACCAATCGTAACTTCCGTGCTCTGCCCTTTATATGTTACCTTCAGCGTATCAAGATTAAAAGCCTCATAAGTATCAAGTGGAACCTGAATCTTCCATGTCATAAATTCATATCCGTAATATTGTTTTTTCCCGGTATTTGTAACTGTTCCGGAAGCCCCACTGATTTCCGAACTCCATGCATCCTTTACTGAAAATGAACTTCCGTCTCCATTATTTCCATTATTCAATATGATCGCATTCAATCGATTCAGTGACACTCCGTCTGCCGACAGGTCAAAGCGCTCATTCAGATATCCTGACCAGCTTCCATTATAACGGATACACAAATAATCATTATCCTTATATATATCCACTGTATTTCCATTATCCTCAAACGTTGCTGCCTGACTCCTCATTCCTGTCATTGGCATACAGGAAACAGCAATCAATAATACCACTATCCCTACAGTTATTAGTTTTTTACAGATTTTCTTATGTCTCATCATACATGCCTTCTTTCTGTCTGTTTTATGACATTCCACACAAAAAAGACCCATCTTATCCGAATGAGTCCCTATCTATTTTTTCTGGTCAGGCATCTGTTTCTTATAGAACAAGATTGCCTCCAGATTTTCTCTGCTCCGTTTCTCATTAACCGTCGGTAACAAAATGCGATCACATACCTGATACACCCCAAGCGGTGTATCCCCTATATCAAGCTGCATCAGCTCCGCATTCAATTCCGATAATTTTATCTTTAATTGTTCGTAAAAATAATCTCCGATTGCCTCTATACTTGCATTCCCTGCAAAACAGGGAAGTTCATTCAGATACAGGCCCTCATATCTGCCGAGAAAAATCTCAATCATTCTGTCAAGCCGTTTAAAATCCATATCTCGACCGGAATGATTACGAATATACAGTATCATCGTAAATGTATGACTGTGTGCCTGTTCTTTATTTCCATCAAAGCTATGACTGGCGTTAAAATGATACTGACACTTATAATAATCAATCACATTATCACCTCAATCTTCTAGCCGTTTGGGCATTATGCTACCTTTTCGACTGCCATTTTAGTATAGAAAACAAGCAAATTCAAGGAAATACAACGTTTTTTCACATTTTGGAATAACGAATTTTTTCATCTGTTTCAGTCATTTTGCACAATTTACATGTAAAATCCATATTCTTATATTTCATCTATCAAAAATCTCTGATTATTTCTGAAAAGGTTCAACATTTTGCCTAAAACAAAGCCATTATACAAGAGGTTTTTATTCGATCATTCAAAATTCAAAAAAATCACATTTTTTTCTTGTCTAATCGGCACAATAATATTAAGATAGAGATAATTTGTAAATAAAAATAAAAATGCAGGAGTTTATTATGAAGAAAGTTGTTAAATTTGGTGGAAGTTCCCTTGCAAGTGCAGAGCAGTTCAAGAAGGTCGGTAATATCATCCATGCAGATGATAGCCGTGTATATGTTGTTCCTTCTGCTCCGGGAAAAAGATTTGATGGAGATACTAAGGTAACCGATATGTTACTTCATGCATATCAGACCGCCAGCGAAGGCAATGATGTTGACGAAGAATTAAAGGCGATCAAAGCAAGATACGATGAGATCATCACAGGTCTTGAGCTGAAGGATTTCAGTCTGGATGACGATTTTGCGGAGATCAAAAAGAACCTCGCCGAGAATCCTCAGAGCGATTATGCTGCATCCAGAGGTGAATACTTAAACGGTAAAGTCATGGCAGCTTACCTTGGTATTCCATTTATCGATTCGGCAGAAGTCATCTTCTTCAACGAAGAAGGAAATCTGAATGATTATAAGACATACAAGCGTCTGACCGAGCGTCTCGCTCAAAATGAACGCGCCGTTATCCCCGGCTTCTACGGAATGGGTAAAGATGGAAATATTAAGACCTTCTCTCGTGGTGGTTCCGATGTAACAGGTTCTATCGTTGCAAGAGCCAGCCGCGCAGATGTATATGAGAACTGGACAGATGTATCCGGTTTCCTTGTAGCTGACCCAAGAATCGTTCCGGATCCAAAGCCGATAAAATATATCACATACCGCGAGCTTCGTGAGTTATCCTACATGGGTGCTTCCGTTCTCCACGAGGATGCAATCTTCCCTGTAAGAAGCTGTGGTATTCCTATCAATATCAAGAATACAAATGCACCGGAAGATGCAGGAACATGGATCGTTGAAAGCACCTGCCAGAAGCAGGATTATGTCGTAACCGGTATTGCCGGAAAGAAAGATTTCTGTACAATCTTCATTACAAAAGCAATGATGAATTCAGAGATCGGCTTCGGTCGTAAAGTTCTTCAGGCATTTGAGGAAAACAACATCTCCTTTGAGCATATGCCATCCGGTATTGATACTATGACCATCGTTGTTCATGCAGACGAATTCATCGATAAGGAACAGAGCGTTGTATCTGCTATCCATCGTCTGGCAGAACCGGATTCTGTTGAGATTGAATCCGGTCTTGCACTGATCGCGGTTGTAGGTCGTGGTATGAAGTCAGCCAGCGGTACAGCAGGCAAGCTTTTCACTGCTCTCGCAAACAAGGGCATCAATATCAAGATGATCGATCAGGGTTCTTCTGAGCTTAACATCATCATCGGTGTTGAAAACCGTGACTTCGAGACAGCCATCAAAGCAATCTACAGCACTTTTATTACAAAATAATATTTATATCGTGGGCAATTATCAGAGCACATTGTATAAATACAGACTTTAGCTTATTGTCCTCGCACAGGTAATACAAACGCCTGTCATTGGTTCTTATTCAATCCAATGACAGGCGTTTGTATTCATATTAAATATATTCCCATTTTACCAGACATCATTATAATTC
>ERZ1026876.1466-NODE-1466-length-11619-cov-8.113023_pt1 | contig 11619 bp, 8 predicted proteins | sample MGYA00380168_ERZ1026876 | MGnify/ENA primary metagenome ERZ1026876 (study PRJEB33269, sample SAMEA4719804) | human gut metagenome | biome: human-associated habitat; feature: organic feature; material: feces | place: Cameroon | collected 2013-10 ... | reverse complement strand
AAGTTGGGTCAGAAGAAGAGTCACGAGTATCGATCCATGAACCGTCTTGCACGTGCTGTACATCGTCAGCTGGAATTGGGTGAGCCTTGAGGTATTCTTGAATCCCCATCCCAACTACGCCATCGGTTGCGTATTCGTTACCTGAATTGAGCCAAGTATCAAATGAACCGGCGCGCCCTTGAGAGTTGTCCCCATCGTGCGCAATAACGAAGTACATGGTGCGGCCACCTGCAAACTTTTCAAAATCAAAGAGTTTGCTATTTTCAGGAGTAGCATTCCCTTCCCAACCTTCAAGCCATGAGCCGTTCTGGTCAACTGGAATACCAGCAAGCTTAGAAACTTCACCTGTTTCTGGATTTACGTACTGCACCCAGTGAGGAATCGCTGCAAATGGGAACTTATTAACTACGTTCTGCTTTTCGTGAGCCATGTTAAGGGTCACCCAATCACCTACTTCTGAAGTGTTTTGTAAATCAGCGCGGTTTGGCGGTGAAACTAAAGTATCGAATGCAGGGTCGGAAACACTATAAGGATAATCGCGTAAAGCACGGGAGAAATGGTTATTCCCCATTACAGACCATTCAACGCCAAGCTTTTTTAAAGTTGGAATCAAGCGTTCTGAGAACCCGAGTTCTGTAGGGAAGAAGCCCTTTGATGACTTGAACTTATCGCCTAAGAAGTAATCTTGCTGTAAGGTTACGTTCTGGTAAATAAGATCCTTTAAGAAGTACTGTGGACCAACGAGCGGCCCCATAGAATGGTGACCGGTAAAGTGAATTGGATCAAGAGCATTAAAACCATTGGTGGTTTTAACAGAGCCTACAGTGCTCTTCCAATCATTAGCCCAACCTAAACCGAAGTTTAAAAGCCCCAATTCCGCAAAACTCTGTACATTATTAATAACAGCCGCAGACATAGTTACTTGAGTCTGACTAAGTGGATGTCTTTCGCTATTAGCTCTAGCGGTAGCAGCCGGCCAAGAACCGTAAGCCCCCTGCTTAGCATGGTGACTATAGTAAGTTACCAAGTCATCGTGCGGCATTGGACTGCCGTCAGTTAAGAAATAAGTGTAGTTAGATGGCGGATCAAGCTTAAGCTTAAGTACTTGACCATCATAGGTATAACGAATGGCCCCGCCATTTGGGGTAGTCGCATATGATGATGTGTCATAGTACGGCCAAAAGTTAGGCATGTGGTTATGGTACACATGAGAAGCCGCAATTGTAGCTTCAGCGGTATTAACCAACGCCAGAGGAGCACTGATAGCGAGCCCAATGGCTAAGCTTAAAGTGCTAAATTTTAAGTTCAGGTTAGTCATACAAACTCCGGGAAAAAGTTTTTATACCGAGGCCCAGAGGCCCCAAGGATTATGCTAAATAAACTTTGGCCTTAACTACTCTTTGGCTTTTAGTGGTTTAAACAAACTTTCATCTCGCCTTAAACACCCAAACCAGCATTAAAAACTAAATATCACCCCAAACTAAGCCACAGCTTACCTCAAGCAATCTTAAATTAAATTAACGCCAGAGCCTTTAATACACAAAATTCACACTTTTAACATAACATTTCGATTTTAACAGTCAAAATCCTCTTTTAATAACATATTTGTAACATTAACAAACAAAATGTGAAGTAATATACACTTTTGCATAAATGATTTTTTGTAGATAAATTTAACGTCAACTTACGGGATATTGGAATTATTATCTGTATGAAATCGTTTTTCAGATAAAAAAACACTTGTTTTAACCATGGAGCCACCGGCTAAAATCGTCACAAATGGCGTCAAATCTAGGTTCGAGGTTAGCAGTGTTTACAATCGCATCCACCTTCATGTTAGCAATATCGTTTCGTACTATTTCTAACGGCATCTCTTAAAAACCTCATGCACCTAAAATCAACCAAAACAATAGGTGTCTAATCCATAGTTAAAGCCACTTTAATTACGCCATCTCTTTTATGTTCAAATAAGTCGTAAGCTGCATCAATTTGACTTAACGGAAAAGTATGGGTAATTAAAGGTGTAGTATCAATCTTATGCGCCGCAATTAAGCTTAAGATCTCTGCACAATCACAGCCATCAACTCCACCAGTCTTAAAAGTAAGATTTTTTCCATACATTTGAGGCAACGGCAACGTTTGCGCTTCTTCATAAAGAGCTACCACGGTCACAATCGCATTAGGCCGTGCACATTTCCACGCCAACTCAAAAGTATCGCGTGCGCCTGCCACTTCAAGTACCACGTCCGCGCCTCCATGGTCGCTTTTAGCCTGTACTTGAGCTAAGCATTCACTTGGCGTAACCGTTATAACTCCAGGATAATGTTTTTCCACAAACTTGCGTCTTTGAGCATCAACTTCACAAACTATAATTTGTTTTGGGGATTTTAAAAGTACACACGCCAAAGTACAAATGCCTGTAGGTCCGGCTCCAATAATAAGTACCGTGTCTTGCGGGGTAATTTCAGAAATACGGGCCGCCCAAAAGCCGGTGGCCAACACATCACCAACAAAGAGAGCTTGCGCATCACTTACGGTCTCAGGAATCTTATTAAGTCCCGTATGCGCCATCGGCACACGCACATATTGAGCTTGCCCCCCATCGATTCGGCAACCTAAAGCCCAACCTCCGTTTTGGTCAGTACAATTATTTACATAGCCGTGTTGACAAAAGTAACATTCACCACAAAACGTTTCCACATTAACAGTAACTCGATCATTTGGTTTTACATTAGTAACCTCTGCCCCCACAGCCTCCACAACGCCAACCATTTCATGGCCAATGGTAATACCAGGTACGGCTCTAGGCACCGCTCCATGCTTAATATGAATATCACTTGAGCAAATGCTAGCGAGCGTTACGCGTACAATCGCATCATGAGGGTTAATAAGCACTGGTTTTGGTTTTTCAAGTAACGCGAATTTTCCAGGTTCAACAAATGTATAAGCTAGCATAATCTCTCCTCTTAGCCTTAAGATTAAGTCATACCACGTATGTACCCATAAAGCCACTAACATTAATTAGTCGCCGCCCGCAACTGGCTCATATCATATCGTTTAGGCTCGCCACACGTAAAGAAGCGCGCTAGTAAAATGTATCCTGCTTCTAAGGCTTAATAGTGTAGCGCTTCACAAATTGGCCTTTAGTATAAGATTTTACTAGTTTTTAATAATAATTGTTTGTACTATAAGAGCCTGGACGAAAACTAATTTTATATCCAGATAAACTACTAAACCTAGATAGAATGTGGGCCGTTTTTACTTTAAACTCCATAAGGCCCACGTGATGCCCTAGGCGCACTTAAATCTCACTAAACTTTACAAGGCTCGATCATCTATGCAATTGCAATGCCCTAACTGCCATAATAACATCAAAGGACATTTTACTTTTTGTCCCATATGTGGCCATAATTTGACATCTAACGAGCGCAATGAATTTAACAGGCTCTTTCCGAGTAAAAGTAGCACTTATCAAACTTATAGACGCAACAAATATATTGCTGGCGCTTTAGGGATTTTTTTGGGGACTTTTGGATTTCAACGTTTTTACCTAGGTCGCGCCTTTGACGTTACACTAGGCATCGTCTATTTACTCATTTTTAGCTGGAATGGCTTTGCCACGCTCATCGGAATTGTTGAAGGCGTGTATTTCCTGTCCTTAGATAAAGAACAGTTTGACAATACTTATAATAATTTCGAGTTCGATAATTCATACACCTAGACCAAAAAGAAGTGAGCACCAAAACAAAAAAGTTAACCAAGCAAGCCTTGATAAAACGCCAAACTTCCCCCAAAAAGGGCCTAGCAAGCAAAACTTCGGGACAACACGCCACCAAGATCTGCGAAAATTCGGCCAAAGAAAAGCTCACCAAGAGCTCAAAACAAAGAACAGGCCCCAAAGAACTCAGGTATCAGATTGCCACAGGCATATATTAGAATGCTCCGAGGCATATACTAGATGCCCCCGGAGCATGTATTGGCTTACCCCATGGCATATATTAGATGGGCCAGGGCCTAAATTAGCGTTAGTTTTATTTGCTACCTTGCCCCTTAAAAATCTACGAGATCAGGATCTAAGCCCGAACCACCACTATACGGCATCGCACTTATTAAAGCCATATCTTGCGCGCTAAGCTCAAAATCAAACACCTTAGTGTTATCCCAAATTCGCGCTGGAGTTACTGATTTAGGTAATGGCACCACTCCTTTTTGTAAAGCCCAACGAATGCAGATTTGAGCTACTGACTTGTGGTAGCGAGCTGCAACCGCCGCCAAAGTTTCATTAGCAAGTAGCTTACCGGTACCTAAAGGACTCCAAGCCTCCACCAAAATACCATGTTCCTTACAATAAGAAACGGTATCCTCTTGATTTAAACCAGGATGAAGTTCAATTTGATTAACCATCGGGGGAACTTTAGTCGCTTGCAATGCTTTTAGGTGACTTGGCTTAAAATTTGACACGCCAATCGCTTTGATGAGGCCAGCTTCGTAAAGCTCCGTCATGGCCTGCCAAGTTTCCAAATTTAATGCTTCCCAATTACTAAACTGTTTAGCCACAGCCGGCCAATGAATTAGATAAAGATCTAAATAGTCCGTTCCTAAATCACGACAGGTCTTCTTAAAAGCAGCCATGGTTTTAGCGTAACCGCGTTCTGAATTCCAAACTTTACTTGTCACAAAGAGTTCATCGCGCGCCACACCACTAGCTTTAATGCCTTGACCAACGCTCACTTCATTACCATATATCGCCGCCGTATCAATATGTCTAAAACCTGCTTCAATTGCGGTTTTAACCGCCAAAACAGCTGTTTCGCCATCTGGAGTTTGCCAAGTACCAAATCCCATACATGGAATTGAAGTACCATTACATAATGGCACACGTGAATTTAAGCTATTGTTATGCTGAACCATAAAAATCTCCTATTTTGGGTATATTTACCGTTAGTTTACAATGTAAACGTAAATATAAACGTGAATTACTCTACTTAAATTGCTGGCAAATCAAGTAGAGTAATTGTCAAGCTGTGCCCTAAAGCCTTAGATTTAAAAGTCTATTTCATCAGGATCTTGACCTGAACCGCCACAATAAGTCATAGCACTAATCGTCGCCATGTCTTGAGCGCTAAGTTCAAAATCAAAAACTTGGATATTTTCTAAAATACGGCTTGGAGTTACCGATTTAGGAATTGGAACTAAACCTTGTTGCAAGATCCATCTTAAGCATACTTGCGCGGTAGATTTATGATATTTGGCGGCAATGGTAGTTAAAGTTTTGTGCGTTAAAAACTTACCGGCCCCAAGTGGTCGCCATGCTTCCACTACAATGCCATGCTCTTGGCAAAAAGCGACCGTTTCAGTTTGGTTTAATCCAGGATGAATTTCAATTTGATTGACCATTGGTGGGACTTTTGTTTCAAGCAAAGCTTTTAAATGGTGTGATTTAAAATTTGACACCCCTATTGCATTAATGAGACCTTCTTCGTAAAGCTCCGTCATCGCCTGCCAAGTACTTAGATTAATTTCCTCCCAATTGGAAAATTGATGAGCTGAAGCTGGCCAGTGAATTAGATATAAATCTAAGTAATCAAGCTTTAAATCCTTTAAAGTTTGGTAGAACGCAGCTTTAGTTTTGGCATAGCCTCGTTCAGTGTTCCAAACTTTACTCGTAATAAAAAGCTCGTCGCGTGCGACCGAAAGAGCCTCTACCCCAGCTCCAATGCTAGGTTCATTGTGGTAGTAAGCCGCACAATCTATTAAACGATAGCCACAAGAAACTGCATCTTTAATTGCTTGCACCGCAGTCGCATCATCAGGAGTCCGCCACGTACCATAGCCAATAACTGGCATGGCATAACCATTGTTTAAAATAACTTTGTCAGTTGCCTTGATTTGTGTCGCCATAAAAACTCCAGTTTCATCGCTCAAAACACATTTAAACTTAATTTACTAAACCGTATAAAGAAGTATTAAGGCCTAGTAAAGACCATTTAAGCGCCAAAAACAGGGCCTTAATTTTTAAGTTAAGGCTAGCATTAGTCTTTTTCTGCACTTTTACTTGCCGTAAAAATTGTTACCTGTATCGCTTTTAGACTCAAGTTTTCAGGAAAAACAATTTATTTTCCGAGTGTTACACTAGGTTTTACCCAAAAGACGCTCTCAAGCTTTACCTAGGACCCACTAAGCTTAAGTCTAAATACCACCATATACGGACATTTAGTTAATTCAATTTAGTTAATGCTTGGGCTTAAGCTAGTCACCACTCTAACTAATCTAATCTAAGACAACAATTTTTGTAGCGCCAAACCACATAAATCACATCTGAAAACCCCGGAGGAATCCGACGATCGCCCTGCCAATATTCCACCGGAGCCCCAAAAGCATGGTTAGAGGTATGTTCAGCTAACGGATATAACAGACTAAACCGATATCCGCTCTTTAAAGGAAATTTCTCATAGACACTACCACACATAGCTTTAGAACCAGAGGTATGGCGCATTAAACCTCGTCTATGTAAAAGAGTCAGCACCCTTGCCGCTAAAAGCGAAGTGTCTTGCGCCACCCCAGATGTTGCCCCATATCCGGCTAAGGGGTACAAAAATCCCCAACTCCCGGCGCAATAGGTTAATTCGTCACTAATATCCCCCTCTAGCGCCACCGAGGCGTCCATCGCACAAGATTCAACCATGGAAGCCCGGGCTAAACTTTGGAGTTCCGGGGTAGTTTTTAAGCTTAAGAGCTCATTACTCCACGTAGGATCCAATTCAGACATGTAAAGTAAATCTAAATCGAAATAATCATCCTCTCCGCAAGATAAATCATTCATTAGATTTAACATCCTAAGAAGCGGAAAGCTAAAAACATGCGCTTGGTAAAAGAATAAATCGGCGCTCCCAAAATCACCAGCACCACTGCCACCTAGACTTTGGGCATCTCCTACTGAAATATTAAGTTTGGTGCCGAGCACAGGTGAGCACCCAAAATTGCGTACTAATTCAATTAAATAAGCCGGTTCCCAATAACCTACACTGACCCCAGGCTCTTGGATTCCTAAGGCGTTTTCACAGGCACAAACAGCGGTATTTACTGCATCACTTGGAAGTTTGCCCCCTTGGCCAAGAGTAGATCCACCAATCGTAATCGGTAAAATCTCATTTATTGGGATGCGGTCCATAAGAGACGTCCAAATATCAGGGTGCGGACATACATAATCATCCCCCCAAGCAGTTTTACCCCCACCTAAAAGAAGCAAACCTCCACAGAGCATTAAACATACATTTAGGCCAAGCTTTTTACTATGACAACTCTTACGGGCGCTCACCCTATTATGTCCACCTTGGGTAATCTCGTTGTAGCTACGCTCATCTATCCATTTACTAGAGTTCATTAAAAGTCCTTCATTTCAAATGATTTTTGCTTTATCGGCTGGGCCTTCTTTATTGTTTTAGGCTTAGTTGATAGTTTTTTAATCATTCTTGTCATCTACTCATCTACGCCTCTTTTTATTTTCTGTCTCTTTCTATCAAGGCCTCTTTCCATCTTCACCTTCTTCTTTTATTAGCGGTTTTGGAGGCAGTTAGGGGCTAAATGCGCTTTAGATTTAACTGAACTCGGCAAGAAGTCCCCCACCTCTATAGGTGGGGGAGGATGTCACAACGTAGCTTTGCTTCATTATGACGTCGGTCATCATTTAATTTTTTAGTTAGTTCAAGCGCTCGGGCTTTAAGCCTTGGTTCAAGTTTGCGGGCAGCTTGCTTTAAACGCGCTTTAAGGCCCAAGCGAACTTCATGATTTGGTTGCCACTTAAGACCTTGGCGATTGCGAACTCTCAGCCCATTAGGAATTGTGTTTGGAACTGTGGTTATGCCGTAGCGTCTAAATAAATCTGGAGCCACTCGAAGCGGGCAAGATAAAGTCTTAGGCTTCCTTACCTCCTGAGCCACGTTCTCGTTCGTAGCTTTGGCCTTTATGCGAGACTCAATAAAAGCATTAGGCCCACATAAAATTTTTAAAACTTCCCGCGTGGGCCAATCAGGAAGAACCACCCAAATTCCCTGCTTTTTAGCAAAGAGTGCTCTTAAATCTTCGTAAAACTCTTGAGGTAAGTGAGAATCGATAAACACGTAGCCCTGAGATATACCTTCACCTGTTAAGGCTGATTGGTTCGACTTTGGTAAGCTCACGGTTTTAATAACTGCCATAGACGAGAGCGTAAAATCTCCTTTTGTTTCTTGGGTTATATGGGACTCTTGGGGGTTACGATAGTCTTTAGTTTCTTGAGGTTTTTGTTCTTTGGGGTTTAGGGAAGACGCGAGGTTCACTTGGTTTTGGTTAACCCTAGAGTAGGCTTGGCCCTCATTAGTTTTTGGATCTTGGGCCTCTTCTTTGCTTACTAGGCTCCGAGGAGCGACATATGTAAAAATCCGCCCACTATTTTGTTTGTTTTGCTCATTTGGTTCGCTTACATTTGATTCATTTACCTTGAGTTCGCTTGTTTTTATAAATCTTGGTTTTATAAATGAAGTCAATCGCTTGAGTTTAGGGTTTTCATTTACGCTTAATTTATCGTTTAGCTCAAAATCACCTAAGCTAGTCACTTCTAATGCCTGAGCCGAGGTTTCTTCACCTCCTTCCCTAAAAAGTACCTCGAGTGGCTCGAGGGCATTTAAAAAGCTCCATGACTTATCCTTGTTAAATTCTTCTAGGGGCATAGTTACAGGCCCTTCTATTATTTCTCCTAGCCCTAAAACTATCACTAAACCAATTTTTGATAAAAACATCGCTATCACCAAGTCTCACCACCTGCGCCCATATGCCTGCGATCTTAATTATAAAATCTTACAAATTAGCCCCTTGCGAGCTCTGTATAGAAAATGACAGTTAAAAAAATTGGCGGTGTAACTCTTTGATTTAGCGTATAATTTTAGTTGCACTTTTTAAGTGCGTTTGAACCAAACCTTTAGAATCATATTTTATCTTTGGTGCAATTTGTAGTATCTAACGCCAAGAATGATGTATTTTTGTACAATTTAGGCCATTTTATCCCTAAAACCTAATACCAAACACTTGGCACGCTCTGTGCACCCATATCCTACGATTTGGCCATCCCACAAGCTTTATCAAGTAAAAACTTGCGAGTGCCCTAGTTTTAAAATTTCAGTTACAGGATTATTTTATGACTAAAGACATTACCTTTTTAACCGCAGCTTTAGGCTGCGCAATATTGTCTGCCGCCGTGCAGGCCGAGTCCAACGTGAAATACACTCAAACTATCTCTCAAGCAACTAATCCATTAGCTACAAATGGCATGGTAACTTAACCTAACTACTTAGCAACTCAAGCCGGGGTGGAAGTTCTACGTAAAGGCGGTTCAGCTGTAGACGCTGTAATTGCTACCGCTTCCGTAATGACTGTGGTTTATCCGCAAATGTGTACCATGGGTGGTGATAACTTTTGGCTTATCTATAATGCTAAAACCGGTGAACTTAAGGCTTTAAATGCAAGTGGTCGTGCTGGTGAAAAAGCTACTATCGAATTTTATAAGAGCAAAGGTTTAAGCAAGATTCCGTCACGCGGTTATTTAGCTGCTAATACTGTACCAGGCGTACCTTCAGGTTGGAGCGAAGCTTATAAGTACAGCCAAAAGAATATGCAAACTAAAGTAACTTGGAGTGATGACTTAGCTAGTGCTATTTTCTACGCCCAAGAAGGCTTTCCAGTAAATACTTCACTTGAATTTTGGTCACAAATCAACGTTGATCCTAATGATCAAGAATTTCGTAACCTCCAGCGTTTTGATGGCTTTAAACAGACTTTCTTAAAGCCTGATGGTTCTATCTACAAGACCGGCGAAATCTTAAAGCAACCTGCCGTCGCTAAGACCTTGCGTCTCATCGCCGAAAAAGGTGTTGATGAATTCTATAAGGGGTCTATTGCCAAAGCGATTACCGCCGATTTACAAGCTCACGGTGGTCTACTTACCGCTAAGGACTTTGCCGAACACCATGCAGATTGGGTAGAGCCTATTCATGTAAATTATCGTGATACCGTAGCGTACAACTTCCCGCCTAACACCCAAGGTATGGCATCACTTGAAATTCTTAACATCCTAAATCAGTATGATGTTAAAAAGTTAGGCGAAGGCACAGCAGACTACTATCACCTAATTATCGAAGCCATTAAAGAATCATTCATCGATCGTGACCGTTACCTTTCAGATCCTGAATTTGTCAAGATTCCGCTCGACTACCTTCTTTCTAAGCAGCATGCTTTAGAACAGGCGGCACGTATCAGTATGACTAAGGCTGCTTCTAAAAAGAAGCCTCTTGATCCTAAAGGTGACACCGTTTGGATCGGCGCTGTCGACAAGGAAGGCAATGCTGTATCTTTAATCCAAAGTATTTACCATGATTTTGGTTCTGGTATCGTTGCCGGCAACACTGGGGTGTTGTTACAAAACCGCGGAAGCTTCTTCTCCTTGGATCCAAACCATGTTAACCACCTTGAACCACATAAGAGAACATTCCATACTTTAAACCCTGCCATGCTGCTTAAAAATGGCAAGCCATACCTCGTCTATGGCACTATGGGTGGTGAAGGTCAACCACAAACTCAAGCAGCTCTCGTAACTAGAATCGTAGATTTTGGGATGACTCCACAAGAAGCTATCACCGCTCCAAGATGGCTCTATGGTCGTACTTGGGGCGCTTCAAGCAACGACTTAAAACTTGAAGGCCGTATTCCAAGCGAAGTTGTGGCTGAACTTAAAAAGCGCGGTCATCCAGTAAAAGTTGTGGCCGACTTTACCGATACTATGGGTCACGCCGGAGCTATTTTAGTAAATCAAGAAACTGGAGTACTCGAGGGCGGTACCGATGTCCGTGGTGATGGTTTAGCAGCAGGCTTTTAATTAAAACCAATATTTATTCATCCATACTATAAGGCTCAAAATTCACTACTTTTAAGTGGTAGAAGGAGAGCCTTTTTTTATTTTGTCTCTATATATGGCTCTTCGTGCATATGTGTGTAAAAGAGCCAATTTAGCGACACATATAGGTCTTTCTTTTCGAAAGACCAGTTCCTTTAAAACGTGTATTGATTTTTGAAGGACAGACCTCTTTAGTCATGGCTTTGAGAATGTTTTAGATATCCAGCTTTTACTTCTAATACTAGATGCCAGTATTTAGCCAGTTTTTAGTTAACTATTTGGTAACCATTCTCTTAACCTTAGGCAATCTACGCACTCCCATCGTGATTTTGTTTATGTAATCTTGTGCCTTACGAACGGCCTTACTGCTAAATCCTGTAGCCAAGCTGAGTAAACTGAAGTTGAATTACTCTCCGGCCAACTAAGCATTAGAGAGTAAAATCCCCAAAATACCGCTAAGAAGAATGTTTATCCTCCTAAAGGTTAGTTTATGGACTACGGATGTAACCAAGTATTATGCCTTAAGAATGAGCGTGATTAAAAGCTATTACTATGAAGTTGCTTCTATGACTAAAAGCATATTTCGCTTATAATATTTGGTAGCGATATTCTTGGCCAAGGTGAACCTATGAAAAACATACCTATTGGAATTTCTAACTTTATCCAAACATTACATGATGATTGTATCTATGTCG
>ERZ1026876.1464-NODE-1464-length-11626-cov-18.626912_pt1 | contig 11626 bp, 9 predicted proteins | sample MGYA00380168_ERZ1026876 | MGnify/ENA primary metagenome ERZ1026876 (study PRJEB33269, sample SAMEA4719804) | human gut metagenome | biome: human-associated habitat; feature: organic feature; material: feces | place: Cameroon | collected 2013-10 ... | reverse complement strand
TAAAAACCAAGGGATTGAAAAACTTAGCTGGTGAAGAAAGTGTCAAAGAGTCGTGTTGGTTAAAAATTGTACAACAGTAAACCTTTTATGGTAAATTATTTGACTCTATAAGTTAGAAGTTTAAACTCTCATAGTTACAAAATTTTACTTGAAGCTAGACGCATTTAATTCGTTTGCTTTGCCCCTAGGAGACTTACATGACACAACCAACAAAGTGCGGTGTGCAAACATCATTACGATATGATTGGACAGTACAGGAAGTATTAGAGCTACTTGAAAAACCATTTTTAGAGCTAGTATATGAAGCGCAACAAATTCACCGGCAGCATTTTACGCCTAATGAAGTGCAAGTAAGTTCTCTGTTGTCTATTAAAACTGGAAGTTGCCCTGAAGATTGCAAATATTGTCCGCAAAGTGCTCATCACAGCACTGGGGTGGAAAAGGAACGTCTTTTAGATCTTAATGTCATTATGCAAAGAGCGAAGCTTGCTTTAGATAGCGGGGCAACAAGATTTTGTATGGGGGCTGCTTGGCGTGATCCTAAGGATTCTGATATTCCTTACTTACAGCGGATTATTAAAAGCGTTAAAGCTTTAGGTCTTGAAACCTGTATGACTTTAGGGATGCTCACCGAAAGTCAAGCTAAAGCGCTCAAAGAAGCTGGTCTTGATTATTACAACCATAATATTGACACTTCTCCCGAATATTACGGCAACATCATTACCACAAGAACCTTCCAAGATCGTTTAGATACTTTAGGGATTGTGCGTCAAGCTGGGATTAAGATCTGTAGTGGTGGGATCGTTGGCATGGGGGAAAGTTTACGCGACCGCGCTAGTTTCTTACGCTCTTTAGCTACCTTAAACCCACATCCAGAATCAGTACCTATTAACTTGTTAGTTAAGGTGAAAGGTACTCCTTTAGCCGATGCTGAAGATGTAGATCCAATCGATTTTATCCGTATGATTGCCGTAGCTAGAATTTTGATGCCTACTTCATATGTTCGTTTGTCTGCAGGGCGTAAGAGTTTATCTGCGGAAGCTCAAGCTTTATGCTTTATGGCTGGGGCTAATTCTATATTTTACGGTTGCCGTTTATTGACTACCCCAAATGCCGAAATGGATTCTGATGAGGCCTTGATGGAAAAACTTGGGGTTAAGACAACCTTGAGCAAGCATCAACAGACTCCGAATGAAGATAAAGCCAAAATTGAACGCGCTTTACATCAAAAGATGGCCGATCATAAATGTTTTAGTCTCCAAGATGATTAATTTATGGAACGCGTGCTATTAGGCTTTAGGTCATAAACTAAGTCAAATTTAAAACGCTAGCGCCGCCTGCTTTTGCAGGCGGTGTTTTATCAATTGGGAAATTTGTACTTTATTTCAAGCTTCCATTTTTTAAGTATGACAATTTAAATTGCGAGTTTAAAACGAGAGTGTGGCAAATTTTGAGCAAGTTTTTAGCTTAGTTCAAAATAAAACTCTAAAGGTATGGTTTGACGATGGTGGATACTTTATTAGGAATCAAGGCAAAGCTGCAACAAATAGAAGAGGCGGGGCTGTATCGCTCGTGCCCTGAGGTTGAGCACAGAACTGGGCGCACCATAAAAATAGGCGGGCAAGAGTATTTAAATTTTACGTCCAACGATTACATGGGGCTCGCCTCGTCTGATTTATTAAAAAACGCACTAAAAACGGGGGCCGAGTTATATGGTGTGGGTACCGGGGCGTCACCTTTAGTTACGGGACTCACTAAAGCTCACGCTGATTTAGCGCAAAAAGTTTGTGCCATTACAGGTAAAGAAGCAGCTTTGGTTTTTTCTAGTGGTTTTGCCGCAAATCAAGCGATTGTTAAGGCGCTCAATAGTTTAGGGGCGGACCTTATTTTTGATAAATACGCACATGCTTCGATGCAGGATGCTGCTTCTTACATTGGTAAATTTCATCGTTACCCCCATGGTGATCTAGTTCGGGCGCAAAGCTTAGTGCAAGCTTTACCGACTCCGGTCATTTTGACGGAAGGGGTTTTTAGTATGGATGGGGATAGTGCTGATTTAGTTGTCTTAGAAAAGATAAAAGCTTTGCATCCAAAATGCATGGTGGTGTTAGATGATGCCCATGGATTTGGGGTGTTAGGCCCACAAGGCCATGGAACGCCAAGTGCGCAAGGAGTTTCTTTTGCGGTAGCTGATATCTACATGGGGACTTTGAGTAAAGCTATCGGGGTTGGTGGCGCTTTTGTGGCTGCTAGTCGCGACTTTATTGAGTACTTAATAAATACCTCTCGTGAATACATCTATTCCACCTCAATGCCAGGGGCAATGGCATATACCGCTTCGGTGGCGCTTGACTATATAGAAACTCATAACGAGTTAAGAACTCATCTCCACACTTTAATCAAAACTTTTAAAACAAGTTTATCCCATGAGTTGCAGGCTGCTAATTTAACTATTGGTGAACATTCTTTAAGTGAAACTTCTATTCAACCTATCGTGCTTGGCCCAGCTGAACGAACTATGAGGGTAGCCTCATATTTGAAATCCCAAGGTATATGGGCTGGAGCCATGCGTCCTCCAACAGTGCCACGGGGAACTTCGCGTTTACGTCTTACGATTACGGCCGCCCATACCATGGAAGATGTGCAGCAATTAGTATCTACCTTAGTGCAGGGAGTAAAGCATGCTTGATAAAAGCATCGTGGCTAGGAATTTTGGGCGCCACGCAGGGCAATATACCACCCGGGCTTTGGTGCAAGAACAGGTGGCCTTAGATCTATTAAAGTGTGTGCCTAGTATGGCGTTTACCCAAGCGGTAGATTTAGGCTGTGGCCCTGGAGTAAATTTTAAAGCGTTAAAAACTAAAGCCGCCCAAGTGGTTGGAGTCGATTTGTCGGCTCCAATGTGCGCTTTAGCCCAAAGTCTTAAGCTTAGCGATGTGCTAGTTAAAGAAGGAAATATTGAAGAGCTAAACTTAGCGCCATACGATTTAATCTTTTCTTCATTGGCTTTACAGTGGTGTGATGTTAACAAATTTTGGCACAACTTAAGTTCTAGTGCTTGTGGGCGTGTTTTTTTAGCTCTAGCCATACCGGTTGAGGGCACGATGGCAGAATTAGGCTTGATTCTTAACGAAGCTAATCTAAAAGGTCGAGTAAATAATTTTCCTTCAAGTGAAAACTTAGCCACCTTAGTGCAAGAAAGTTTGCCTTTGGCTCGAGCTGATAAAAATATAACCCTTAAGTGTTACACCAAGCGTTATATTTCAGTGTATTTCGATGAAGTTTCTTATCTTAACAGCGTGCGCGGAATTGGGGCTAGCTCGGTTTCGGGGCAAGGCGCTCTAAAACGCAGTGAATATGCTAAGTTTATGACGGGATTAAAGGATAAATTAAAGCAAGACGGCAAGCTTGAACATACTTATGAAGTAATGTTTATTGAAGGCTATGTCAGTTTTTAAAGCATGCTTAAGTTCAATTGATATAGCTTTGGGAGTTCTTAAGCCTTAAAGCTAGCTCATGGTAATTTTGTGGTTTATTTGTGGTCCTGCCTTCTTGACTCTTGCGTTAGCTCCTAAGAGTAGTTAAGCTAAATTAATTTATTTTAGCTTAACTATTTTACAAGGAGGGCTTAATGCCGTCTGCTTTCTCTAAATATTTTTTAATTTTAGCTTGGGGCTTAGGTTGTTTTATGGCCCTACCTGCAGTAGCACTTCCGGTTGAAAACAATAGTGCTAATTCATTAGACTCCGCTCAAACGTCACAAGTGAAAGCTAAGTTATCATCTTCAAAAGATCTCAAGCAAGCGCAAAATCCCGACCTAAAAAAAACTGAAAACACGTACAACTCAGTTGAAGAGTTTGGTCAGCAAAAAACTCAAGAAAATACACAAGCAGAGGTCTTAAAAAAATCATTTATTCCCGTTGGTTGTCGCTTAAAAAGCTATTTTCAAAATGGAACGATGGGCCGTTATGTGTGTGATGGGAAGGATGTATTTGTGGGTGTCGTCCCGCCAAATATAGGTTTAGATGAAAAAACAATTTTAGAAAACACCACCAAAACTCCAGGTTGCGCCACTCAAATAAAGGATTCAATGGTGGGTAAATTTGTGTATTGCCAAACTCCTACCCATGAAGTGATGCAAAATTATGTGAGAACTAATAATAGTGGGCTTATTCTAACTGCGGTAGTGCCAGATGGTTTTTTACCAGATCATGTGGTTGCTCTTGAAAACTATACCTTAGAAATCTATTTTTACATGCGTGGTATTGCCGTCAGCCAAGAGCGCATCAAAAATATTGGCGTCGAATTATCTAAAGCGCAGGAATGCGTGGAAAGTACTTGTCTATGGCAATAGTTTGTACGCACCTTGGTTTAGGGCCTTTGTTTGGCTAAACTGAAAACACGACAAACGACAAAAAAGAGACAAGACAAGGTTACAAATTCGGTTTTTAGCCTAAGGACAACAAAAAGGCAGCTTCTATTGAAGTTGCCTTTTTAGTTAGTAGCGGATTACTTTAGGGCACTAAACCCTAAAATAAAGGTAGTTTTATTTACTCACCTGAGCTTTAAGAAAATCAATGATTCCTTCGAGTGGCATTTTAGTCTTTTCGCGAGTAGCACGTACTTCGTATTCAACTAAGCCTTCTGCTAAAGCCTTTTCCCCGAGTATTACAATGTGTGGCACGCCAATGAGTTCCATGTCAGCAAACTTAACGCCTGGGCGTTCGTTACGGTCATCGATGATAACTTCAATGCCAGCAGCTGTAAGTTCAGCGTAAAGTTTTTCAGCAGCGTTAGCTACAGTTTCACTCTTGTGTTGGTTAAGCGGTACAACAGCAACCTGGAAAGGAGCCATAGCCTTTGGCCATAAAATACCAAAGTCATCGTGGTTTTGTTCAATAGCGGCTGCAATTACACGAGTAACCCCGATGCCGTAACAACCCATAACCATTGGAATGTTTTTCCCAGCTTCATCGAGTACGGTGCAGTTCATAGCTTCGGAGTACTTGGTACCAAGTTCGAAGATATGACCAACTTCAATCCCGTGCTTGAGCACAATGGTCCCTTGACCATCAGGGCTTGGATCACCTTCGAGGACGCAACGTACGTCGGCGGTTTCGTAACCAACTACGTCACGGTCAAAGTTAACCCCACCTAAGTGCTTACCTGTTTCGTTAGCACCACAGTAGAAGTCAGCCATAACAGCTGCCGAGTAATCAACAATTACGCGCCCCTTAAAGCCAACAGGGCCAAGAGAACCTGGAGTTGCCCCTGTGGCTTCACGAATTTCAGCATCGGTTGCCATGGTAAGTGGAGCGCATACGCCCTTGATCTTTTCGGCTTTAACTTCATTTAATTCGTGGTTGCCACGGAGTACAAACATAACGAGAGCTTTAGAACCATCTTCGTTTTCGCCGTGCACGATAAGTGATTTGGCAATGCGTTCTGCTGGAACTTTAAGAAATTCTGCTACTTCATCAACACTACGACAATTTGGAGTGTCGATAGTAGTCATTTCCATAGTTGCAGCTGGACGCGGTTCTTTTGGTGGAAGAGCTTCAGCTAATTCAATATTAGCGGCAAACTTAGAGTCGGTTGAAAAAGCAACGATATCTTCACCAGCATCCGCAAGTACTTGGAATTCGTGAGAACTACTACCACCGATAGAACCTGTATCAGCCTTTACTGGACGGAACATCAGACCTAAACGATTGAAGATGCTGCAGTAAGTGTCATACATAACCTGATAAGTTTCGTGGAGGCTATTCATGCTAGTGTGGAATGAATAAGCATCTTTCATTACGAATTCACGACCACGCATAACCCCAAAGCGAGGTCTTACTTCATCACGGAACTTAGTTTGAATCTGATAGAAATTAAGTGGAAGTTGCTTGTAGCTTTTTACTTCGTAGCGGGCTAAAGCAGTAATAACTTCTTCATGAGTTGGGCCTAAAACGAAGCAGTTTTCTTTACGATCCTTGAAACGGCAGAGTTCTGGACCATATTTTTCCCAACGCCCAGATTCCTGCCAAAGTTCAGCTGGTTGAACAACAGGCATATTAACTTCGAGTGCGCCTGACTTGTTCATTTCTTCACGAATGATGTTTTCAACCTTCTGTAATACTCGTTGACCAGTAGGAAGCCAAGTGTAAAGGCCTGAAGCGAGCTGTCTGATAAGACCTGCTCTAAGCATTAACTGGTGGCTAGAGATGGCGGCTTCAGCCGGATTTTCCTTTAAAGTAGAAAGTAAATACTTGCTTGTGCGCATGAGTCATTCCTGTGGAATAAGTGGAATAAATATTAACTGGCGGTGTTCCGCTCATAGGATATGTGAACCTAATGTTTGGGGCGGAAAGAAGCCGTCTGTGACGAGAGGTAGGACGCGAAACGCATAGATGGTCACATCCTTAAACTGGTATGCAATTTTAACAAAAAAGAGGGGTTAATAACAGAGTATTAAACTAAATCCCAAGGAAAAGAAGGTGTGAAGTAGTTTATCAAACAATTAGGGGCCTCAAGGCCCCTAATATTACAAAAAATTAGTTTTATAAAGCACTCTAAGCTTTACTTACAATTTAGGTATTGTTCCATGGCGCGACTAGAGTGTACTTCAAAGCCGTTTTTGCCTTGAGCGATAGCGTAAATGGCAATATTTCGTTCGTTGGCGTATTTCAGAGCATTTTCGTAACCCATTACAACCATCCCGGTATCAAGGGCATCAGTCCACAGAGCAGATGGGCCGATAACGGTGACTGAAACTGTATTGTTATCCACAGGTCGACCGGTTACAGGGTTAATGATGTGAGATTCACGTTTACCATCAGGTCCTATGCGGTAGTTGCGGTAGCTACCAGCAGTTGAGATTGCCTGCCCTTTAGTGCAGACGGTAGTAGTCATATTTTGCCCTACATTTTGGTCATTGGCTGGATCTTCAATGGCGATAACCCAATCTTTGCCACGGCTGTTAGAACCGCGGGTTCTAATGGCCCCAGCGATAGATACCATGTAATCAGTGATACCGCGAGCATCGAGCATCTCAGCGATCTTGTCTGCCCCAAAACCTTCACCCACAGTTGAGAGATCTACGTAGACATTAGGGTTATCTTTGCGGATGAAGCTTTTTTCATAGCCGATTTCAACATGTATTTTATCGAGGCCTACATTGGCTTTAGCAGCAGCAATCTCTTCGTCTGTTGGGAATTTGTTACCGTTTTTTTTCGGTCCAAAACCCCAAGCATTTACAAGAGGTCCAACTGTAATGTCCATAGCTCCACCTAAATCATGACCAACTCTAAGGCAGGTGATAATGATGTCTGCAAGGTTGTGAGAAATTTCCATAGGTTCAGTGCTATGAGTTTGGTTAAATTTAGATAGGACACTTTTTTTATCAAAGGTGGAAATATCATTAACAATGGCCGATAAAACTTTTTCGGAATCGTGTTGAAGCTGTTCTGGGCCCCCTGGATATTCACCAACGACGGTTATGTTGTAAAAGGTTCCCATAGTTTTACCGGCAATTTTAGTTTCGGTTTTTTGCTGATTTGAGACGTAATCGCAGGCAGAAAGACCTAAAAATGAGATCCCCAAAAGGAGAGCTGAGCATAGGGTTTTTGGCAAAGCTTTCATGAATTAATCCTTAAATTCAATGGACACATGAATTTGATTCTGCCATTTCTTCAGGCCTTGTCTGAAGAAATGACGGAATGGTTGATTGTCCTAACGTGTTAATTGTTTTTAGGTAGTAATAGCTTTATAGAAATTTTAGCCTTTGAATGGATAAAGGGCAGTGTATATCTTTAAAGCCGTTAGGTAACAGTTCTTAAGTCCTATGCAGGCTGTTTTTATTGTTTTCAAGGTCTGAAATTTTAGTTGGTATTTAGGTGGTCTTTATTGTGACCTAGTAACCTTGAAACTTAAATATCATTTTTATGGTTGGCTGACTGCTCCTACGGGCAAGCCCGTGGGGTTCTGATTGCCAAGTGTAGCTTGTAATCGTACACCATTTTCAGGCTTTGGAGTTACAAGTGTAAATCTGTTTGAATCAGGACTTTCATTACCAAAGAGTCCTACGACCACATTAGCGATAAATTTCTGTTTTACGACAAGGAAGTACAGTCAATCTTCCTAACGTTTAGACTATATATTGTTCTATACTAATGTCAAGAAGTAGAAATATGGTTTTTCATAGAAAGCGACTTTCATTCCACACGCAAGCGTGTGGGTTTTTCGTCGCAATTTATAACCATAACCTAAGAAAGTTCATAAGCGTTAAGTTTAATTGTTTGAACTTAAGTCTAACTTTCTTTATTTGGCCCCATATATTAGAACTAAAAGCTAAATTTATGGAGCCATGGATTTTAAATCTATTTCGTAGTAGCGTCAGTTTCACCTTCGTTATGGTGATGGTCTTCTACTTCCCGGCCAGTAAGTTGGGCAAATTTATTCTTGATGCGACGCTTAATGCATGGGCTTTCGCAAGTACATGCGCGTTCTACTCCTGCATTGGCTAAACCACCGCATGAACCATGGATCATTTTGTGTTGAATGATATAACCTACGGCTAAGAGTAAAAAGAAGATAATAAATCCGGAGAAGGTGTAAAGGAAGATCATCATTAGATGTATAACTCCGTGTAAAAAAGGCGCAATAAGGCGAATTTTACCATATTTTACGGGTTATTCTTAGCAAAACGCCGTAGTTTGTGATTGTTTTTCCTGAAAGTTTACTTAACGTTTTATTAAAAATGTATGTTTACATATAAGTGGTGGAAACGGAGTGTAATGGGGGAGCATAAGGTGATTAGAAGTAAAAAATCCTTAATTAAATTCTCAAATAAATTCAACATTAAATTGGTTTGAATGGGATTTGCCATTAGGACCTGCAAGTAATTTCAGATTTTAGGCGGTAAGGTATTTTTTCAATCGGACTCTTAAAGCTAATTTACGAGTCTACCAAAGGTGGAACAGCGTCAATATTCGATCAAATCTGCATTTGTGAAAGGTTCTAGCAACACTTAAGGCGTAAAAGTGTAGAATAAGCGAAAGCTAAAAGGATTATAGACTAAAGGTCTTGTAGAACATAGTAGCGGTTTTACCGCTAGTAGGAAAGAGTATTATGCACGTACATATTTTGGGAATTTGCGGCACATTTATGGGTGGTATTGCGGTGATAGCACGTAGTTTAGGTCACCGAGTTACAGGTAGCGATGCTAATGTTTATCCACCAATGAGCACCATGCTAGAAGAAAATGGCATTGAAATTACGGAAGGTTACGATCCTGCTCAACTTGACCCCGCTCCTGATTTGATTATTGTGGGTAACGCCATGAAGCGTGGTAATCCATGTGTGGAATATATGCTAGATCATGATTTACCATTTACTTCAGGTCCAGCTTGGTTAGAAAACTACGTTTTAAACACTCGTAAAGTTATTGGGGTGGCTGGGACTCATGGTAAAACCACAACTTCTGCTATGGTGGCATGGATTTTAGAATATGCAGGTCTTAACCCCAGCTTTTTAATTGGTGGGGTGCCTGGTAATTTTGTGGTGTCCGCTCGTATTGGGGCTGATCCATATTTTGTGATTGAGGCTGATGAGTACGATTGTGCTTTTTTCGATAAACGTTCTAAGTTTGTTCACTACAGACCTTACGTTCAGATTATGAACAACCTAGAATATGATCATGCTGATATTTTTGAAAATATCGACATGATTAAAAAGCAATTCCACCATCTCGTGCGTATTATCCCAAGCAAAGGGGAAATCATCATTCCTGCCGATGATAAAAACATTGATGATGTTATTAAAATGGGTTGTTGGTCTCACTTGATAAAAACAGGGGCGCCTGGAACTAATTACTGTTATGAGTTGTTGTCATTAGATGGTAGCTCCTTTATGGTTTTTGATGAGAAGTGTGCTGAAGTTGGGATCGTAAATTGGGAAGCAATTGGTCTACATAATGTAAAGAATGCGTTAATGGCTATTGCAGCTGCGCAATATGTTGGCGTGGATCCTAAGGTTGCAGTTGAAGCATTATGTAGCTTTAAGCTTCCAAAGAGACGCATGGAATACAAGGGTGAAGCCGGGGGCGTAGAGCTTTATGACGATTTTGCCCATCATCCAACAGCTATAAAGACCACCTTACATGGTTTACGTGAAAAGGTCGGGGCTAATAAAAGAATTATTGCGGTTTTTGAGCCACGTTCAAACACCATGAAAATGGGCGTAAACCACGAACAGTTAGCTGGTTCCTTAGCTGAAGCCAATGAGGTTTTCATGTATGCTCCAGACGGGCTTAAGTGGAACACCGATGAATTAAGTAATGGTAAAACTTTTAGAGTATGCCATGATTTTGAGGCTATGCTTAAAGATATCGCAAATTATTGCCAGGCAGGGGATGTCATTTTAGTTATGAGCAATGGGGGCTTTAATGGTATTCAGGGCAAGTTACTTACTCTTTTAGGCCAAAAGAAGTAAATTAAAGCTTAGGATTGGTATTAGGTTCAGTAGACCCGACGAATTTAGAATCTGGTCTTAGTGCCATGTTTCATATTTGGCATTTAGGTTCAATAAGCAAAAACAATTGAACCTAAATAATTGAATTTTAACTAGTTTAACTGAAATCGGCAAGAAGTCCCCACCTCTATTAGCAGTTACGCACGAAAATATAGGAGTTTAATACCATGTCCCCATCCTAATGTCGTGTTCGTATTATAGTGCCTACCTCTTGTTATAATACAGCGAATTTACCTCACATTACCATCTACCTTCTTCACTTACTAAATATTGATACTAAAGCTATTTATTTGTAGTTTTTACCAATAAATCACTTGCTATATGTATTATAGCATGCTATAATGCGTTCATTATGAAACTTGAATTATTACCAGATTTTGCCAAGCCTTTTAAAACTAAAGGCTATGATGTCAGACTTGTTAAAAATAGTTATCAGCTCTTTAGAGTTACCTCTAAAAGAGTTGAGGGCAAAAAGTATCCAGTGCTTTCTCAGGAATACATAGGTACTATCGATCCTGTTAAAGGATTATTGCCAAAGAAAGTGGTTGTTAAAACGGGTGTTAATGACGCTTTAGTCGAATACGGGCTTAGTTACTTTATGTACAAGCGTTTTAATAGAGAGTTAAAACGCTCTCTATTTAACGCAGGTGGTAATGCAACACCACTTATTAAACTTGCCATCATTAAGTTCATATATGGGCACTGTGAGGAGCGTTTTGTAAGGTTAACTTACCTTGGTAGAGACTTTGAGTTTTTACCTTTATATACACAACCATCATATCTTAAACGTATTGATAAGTTACTAGCTAAGATACAACAACTCTTTACTCTTTTAGTTCCTGATCATGCTGATAGGGACTATCTAATTGCTTTACTGCGTGACATAAAAATTAGTACTTCAGTTTTATCAACAACTATTGATTACTCAGACGATATTAAAGCCATTTTTATTAAATACGGGATTAAATATGAATAGCACTAAAGAGCTTCAAGACAGCCTACAAGAAGTATCTGTGGTAATGCGTGAATTAAAGCAGAAAATACCTTCTAATAAAAAGTTTATTAAAACACTTTTACACATCTTTTGCGGTGTTACTGACTTTAGACAACC
>ERZ1026876.1462-NODE-1462-length-11630-cov-4.747819_pt1 | contig 11630 bp, 10 predicted proteins | sample MGYA00380168_ERZ1026876 | MGnify/ENA primary metagenome ERZ1026876 (study PRJEB33269, sample SAMEA4719804) | human gut metagenome | biome: human-associated habitat; feature: organic feature; material: feces | place: Cameroon | collected 2013-10 ... | reverse complement strand
GTGTCGGAACTGGTGGCGGCGCTTGTGGATCCGCAGGAGAACGACCGCATCTACGACCCGACGGCAGGCAGCGGCGGACTGCTCCTCAAGGCGTACAAGCGGGTGCCGAGCGGAAAGGGCGCCGTCTATGGACAGGAACTGAACGCGCAGACGTGGGCTCTCTGCACCATGAACATGTTTCTGCATGGCGTGGACGACGCCTGCATCTGGCAGGGCGACACGCTTTCCAATCCGCAGAACATCGAAAACGACGACCTCATGAAGTTTCAGGTGGTGGTGGCCAATCCGCCGTTCAGCCTGGACAAGTGGGATAGCGGATTTCTCTCCAATGCCGGACTTGACGCGCGTGGCCGGAAGCAGGAGAAAATGACGGCTTCTTTGGATGTCTGGAGGCGGTTCGCGTGCGGTGTTCCGCCGTCCTCGAAGGGCGACTATGCGTTTGTTCTCCACATGCTGAAGAGCCTTGACGCGGAGAACGGGCGCATGGCCGTCGTCCTGCCGCACGGCGTCCTGTTTCGCGGTGCCGCCGAAGGCAAGATACGCAAGCAGCTCATCGACCTGAATCTGCTTGACGCCGTAATCGGCTTGCCCGCGAATCTGTTCTACGGTACGGGAATTCCGGCTTGCATCCTCGTCTTCAAGAAAGGGCGCACCCGCGACGACGTGCTTTTCATCGACGCATCCGCCGAGGGGAACTACGAGAAAGGCAAGAACCAGAATGTCCTGCGCGACAGCGACATCGCGCGGATCGTCCGCACCTACGAGGCGCGGAAGAAGAAAGTCGACAAGTACAGCTACCGTGCCTCCCGCAAGGAGATACAGGAAAACGACTACAACCTCAACATCCCCCGCTATGTCGATACGTTCGAGGAAGAGGAGCTGGTGGACATCGACGAGGTGAAGAAGAACATCGCCGATATCGAGAAGGAACTTGCCAAGGTTCAGTCCCAGATGGCGAAGTACATGAAAGAGTTAGGACTGTGAGGAGGTAAAACTATGATAGAAATAGATCTTAGAAGAGCGACATATATATGTCCTTTTTGTGGGCATGCACAAGCGTTTTCAAATTCATATATAAGCCATAATAATGGATTTTATTGCGATACTGCTGACTATGGTATACCATCCTCCTATTTAGAGAGCAGTTTCACAATATACACTTTTCAGTGTAACAATACCGCATGCGGACGCATTGCAGTCTCGGCAATAAACCGTAGAACTGGCAAACAGATTGACCTTGTGCCGCAAGTGGTAATGAGGCAGTACCCAGATTATATACCTGAGCAAATTCGCCGTGACTATGAAGAGGCGAATTTGATTCTTGAGGCAAGCCCCAAGGCGGCGGCCACGCTCTTGCGTCGCTGCTTTCAGGGGATGATTCGGGATTTTTGGAGTGTTAAGAAGGAAAACCTATATGCAGAGATAAACGCTCTACAAGGTAAAGTCACTCCCACGCAGTGGAAGGCTTTGGACGGGCTTCGAAAAATCGGCAATATTGGGGCGCACATGGAGCAGGATGTCAATCTAATCATTGACATAGGTACTGACGAAGCTAAAAAACTTTTACGTATGATAGAGATGCTCCTTGAGAAGTGGTACATAGCCCGGCATGATGAAGAAGCCTTGTGTGTGGATATTAGCGCGATTGCTAATAAGAAGGCGCAACAGAGGAGGGCTGATTGAGATGGATATCGGCGGGGTGAAGAAGTTGTAAGGAGGAGTGACAATGTATAAAATTAGAAAGATTAAGTTTGCCCAGCATCCTATTCTTGGTGATTTGGAGTTGGATTTCCGTGGCCAGGATGGCAATGTCGTGGATACTGTGATCTTTGCCGGAGAGAACGGGGCAGGCAAGAGTACCATCCTAGATGCTTTATATAAAACAGCTTCTCGTTCAGTGGATTTTCCTGTTCATGTTGAATTTGAGCGAGATGGGATTCCGTTTTTACTTAGCTACTCTCGTAAGAAATTTGGTAGTAATACACACACTATTTCAACCAATCAGTCTGGTCAAGAGTTTTTTATTCAATCAGATGAGTTCTTGAATAAGTATCCATTTTCTGGAATTTTCTCAGATGTGGAAATCAATTTTCATGCGGCAAACATCTCGTCGGTTACAAGCATGGCGTTGGATGCGTCAGAGAAGAGCCGTCGTTCCTCTACGGATTTACCCAAGCAGACCAAGCAACTCTTAATTGACGTGCAAGCATTGGACGATGCAGACCTTTCCCATGCGATGAGGGAGAATCAAACAAAGACAAGAGCAGAACTTCAGGTAGAAGAACGCATGCCACGATTCACCAAGGCTTTTGCCAATATGTTTAATGGGCTAACGTACGATAGAATTGAAAATGTCAATGGGCATAAGGAAATCTATTTCAAAAAGAATGGCGTGGATATCCCCATTGACGGATTGAGTTCCGGCGAAAAACAAGTTGTGTATCGTGGATGCTTTCTCTTACGCGATATCAATGCGACCAAAGGGGCATTTGTGTTCATCGATGAACCTGAAATCAGCTTGCATCCCAATTGGCAAATGAAGATAATGGATTACTATAAAAGTATCTTCACGGATGGGAATGGAGTGCAAGCATCTCAGATTTTTGCAGTGACACATTCTCCATTTGTGATTCACAATGAGAATAGGCGAAATGATAAAGTGATAGTCCTTGCCCGTGATGCATCTGGGATCATTGTGGTCAAGGATAGACCAGAATACTTTAAATGCAACTCAATCGAGGCTGTTCAAGATGCTTTTTCGATACAATCATTTTCAAGGACAAAACCAAATGTCTTTCTTGAAGGACGAACCGATGAGTTGTATTTCAATAAGGCTATTGCAGTCTTTGGATATTCAGACTTGCCATTTGAATTCCATTGGATCGGCTATATGAAAAATGAACATGACGAGGAAAATACAGGTAAGGATGCGCTGAATAAGGCGGTGTCTTTTTTGATTGGAAGAAACCTGCCTTACAAAAACGTTTGCCTTTATGATTGCGATACTAAACGAAATGAGACATCCAAGAACAATGTCTATACCAGGGTGATTCCGCAATACAATAACAATAAGGGTATGAAAATAGGGATAGAGAATGCGCTGGTTCTGGATGGTGTTGATACGACGCCGTTCTATTCTGTTAAGACCAAAGAAGGAAACTATGGTGACGACACAACTATTCGTGAATTCAAGAAGATGGAGTTTTGCAAACACATTTGTTTACTAAACGATCAGGATTTGCTCAAAATTTTTGCGAACTTAAAACCAGTTATAGATTCGTTGCTCGGTCTTTTGGGAAGTACGACACCATGACAATGTCAATACGAATGTCTCTTAAACAACTCCAGCATGGAATCGTGCTGGAGGGGTATTGCCGCACCGAGTGCGGAACTGTGCCGCGCGATTGGACTAAGTTTTATCTTGGCGACATATACACCGAACGGAATGAACCTGGGAATGAAAACCTTCCGCTTCTCATGGTCTCCATTCATTCGGGCGTATCGGATGGCGAAGTCGATGAGGAGCAGCTTACGAAGAAGTTTAAGCGGATTGAAGATAAGACGCAATATAAACGGGCGGAATCGGGTGATTTGGTTTTCAATATGATGCGCGCTTGGCAGGGCGCTGTTGGAACGGTTCGCACCAGGGGTATGGTAAGTCCTGCATATATTGTGGCGAAACCCGGTGATATGGTTGATCCGTTGTTCATGAATTTTTACATGAGAACAGATCGGATGATAAAATCAATTCATCGACAGTCATACGGGGTGACAGATTTCCGGCTACGTCTTTACTGGGATTCATTTGCCGCTATTCCATGTGTTTTGCCTCCGCTTTCCGAGCAGCGTAAGATTGCGGCGATACTTGCCACGCAGGACAAGGTGATTGAGCTGTATGAACGCAAGATCGATCAATTGCAGTTGCTGAAGAAAAATTGTCTTCGGAAGATGTTCCCTCGACATGGCAGCGACACCCCAGAAGTCCGTTTTCGTGGTTTTACTGGCACGTGGGAGCGCAAGAGATTAGGAGATCTGTTTGAGAAAAATACTGAGAAAAATTGTGGATTGATTGGGTTTGATAAGACCATTTCAATCTCAAACATGACTTATAATGAATTTGGTAATGGTGCAGCTTGTGATTCATTGTCGAATTATAAAGTATTGCGTTATGGTGATATAGCATTTGATGGCCATGCAAACAAAGAATTTCAATATGGCCGATTTATCGTAAATGATATTGGAATTGGCATAATGTCGCCTCGATTTACATCGTTAAGACCGATAAATGAGCTGCAAACGACATTTTGGAAGTATTATATTCATTTTGAACCAGTTCTTGGAAGAATACTTGTTAATGCAACAAAGTTTGGAACTATGATGAATGAATTGTCTGTTCCTGATTTTTTGATGCAGTATATATTTATCCCATCAATTAGTGAACAAAAGAAATTGGGGCGATTCTTTGAGCATTTTGATCGGCTGATCGCCCTTAATCAGCGCAAGTGCGATGAGGAAAAGCAAAAGAAGAAAGCCTTGATGCAACTATTGTTGACTGGGATTGTGAGAGTGGGGGAAGCGGCATCTTGCTGCTTGGAATGCGCAGAGGAATGAAGCGGCTGGAAGCCGCTTCTCCACGCGGATAGCGAAGGTGTAGGAGGAAACATCATGGACGAACTTACAAAAGACATTGTTGAGGCCGTAAAGGAAATCAAGTCGGCAATCGTCAAGGCGCAGAGCCGGGTTGCGGCAAACGCGAATGCCGAGATGCTTAGGCTTTATTTCGGCATCGGGCAGTATGTGTCCTACAAGACAAAAACGGAAAAGTGGGGCACGGGCGTCATTGATACCATCAGTTGGCAATTACAGAAGGAAATGCCGGGACTGCGTGGATTTGGTGCGCGAAACATACGGAATATGCGCCAGTTTTATGAGAAATGGGCGGGTGACTTAATTTGGCAGACGCCGTCTGCCAAATTGGAGGTCGCGTCAGAAGGTCGTGAGACTCTGCTGCAAGTGGGGACAAAGAATGATATACGGCGGGTTGACAATGTAATTTGGCCGCCAACGACGGCCAAATTGGAGGCGGAAAACGGGGTGCCGGTTACTGTTGCCGAATTCTTGTCCATCAGCTTTTCGCATCACATGGAGATATTGTCTGGGTCAAGGCCACTGAGCGAGAGGTTGTTCTACATACATGAAGCCGTGCAACGACACTTGAATCTAGAACAGCTTCGTGAAAGTATCAAGCGCGACGACTTCCAGCATCGCGGTACAATGCCGAGCAACTTTGCGGCGGCTATTCCCGACGTCGCCCTTGCGCGGAAGACGCTCGGGATGTTCCGCGACGAATATCTGCTGGACTTCGTAAATCTTGACGATGTAGAAGCTGGAAGTGCGGAAGATGTTGACGAACGCGTTGTTGAGAAATCGATTGTCGCCAACATCCGCCAGTTCATTACGGAATTTGGAAGGGATTTTTCGTTCATCGGAAACCAGTACCGTGTCGAGGCGGCAGGACACGAGCATTTCATTGATTTGCTCTTCTTCAATCGCGAACTGAATTCGCTTGTCGCCGTGGAACTGAAAAAAGGCGCATTCAAGCCGATCTATCTTGGGCAGTTGAACCTCTATCTCCAGATTCTGGATGATACGGTCAAGAAGGCGCACGAGAATCCTTCTGTCGGCATCATCCTCTGCCAATCCGCAGACAGGCCGTACGTGGAATACGCCATACGCGACTACAACAAACCATTGGGTGTCGCCACCTACAGGACGGCGGATGAGATGCCGGAAAACCTTAAACGTGCCTTGCCGCCAATCGACGAATTGAGACGGCGGATCACCATATAAAGATCTCTTGAAATGGACAAAGACGTCTATCTTGAATCCAACGCAAGCCAGAAGCCGGCGATCGAGCTTCTGGAGTCGATGGGGTACACGTACATCTCGCCGTCAAACTGCGAAATGCAGCGTGGCGGACGCTACCATGTTCTTTTGAAGGACATCCTGCGCGGGCAGCTGCGGCGGCTGAACCGGTATTCGTATGCCGGCGTCGAAAATGAATTCTCCGCGGCGAACATCGAACGGGCGATGGAGGACCTTGACGAGCCGCTCGCCGACGGACTTGTCCGCGCGAGCGAGAAGATTTATGATGCGCTGTTGCTGGGACGGAGCTATCAGGAGGCGGTCGGCGAAGGGAAACTGCTCAGCTTCAATCTGAAGTACATCGACTGGGAGAATTGGGGAAACAACGTCTTCCACGTGACGGAGGAGTTTGTGGTCGAGAGCCAGGACAAGCGTCACAATGCGCGGCCTGACATCGTGTTGTTCGTGAACGGCATCCCGTTCGCCGTCATTGAGTGCAAGGCGCCGCAGATTTCTGTTGAGTTGGCCGTCGAGCAGATGATCCGCAATCAGCAGTCCGAATATATTCCACAGCTTTTCAAGTATGCGCAGATTGTATTGGCGACAAACAGAAACGCCGCCAAATACGCCACGGCAGGGACGCCGAAGAAGTTCTGGAGCGTGTGGAAGGAAGCGGCTGGAAACCGCTTCTCCACGTGTCCCAATGATGCGGCTGTGGAGAAGCGGCTTCCAGCCGCTTTGGAAACGAAGCGGCAAGATGCCGCTTCTCCACGTATCCCCACGGAACAGGACAGGGCGCTGGTGGCGCTGTTCAGCCGGGAGCGGGTTTTCGAGCTGATCCGCTATTTCATTCTCTTCGACGGCAACGTGAAGAAGATATGCCGCTATCAGCAATATTTTGCGGTCAAGGCGACAATGGAGACGATTGCGCGTTCGGACAGGAACGGGAACCGGCAGAGTGGCGTCGTCTGGCATACGCAGGGAAGCGGCAAGAGCCTTACAATGGTGATGCTGGCGAAATACATTCTGATGGAGCTTGCCACCTGCAATCCAAGAATGGTCATCGTGACAGACCGCAAGGAACTTGACGGACAGATTGCCGCGACGTTTTCGCATACACGGCTGAATCCGGCGAGAGCGACGAGCGGCAAGCACCTTGTCGAGCTGATAAACAGCGCCAAGGCGGACATCGTGACGAGCATCATCAACAAGTTCAACACCGTGGAGCGCCAGGAGACGAAGAACGAATCGCGCGACATATTCGTTCTTGTCGATGAAAGCCACCGTTCGAACTATGGACTGTTGGCGGCCAAGATGCGCAGCGTGTTCCCCAACGCCTGCTATGTCGGCTTCACGGGGACGCCGCTGATGAAGCGCGAGAAAAATACGCTTGAAAAGTTTGGGGAACTGATACACACGTACACCATCAAGGACGGCGTAGAGGACGGTGCAATCGTGCCTTTGATCTACGAAGGCCGGTTCGTTGAACAACGTGTTGACGAAAAGAACATCGACCTGTGGTTCCGCGAGACGACCAAGCGCCTGACGGAGGCGCAGAAGGAAGACCTTCGGAAAAAATGGAGCAGCATTCAGAAGCTGACCTCTACGGATGCGCGCATCAAGCGCGTCGCTCTGGACATAAGCGAGCATTTCACGACCGGTTACAAGGCGACGGGATTTAAGGCTATGCTCGCGACGAACTACAAGCGGGACGCCATTCGATATCTGGAATGCTTCGAGCGCATGGGCGGCCTGACTTGCGCCGTCGTCATCTCTCCGCCCGACATGCGCGAAAGCGTCGATGACATCGATGAAGGCGCGGACGACATCGTTGTCGCATACTGGGAAAAGATGATGAAGCGGTATGGCGACGCGGACCGCTATGAGGAGTCCGTGAAAAACCGGTTCTGCGACGGCGAGATCGACATACTGATCGTCTGCAGCAAGCTTCTCACAGGCTTCGACGCTCCGGTTTGCCAGATTCTGTACATCGACAAGGAGCTGAAGGAACATGGACTTCTTCAGGCAATCGCGCGCACGAATCGTTTGCACGAGGGCAAGGACTACGGCTTGATCGTCGATTACCGTGGCCTGATAAAAAAACTCGATGCGGCCGTGGACATGTACAGCGGCGCAGGTCTCGGCGAGTTCGATGTCGGAGACTTGCAGGGCGTTGCGGTGGACGTCATGACGGCAGTCGGCAAATTGCGCAACGACTATTCGCAGTTGGTGGAATTGTTCGCGAAGGTCAAGAATCCGGGTGATTCCGAAGCGGTGGAAGTGTTTCTGGCGGACGCCGGTATTCGGGAACGCTTCTACGGGGCTCTTTGTGCCTTTGGCCGGACATTGGGCCTTGTTCTTAACTCCGAAACAGCTTATCGCGCGATTCCCAAGGAGGAAAGGGAACGTTACCAAAATGCGTTCATCTTTTTCTCCAAAGTCCGGCGAAGCGTGAAAATCAGATACTGCGATTCGATTGACAACAGGGAATACGAACCGCTGATGCAGAACCTGCTCGATACGCATTTGTCGGTCGTAGGTTTGAAGCAGATTACGAATCCAATCGACATCCTGAACAAAGACGATTTCGAGAAGGAACTTGCAGAGCTTGGTTCTGTGCGGGCCAAGGCCGATGCCATAGCGAGTCGCATGACAAAGAGCATCAGCAGGCGGCGAGACGAGAATCCGGCCTATTACGACAGCTTCTCCAAGCGGATCAAGGAGGTCTTGGAGCAATACAAGGAGCGCATGATTTCCGAGGCGGAATATCTTTCGAAGATGCGCTCCATCATGGACGACTATCACGCCGGCAAAAGCGCGATAAGCTATCCTGAGCGGATTAAGAACAACGTTCATGCACAAGCGTTCTTTGGCGTGCTGAACGCCATCTTTGACGATGTTGCAGGCAACGGCATTAATTCCGATTTTGTCGCCGAGGTGTCGGAGGAGATAACGAAGATTCTCGAGGAGCACAGACAAGTGGGCTGGGCTGAAAACAAAACCGTGCATGATCGCATCGCGCAGGATATTGACGACCTTTTCTACGGGTATGAGAAGAATCGTGGAGTGGAGCTGTCGTTCGATATTGTCGATAAAATCATTGACAACGTCTTGACTGTGGCGGTCAGGAGGTTTTGAGATGGAGAACGTTGTGGAGAAGCGGCATCTTGCCGCTTCGGAAAGGCAGAAAATGAAGCGGCTGGAAGCCGCTTCTCCACGTAGGGAAGCGACATCTTGTCGTTTTGTTCGCATCAATGAAAATATCAAGATCGCCTATTGTCTTGAACGGAAACCAGTTAAGAATCTGAATCTGAGGATTCGAAGGGATGGAAGTGTATACGTATCCGCGAATATGGACGTCTCGTGTGCGGAGATTAATAGATTTGTGCTGAATAAGGCAAGGTATGTGTTGGCGGCAATCAGGAAGTTTAAAGCTGCGTGTAGGTTTAAACCGCAGCCGAAGAAGTACGTGAGCGGTGAGACATTCTGCATCCTCGGACGGAGTTTGCGTCTTAAGGTCCTTCAGACCCCAAAGGAGTCCATTTCTTCAGATGGCGCATATATCTACCTTGGCGTGAAGGACCCGATGAATTGCCGAAGCAAGAGCCGTCTTGTAGGACGGTTCATGGACCAGCAGTGCCAGACAGTGTTTGCGGATGTTATGGACAAGATGTTCCCGCTTGTTGGGAAATATGGAGTCAAATATCCCATGTTGAAGATGAGATCGCTAAAGACACGTTGGGGGTCATGCCTTGTGCGGAAAGGCGTTGTGACACTCAATCGGGGGCTCATCGAAGCACCAATGTGTTGCATCGAATATGTCGTTCTGCATGAACTTTGCCACTTCATCCATCCTAATCATTCGGAAAAGTTTTACGCATTCCTGTCTGCCCTTATGCCAGATTGGAGGGAGCGGAAGAAGCTGTTGAATCGAACAATGGCGGATAGTGGGTTGCATAACGGATGATATTCTATGCCGCTATTTCTCTCCAATCACGAAATCTACGAGCAGGTGATCTGCGAGGTTGTGCCGCAGGCGAAGGATCTGTTGTGGATCGCCACCGCGGACATCAAGGATATGTACGTCGATACCGGCGGGCGGGACATGGTGCCGTTCTTGGAGGCGCTGGACGGGATGCTGAAGCGAGGAGTCGAGTTGCGGCTCATTCATGCGAAGGAGCCGGGCCAGAACTGTCCGTGATGACTTCGACCGCTATCCAGATCTGTGGCGGGGGATGGAACGAATGCTTTGCTTTGTCCGCGCGTGCATTTCAAGTGTATCATCGTTGACGGACGTAAGGCGTATTTCGGCTCGGCCAATTTGACGGGTGCTGGGATGGGTGCGAAAAGCGTGAAGAAGCGCAACTTCGAAAACGGCGTCCTTACAGACGATCCGGCACTTGTCGAACCGCTTGTCGAGCAATCCGATGCTGTTTGGCGAAATGCACCTGCGGCGAAGCCGTCAGGTTTCCCGACGAGCGCGATGCACCCGCCGCGAAGCGGTCGGGTCGGGTGAGCGCGTAGCGCGAACTGCGAAGCAGCCGCAAGGCCCCGCGCGAGGAGCTTTCGCGTAGCGAAAGTCGCAAGAGGGTGCGCGATTTTTGTGCCGACTGCGGGCACCGCGACTTTTGCAGCGATCCGGTAAGGTAGGCTTGTTTATCTCCCGCAGAGGAAAACCGATTTTTGAACAGTCGGTTAGAATCTGAACGGTGAGGGGCTGAAGACGATGCGTTTTCAGCCCCTGTTTCTTGTTGGCACGGATGTTGTGTTTCTGTTGCGGAAGTTCGCTCGCTTCACGCATGATGAAGCTGAAAAGTGCCGCAAGTACATCTCCAAGATGATGCCCAAACGCTTTGACTACGCCGAGCGCTTTATCACAGGCTGCATGGAGAACCCCGAATTCAGAGTGGGGACGCTTGCGCGAGGCGATGTGGCAAGAGCAGAGGCGGAACGCATATGGGATGAACTGTTGAAAATGGAGGTTGGCTGTTTTGCAACCTTGAAGGCTCATGATGTATCATTCACGCGCCTCGCTTATCAGATTGCATATCTGAAATCAGCTTACTTTATGGAACTGATGTTTGCGCGCGAAGAATGCCGAACCGCCTCTGCTGAGAGCAAAGTTGTCGGCGAATTCACGCTCGACAAATTAAGGGCGCAATTGGAGATGGCATGCAAGTCACCTGCTCCCGAAGAATTAAGCCCCTCGCTTGCGCTCCGCTCCGTTGTTTGCTATACTTTCCACTCACTTTTCACAAGGAAGGAAAAAGAACCATGAAGATGATGTGGCAGCCCTCGAAGATTAAACGCGCGCGCAAGATCGGTTTCCGCGCCCGCAAGGCGACCAAGGGCGGTCGCAAGATACTCGCGAACCGTCGCGCCAAGGGGCGCAAGCGCCTGACGCAGGTCTAAGGGACTTCGCCGTCCCATGTCCACGCGGCTCTCCGGGGCGAAGTACAAGAGCGTCTTCGACCGAGGACGCCCGTTTCGTGGGCGTCTTTTCGCCGCGTGGGTTCTGCGTTCGCCCGACGCCGGCCGCCAAGCCGGCGTTGTCGTTTCAAAGAAAAGCTTCCACGACGCGGTGGACCGCAACCGGGCGAAGCGCATTCTGCGCGAGGGCTTCCGACTCGTCGCGCCGCAGTTGGCGGTGGATGCGGACTGGGTTCTCGTGGGGCGTGCGTCGTTGCGTGGCAAGCGCACGGCGGACGTCATGGACGAGTTGCGCTACGTGGCCCGGAAGGGCGGTTTTCTGCTGAAGACGGAGG
>ERZ1026876.1457-NODE-1457-length-11653-cov-28.891964_pt1 | contig 11653 bp, 9 predicted proteins | sample MGYA00380168_ERZ1026876 | MGnify/ENA primary metagenome ERZ1026876 (study PRJEB33269, sample SAMEA4719804) | human gut metagenome | biome: human-associated habitat; feature: organic feature; material: feces | place: Cameroon | collected 2013-10 ... | reverse complement strand
TAGGAAGAGCAATTGAAAAAGATTTAATAAATATTAATTTAATAAACATTAGAGATTTTTCAAAAGATAAACATAAAAAAGTAGATGATACTCCATATGGTGGAGGAGCTGGAATGGTTATAAAACCAGATGTTGTATATGATGCATATCAATCTGTAAAAGATGAAAATGCAAAAGTTATATATATGTCTCCACAAGGAAAAGTATTAAATCAAGAAAAAGTAAAAAGCCTTAGTAAAGAGCAGCACTTAATATTGTTATGTGGACATTATGAAGGAATTGATCAACGTGTTATAGATGAAATTGTTGATGAAGAAATTTCTATAGGTGATTATGTTTTGACAGGAGGAGAAATACCTGCAATGGTATTAATTGATTCTGTTAGCAGATATATAGAAGGCGTAATTAGCAGTGAATCTACAAACGAAGAATCATTTTCAAATAATTTATTAGAATACCCACAATATACAAGACCAGAAGTTTTTAATGGTGTACAAGTTCCAGAAATATTAAAGTCTGGGCATCATGAAAATATAAATAAATGGAGAAGAGCTGAATCTTTAAAAAATACATATAAAAAAAGGCCAGAACTTTTAAAGGATGTTGAATTATCTGATGAAGATAAGAAAAATTTAGGTATTAAATAAAAATTAATATTAAAAAGAAAATAAAGTAATTTTAATAAAATTATAAGACGAAGAGTCAAAATAAAGAAAGGAGAATATCGATGGATATCATAAAATCAATTGAACATGAGCAAATGAAAAATGCGATTCCAGACCTTAAAGTTGGTGATACAATAAGAGTACACCAAAGAATTAAGGAAGGTAATAGAGAAAGAATCCAAGTATTCGAAGGAATAATAATTAAAAAACAAGGTGGAGGATTAAATGCTACATTTACAGTAAGAAGAGTAGCTTACGGATGTGGAGTTGAAAAAACATTCTTAATTCACTCACCAATGGTAGAAAAAATTGAAGTAGTTAGAGTAGGTAAGGCAAGACGTGCTAAATTATACTACCTAAGAGACAGAGTAGGTAAAGCTGCTAAAACTAAGGAAAATATAGGAGCAAGAATTGAAACTAAAGAAATAGTTATCAAAGGTGCAGAAACAGAAGAAGCTCCTGTAGCTGAAGAAGTAGCAACACCAGCTGTTGAAGAAACAAAAGTTGAAGCTCCAGCTACTGAAGAAGTAAAGGCTGAAGAAGCTCCAAAAGCTGAATAATAAATAGTAAATAAAAAATATACATTCATATTAATGAATGTATATTTTTTTAATCTTTTTTTACATATATTTAATCATGAATTCTCTTTTGTTAAATACTTAGAAAAAAAATCCTAAAATATTGTGCAAAAAAAATTGATGTGTTATCCTATATATAGAATAAAAAAAAATTATAAAGTGGAATAGAGCTTATAATTGAAACAACAGATATAAGAAAGGAGGATATGTGATATATTGTTAAATATCACATAAAAATTTATGCAATATATAATACACCTAACAGATGCATGTAATTTAAAATGCAAATATTGTTATGAAAATAAATCCGTAAGAGCAATTTCATTTGATAATATAACAAAAATAATTGACAACGAAATAAAACAAAAAAGCAAGTGGGCTAGCATATATTTTTATGGTGGAGAGCCATTATTAAAAAAGCAGACAATAAAAGATACAATAAAGTACATAGAAAGCAAAAAGTGCAAAACGAAATTTGAATACGGAATTACCACAAATGGTACATTGTTAGATGACGATATGATAAATTTTATAAAAGAAAATGAATTTATTGTTGCATATAGTATTGATGGAGGTAAATTAGTTCAAAATTTAAATAGAATAACAGCTGATGGGAAAGAAACATTTGATATAGTAGAAAAAAATGCAAAAAAAATGTTAAATGCAGTAAAGACAACAATAGCAATGGCAGTAATTACTAAAAATAATTTAAAATATTTAGCAGAAAGTGTTAAATATTTGTATGATACAGGTTTCAGATATATAAATTTACTATTTGATTATACACAAAATTGGGAAGATGAAGATCTAATTACAATAAAAGATCAATATAGTAAACTAATAAACTTTTATGAAGAAAAAATAATGAACGAAGAAAATATAAACATACCGTTAATAGACGAAAAAGTGAACACATACATAAAAGACAATTATAATTGTAATAAGGATTGTCAACTAGGAATAAGACATGTAAATGTTGGGACAGATGGAAACTTTTATCCGTGTGTACAATTTGTTGGAAATAACAAATATATAATAGGAAATTGTGAAAATGGAATTGATTTTGATGCAAGAGCAAAATTAATTAAAGAATCAAAACAAGAAAATGATATATGCAAAGATTGTGCCATAAATAAACGATGCAAACATACATGTGCATGTAAAAATTATATGATAACGAAAGATATAAACGAAGTATCACCTCTTGTTTGTGAAACAGAAAAAATAACAATTGAACTAGTAGATAAAATGGCAGAACGATTATACAAAAAAAAATCTAAACTATTTTTGCAAAAATATTACAATAAGAGCTATAATATAATAAATCAATATATTAACAATAGGGGATGATTTTATGGAATTAAGAAGTGTAAAAGAAGAAGTAAAAAAAGAATATCCAAAAATAGAACAAGTTAAAAGCAAAAAGCTAAAAAAATGCATACCAAGCAAATGGACTAAAATGGGGATTACATCATTTGTAGTAGGACTAATATTAAAAAATACTGCATATGCAACTGAGTCTACTCAAATAGATGGTAATATAAAAAGTTCATCAACAGATATTGCTGGAGGAATGACATATCAAAATGAAATTACAAGAAGTCCAGCAAAGGAGCTTATTTATAATATATCTGCACTAGTTACAGTAGCTTCTCTAACACGGAATTATAATTAGCTTGGTATTTATAATAAAAAATGCAATAAACAAGAAAAAAAATAATAACTCACAACAATTCAAAAAAATAAAAAAGACTCCTATAATATGGTTAATTATTTGCACTGTAATATTAATAATATCATTGATTATAACAAGAGTGAATTATAATCAGTTATAGAGGAGGGGATTTTATGAAATATAAAAAAGTAGTAATAAGTATAGTAAGTTTATTGATAGTAATAAGTATAATATTATTTATTTCTTTTACAATTAGTAAGAGAAACGGATATGTAACAATTGGTAAAAGAAACCAATATGGAACAATAGAAGTAAATGAGGGGGTATCAACTAGTCAAGATTACAAATATGTAATATTAGATCAAAACATTGTGGAATTATCTGATATAAGTAGTAAAAATGGACCCCAAAAGGATGAACTGGGCGGAAGTATAGATAGAGTATATAAATTTAAAGCTTTAAAAGAAGGTAAAACCAAAATAGTATTTACAACAGAATATTTTGGGGATAAAAATTCTATTTATGAGTATGTCGAGTATAATGTGAATATTGACAAAAATTTAAATATGACAATTACAGAAGGTCCCAAAAAATATAATATGGATTTAATGGAAAGAAGCAATGGTGATATAAAATTTAAAACATTGGATAACAAAGAAAATAGTTGGAATTACGAAATAGAAAACGAAACTATTATAAAATACTTAAATGCAGAACAAAGCAATGAAAAAATTACTACATATTTTATTGGATTACAGGAAGGTAAAACAAGAATAAAAATAAATTACAAAAATGAAAATAGTGAAAATGTATCTGAAGTATACGAGGCTGCAGTTGATAAAGATTTAAATGTTACAATTTTAAAAATTGAATAATTTATGTGATAAAAATAATTAATAAAAGTGTAAATTAAAACCACTATATAAACAACTAATCTAGTAAAATAATAATACTAATGTTGTCTATATAGTGGTTGATTTATTATAAATTTCTACATACCAAGCTTAATTTTATCAGCCTCATCTTGAGAAATATATCCATATTTCACCATAGAGCGTATAACCTTAGCCTGTCTCTTCTTACATAAATCCATATTAGCAGTAGGAGCATAAACACTAGGGGCATTAGGAATTCCAGCAAGCATAGTTGCCTCATCCAAAGTCAAATCTTTAGGTTCCTTATTTAAATATCCATTTGACGCCTCCTTAATTCCATAATACCCATTCCCATAATAAATAGTATTAACATACAACTCAAAAATCTCATCTTTAGAATAATTTTTCTCCAAATAATAACTCAAAATTAACTCAGCAGACTTTCTCGAAATATTTTCCTTTTCAGTCATAAAATACAAATTCTTAGCAACCTGCTGAGTAATAGTACTACCACCCTCAACAGCATCTTTAGCCTTAATATTAGCACTCATCGCCCTACCAATAGAAATCAAATCAATCGACCCATGCTCTCTAAATCTATGATCCTCAACCGCAATAGTAGCATTCACCAAATCATCAGGCAAATCAGAAAAAGCAACAAAATTTTCATCACCACGAACCTCTTCAACCTTATCCCTCAAAGAAATCCTACTAACAGCACTATTATACAAATTATACCCCATCAATCCAACAAAAACACACCCCACCAAAACAACAACAAAAATAACCAACAAAATCTTCCTCAACAACTTCATACCCACCAAAACCTTTCAAAAAAAGTCATTATACTAATTAATAATTCTAAAAACATTATATATATACAAACCAATAAAATCAATAAATAAAGAAATAAAATAAAAAGGATTTATTTTTTTTCAAGAAAATAAATAAATTCACTAAATAAGAAAAAATATAGATAATAAATCAAAAAAATAATCAAAAAATCAGAAATAGTAGAGTAGTGAAGAAGATATTATAGTATAAAAATTCCATGACGCGCAGTTTGGAAGCTGTAGAGCACAAAAAAAATTTGTACACCCAATAGCGGGGGTACACAGCAATTCACACCAGTCAAGAAAAGGCGCACCAGTAAGGAATGGAATTTTTATACTATAATATCTTCGGAACGGCCCAATGTTACACCAACAAAAAATACAAGCATAATATTGAAAATATCCCCACAAGGTGATAAAATACAACAATAAAAGGAAACGGAGGAAATTTAAATGTCAAAATTTGTTCATTTACATGTGCACAGCGAATTCAGTTTATTAGATGGCGCAAACAGAATAAAAGATCTACCAGTAAGAGCCAAAGAGCTCGGCATGGATTCAATAGCAATAACAGATCACGGTGTAATGTTTGGAGTTATCGATTTTTATAAAGCATGTAAAGCAAACGGTGTAAAACCAATAATCGGATGCGAAGTATACGTAGCACCACGAACAAGATTTGACAAAGAAGCGGGAATCGACAACAAATACAATCATTTAATACTACTAGCCAAAAATAATAATGGATATAAAAATTTATCAAAACTAGTATCATTAGGATTTTTAGATGGATATTACTACAAGCCAAGAATAGATAAAGAAATATTAGAAAAATACCACGAAGATCTAATTTGCTGTAGTGCCTGCTTAGCAGGAGAACTACCACAAGCAATATTAAAAAATGATATGGAAAAAGCAGAAGAAACAGCACTATGGTTTAAAAATCTATTTGGAGAAGATTATTATTTAGAAATACAAGCCAATAGTTTAAGAGAGCAAGCATTAGTTAACCAAAAACTAATAGCATTATCACAAAAATTAAACATATCAATAGTTGCAACAAATGATGCTCATTACTTAAAAAAAGAAGATTACTATAATCATGAAGTATTACTTTGCGTACAAACAGGAAAAAGAATGACAGACAGTGACAGAATGTCTTTTTCAACAAATGATTTTTACATAAAATCTCCAGAAGAAATGGAAGAATATTTTGCAAATGTACCACAAGCACTAGAAAATACAGTAAAAATAGCAGAAAAATGTAATGTAGAATTTGAATTTGGTAATACAATATTGCCAAATTATGATGTACCACCAGAATTTGAAACACATTATGATTATTTAAGAAAATTGAGCAAAGATGGAATGCAAAAGCGCTACGGAGATAATATTCCAAAAGAAATTCAAGAAAGAGAAGAATATGAATTATCTGTAATTAAAACAATGGGATATGTAGATTATTTCTTAATAGTTTGGGACTACATAAACTGGGCAAAATCACAAGGAATTCCAGTTGGTCCAGGTCGTGGATCTGGTGCTGGTTCAATAGTTGCATATGCAATTGGAATAACAGATATAGATCCAATAAAATACAGTTTAATTTTTGAAAGATTTTTAAATCCAGAAAGAATAAGTATGCCTGATTTTGATGTCGATTTTTGTTATGAAAGACGACAAGAAGTTATAGATTATGTTGCAAGAAAATATGGTCATGATCATGTTTCTCAAATTATAACATTTGGAACAATGTCTGCAAGAATGGTTATAAGAGATGTTGGAAGAGCATTAGATGTGTCATATGCTGAAACAGACAAATTGGCTAAAATGATACCAAACGAAGTTCATATTACAATAAAAAAAGCATTAGAGCAAAATAGAGAGCTAAATGACTTATATGAGAATGATGAATCAGTAAAGAAATTGTTAGATATAGCAATGGGACTAGAGGGATTACCTAGACAGGCTTCAACACATGCTTGTGGAATAGTAATAACAAAAGATCCAGTAGATACATATGTTCCGCTATATGTTAGAGATAATTTAATTTCAACACAATATATTATGACAACATTAGAAGAGCTTGGACTTTTAAAAATGGACTTTTTGGGCTTAAGAACATTAACTGTAATTCAAGATACTATAAATCTTGTTAAACAAAACAGAGGTATCGATGTTGAATACGATAAAGATATGAGTGATCCAAAAGTTTATAAACTATGGCAAGATGGTGATACAGTTGGAATATTCCAATTTGAAAGTCAAGGAATTACTAACTTTATGAAAGAATTAAAACCAGATTGTTTAGAAGATATAGTAGCTGGTGTTTCGCTATATCGTCCTGGTCCAATGGATCAAATTCCAAGATATATAGCAAATAAAAAAGATCCTGAACATGCTATATATACACATCCAGCTTTAAAGCCTATACTTAAAGTTACATACGGATGTATGGTTTATCAAGAACAGGTTATGCAAATTGTTAGAGACTTAGCTGGATATTCACTTGGTAGAGCTGATTTAGTTAGACGTGCAATGGGTAAGAAAAAGTTAGATGTAATGGCAAAAGAGCGTGAGTATTTTATACATGGACAAACAGATGAAAATGGAAACATTATAATTCCAGGTTGTGTTAGAAATGGAATTGATGAGCAATCAGCAAATAAAATATTTGATGAAATGGCAGAGTTTGCAAAATATGCATTTAACAAATCACATGCAGCAGCATATGCAGTAGTATCATACAGAACAGCATATTTAAAAGCATATTATCCAGCAGAATTTATGGCTGCAACATTAAATAGCTTTTTAGGAAATTTAGATAAAGTTCCACTATACATTGATGAATGTAAAAGAATGAATATACAAATTTTAAAACCAGAAATAAACAAAAGTTTTACAAAATTCACTGTAGAAGATGGTAAAATAAGATTTGGTTTAGGAAGTATAAAAAATGTTGGAATTCCAGTATTAGAAGCAATTGTAAAAAATAGGGAAGAGCAAGGACCATTTAAAGATTTGGCAGATTTTTGTGAAAGAATGCAAAATGATTCGGTAAATAAAAAATGTATTGAAAGTTTAATAAAATCAGGAGCAATGGATGAGTTTAATCAAACAAGAGCAACTTTACTTGCATCATATGAAGACATAGTTGATAGTATAAATACATCTTCTAAACGTAGTTTAAAAGGACAAATAACTATGTTCGATATGGGTGGAGAAAATGATGATGAACTTGAAAAAATAAAATACAATTATACAATTTTAGACGAATTTTCAGAAAAAGAATTATTAGCAATGGAAAAAGAAATGTTAGGATTATATATAACAGGACATCCATTAGAATCATTAAGACATGAAATAGAAGTTCAAACAAATATAAATACATTGCAAATGAGAGAAGCAAAAGAAGAAGAGCAAGAAACAGGAAAAGTAATATATAAAGATGGACAAAATGTAAAATTTGCCGGAATAATAAGCTCTATAAAGAAAAAGTATACAAAAACAAATAAATTAATGGCTTTTGTAACTATTGAAGATTTGTATGGAGCTTGCGAAGTAATAGTTTTTGAAAATTGTTATATGAATAGTTCAGATGTTTTAATAGAAGATAACATTGTTATGTGTGAAGGACGATTAAGCATAAGAGAAGATGAAGATACAAAAATTGTTGCAAATAAAATTACTAAGTTTGGAAGTAAAAGCTCTAGAATTTTAAAAATAGATATTACAGATATATCTGAAGAGCAAAAAGAAAAATTAAGAGGAGCAATAAAATTTTTTGCAGGAGATAGAAATAATATTGCTGTAAAAATAATAAATGGAGATACATCTGTTATGTCTGGTGGAATTTTTATAAATGAACAAATATATAATGAATTTAAAGAAATTGCTGGTAGCGATAGGGTTAGTATAGAGGAATAAAAAGATAATTAATAAAGACTCACGAATAATCGTGAGTCTTTATTAATTAATTTTGATTAAAATTTCTTCTTGCTGCTTTTCTTGCTTTTCTGCAATCTGGGCATCTTTGTGGTTCGTTATCAAAACCTTTTTCAGCATAAAATTGTTGTTCACCTTCTGTGAAAACAAAATCAGCACCACAATCTTTGCATACTAATGTTTTATCTGCCATAGTAGAGTACCTCCTTCTCCAAAAATATCATTTAACAATCTTTTGACACATTGAACCTTTAATAATAAAATAATTTGAAGGAAATAGTCTACTTAATAATTAAATTTGTTTAGCTTTTTCAAAAGCTATGCTTAGTGTAACACATTAAAAGATTGATTACAAGTAGCTAAGTGGTAAAATTTATAAAAAGTGATTTTTATTATTCATATTTATATTAAAAAATTATATAAAAAAACGACTCAGACAGAAGTCCAAGTCGTTTCGAGATAGGAATGTGCAGTGTAATTAGCCTATATCAGACCATTCACACGCAAGGTGATGCATACAATAGTTCCGCAAACAGCTACAACTAATGTTGTCAGTTTGAGAAGCTTTATTATGAATCTCCACTCCATAATTGACACCTCCTTAGACTAATTTGTCAATAAAAGCATTCAGCCACTCTGGTAAATTGTAACTGTTTTTGGCTCTTTTCAGAATTTGAGGTTGATGCAAGTTCTCTGTCAAGTATTTGAAAAGAAGTTCACGTTTGTAACGTCGTCTTCTTTGCCAGCCTTCCATCATTGCATATAATACAAATAATGTTTCAGCAGGTACAACCGGAACAGAAAGATATTCCAGATTTAGGACCTCAATTTCGCTAGGGTTGAAGTCATAATAGAATATTGTTCCAAAGGTCTTTATACGAAATCCTGAAATCAGATCAACGTCGCAGACTCCAAATCTAAAATGATAATAACTGTCTGATTTACAACAATCGTTGCATCCGGTTTCCAGTATATTACCACCAAGAAGTGATAGTAAATTAATCGCACTATCAACTGATGATTTTTCAACTATGATATCATAGTCGTTGAAATCATCTACAATTCCACGGAAAAATAAATTTGATGAGCATCCAAGAGCCCAAACAATTTCATTTTCGTCGAACAGGTCTGCAATCTTGAAGAAAAGATTTCTCCGCTCTTCAAATTCCTCGCATGACATAAAGTCTTGGAGATTATCAATCTCCTGTCTCGCGTAGTTAGAAACGAAAAGTTGCTGTTTTTTCATAGTTGAAACCTCCTGTTTTTTCGCCTAAAAAAAATTAGTGTATAAGTATATGGTAACACAAAAACAACATTATGTCAATCTTACAGCAAATCTGTATTATACATATAAAAAATTATTAATCTTGATAAATTTTAAAACATATAGTAAAATACTAATAAAATCAAAAAGAGGCATTTTCAAATTATAAATTTCAGAAAGGATTTTAGAAATGAAAGAAAAAACATTAACTTTTTTAGGAAAAGATTCTGGGTTTGGAGAGCACAATAACTCAGCATATATAGAAGATAACAATAAATTAATAATAATCGATTGTGGATTTACAGTTTTTGAACAATTAAAAAATAAATTTGATTTTAATAAATATTCGGATATAGAAATAATAATAACACACTTACATAATGATCATGCAGGTTCTTTAAGTCAAATAATATTGTATTTATGGTTCATATATAATAAAAAAGTAACAATATACAGTAAATGTGAAAGAATACGAGATTACTTAGAAATAACAGGAACACCAAAAGACTCATATGAAATAAAAAATGAATCTGAAAATATAACTTTTATAAAAACAAATCATGTGCAGTATTTAGATGCTTATGGATTTAAATTAAAAGTAAAAGATAAAAATATAATTTATACAGGTGATACAAATACATTGAATCCATTTTTACCACATATTGAAAATGAAAAAATAGATGAATTATATGTTGATGTATCAAGATTTGGTGGAGCTCATTTAAAAATAGATGATATAGTAGAAAAACTAGCAAAAATAAACAAATCTGGAACATTAGTGGATTTAATGCATTTAGATGATAAGGAATACATTAATGCAATATGGCAAAGTGAATTATTAAAATAGTTTATAAAGATAACTAAAAAAATTATAATGTAGCCAATGATAAGAAAGGAAGAAGATTAATAATGAGTAGATTGTTACTGATAGATGGAAACAGCATATTAAATAGAGCATTTTATGGAATAATGGGAAGTAAAATGCTTACGACAAAAGATGGAACATATACAAATGCTGTATATGGATTTTTAGCAATAATGTTTAAGGCACAGGAGGATTTATCACCAGATCATATGGCTGTAACATTTGATTTAAAAGCTCCAACAGCAAGACACAAAATGTATGAAGGATATAAGGCTAATCGTAAAGGGATGCCAAATGAACTTGCTGCACAAATGCCAATTATAAAAGATATTCTAAGAAAAATGAATATAACAATAATTGAAAAAGAAGGCTACGAGGGTGATGACATATTAGGAACATTTGCAAGATTAGGAGAAGAAGCTGGACTTGATGTAACAATTCTTTCAGGAGATAGAGATACATTTCAACTTGCAACAGATAAAGTAACAATTCATATTCCACGAACAAAAGGTGGAAAAACAGAAATTGAAGATTTTGATAAAGAAAAAGTAATAAGCACATATGAAGTAGTACCAAAACAATTAATTGAAGTAAAAGGTTTAATGGGAGATTCTTCAGATAATATACCAGGTGTTCCAGGTGTTGGTGAAAAAACAGCATACAAATTAATAAAGGAATATAAAACAATTGATAATTTATATGATTTGCTTGAAAAAGATGAAGCAAAAACAATTAAAGGAAAATTAAAAGAAAATTTAATACAAAATAAAGATTTAGCTCTATTATCAAGAACTTTAGGAACAATAAATGTAAATGTTCCAATTGATGATATTTCAGTTGAAGACTTAAAAATTAAAGAATGGAATAAAGAAGAAGTATATAGTATTTTTAAAGAGCTAAATTTTAAAAGATATATAGATAGATTTGAATTATCAGGAGAGGAAGCATCAGTAAAA
>ERZ1026876.1456-NODE-1456-length-11662-cov-11.590420_pt1 | contig 11662 bp, 7 predicted proteins | sample MGYA00380168_ERZ1026876 | MGnify/ENA primary metagenome ERZ1026876 (study PRJEB33269, sample SAMEA4719804) | human gut metagenome | biome: human-associated habitat; feature: organic feature; material: feces | place: Cameroon | collected 2013-10 ... | reverse complement strand
TAAACAGCATTTTGAGATTGGCGAAAATCTACATTTTTAAGTTGACTTTTACAACTAAATCACATAGAACATCAAATTTTGTCTGCGAGCTCCTGTCATAATGCCCCAAAATCCATTCTGCCTTAAAAATCAAAACCAAATAAATAAACTGAATTTAAATCATCTTAACGGCAAAAAAGAACGTTATATCAAGGTCTCTAAAACCAATTGTCTATTTGTGAGAATGCAACGGAACAAAATTGGTTTTTCGGCAAGTTACGTTTGTCGTTTCACCAAAAGCAAGCAATCATGCTACCATTTCATTGGTTCAATTTATGAAATTAAGCTCACAGAGGCGGTGTCTCAATGCATATACTTCCGTTCTATTTTCAAAAATGACTTTAAATTAGTTCTAGACTTAAAAAACGGCAACTGCACTTTTAAAGGGGTACCCATAAATTTAGACTTAAGTAAGGCCTCAATTTCTTTAAACACGGGGCAACTACCCCCTCAAAGCAATGAATCTACAAGCAACGAACCCGCTCCTTCTAATTATCAAATAGTTATTGTAAATAACGCTGTCAATCCAGTTCACGCCCCTTTAAATATCATTTCTCAACACCAAGCCAAAACTATTGATGAACTATTTAATGAATACTGTGTTTCTCGCAACATTAAGGACAACACTGTAAAATCATATAAAACAGCGATTGCAGGCACTTGTGGTAGAGATTGGTCTAAGCTTATTACTGAGATTTCACCAACTACCATTAATACTAATTTTGGGAGAGCCACATTAGTTCAATACCTTATCATTTTAAAATCGCTTTTTAGTTATGCTCAAGCGTGTAACTACATAAGCCAAAACCCGTTTTTAAATACTAGTAACATCATCATTACTTCTGTGGTGAAACACCGAGCTGCGCTTAATTGTGAAGATTTTGATACTTTAGAAGATGGGGAATTAGCCGTCGGTAATTTCTTGCAACGTACATTAGAAGCAAGCAAACAAACTCCCCAAAAAAGACTGTTTGAGCTTTGGTTGCTACACATGGTTTTAGCTACTAGAATTTCCGAAACCGCACGAATCATAAAAATCTACTATGGGCGAAATGAACATGAACGAGCCCAAACCAAGTATCTAAAGATTGAAACCAAGACCACTAAAAAAGATCAAGAAGCAAATTTTCGGGTTCCTTTAATTCCCAAAGTAAAACGCTTACTTGAAAAAGTTTGCCACAATTTAGGCCATTATTGCCCCGAATACATAAAAAAGCTTATAAGTGCAAGCATACCAGAAGATTTTAGAAGCCAAATTAAAGCTCATGGTTCTAGAGCCATTTATAGAACTATCATTGATTTTATTACGCCTGTGACAACTGATATCCGAGCTAAGGAATATTATTTAAGTCACGAAATACAAAACAAAGTAGCACAATCTTATAGCCGTAATGATCTGATTCAGGCGCGAATTGAAATTCAGGAACTATATCTAGCGTGGTTAGATAAGTTGCTAAAGAATTACTGTGGTTTAACCAACTTTTTTGAAGACAATACCGTCAAAGACAATACGAAAACTTAAGCATTAAAACAACTGTCTTTATGAAGATAGAGCGAATGCTGTTACCAATTGATAACAGCTTCTAGCCGCATTAAATGAATCTTGAATTAAGGTGGTATAAATTCTCTATTCAGCAGTAAATTTAATCATACAAAAATAAAAAAGAAGGCCCTAAGGCCTTCTAAATACTAAAAACTACTTTATATAGAAACTATGATTGATATCGTTTAAACGATTACCACCAAGCTTCAACCTGAGTGCCAACGGTAACCTGATAGTTGTGGCCATCGTTAGCATCCTTGAATGCTTTACCAGCAATCCAAGTGCCATCAATAGCTGAGAAGTAATTATTACCCTTGTTTAACTGGGTACCGCTTAAGTAAGAAACATAGAAACGAATTGCTGGACGAGTCCAAAAGCCCTTACCTGGGGTGAACTGCTGAGCAAGAGTTACCTTGTAAGCATCAGGATCATCGTCACCAGTATTTGCAACCCAATCAGTAGCCTTCATCTTAGAATAGCCAAGTTCAAGGGTGGTACGGGTAAATTCAGTCCACTTATATTCAGGACGAAGTACTACACTGTATTCCCAACCTGAACGGTCATAGGTCCAAGCATTGTTACCATTAGCTTTGTGATCTTCACCAACGTTGATATGACCCCACATGAGGCTATAACCTAAACCGAAGTTACCAGCATCTAAAGTACCCCAATCAATTAAGCGAACGCCTTGAATATCGATATCAGGAGAGTAGTTTTCACCATCATGGTTCTTGAACTGACCAACATAAGCAAAACCGTTAGTACCGTACTGAACAACGAACTTGTTCATAAGGTTTACAGAATCAGTATTTACAGCTGAATTGTGTTCGAGAGTTACAAGAGCACCGGAGTTAGCTTGAGTAGATCTTGAAGTACCATCAATATCTCTCTGATGATCAGAAATAAAAGGAAGAGCATAGATAACAGCAGCATCAATAGTACCGAAACCTACAGGAATGCCATTCCAACGAGCGTCCAACTTGTAAACGTTTCTGTTGGTAGGAATCAAAGTATCATTCCAAGTAGTACGCTTCACACTACGATCATTTGCCCACTTAGTAACAGCAAATGAGAGGTTACCCAAACCTACGTCGATACCTTCGATACCAGCGCCGTAGCCTGAGTTGTTGAGGTAGTAAAGGTCAAGGAGGTGGATATCCTTTCTCTGGTAGAAACGCTTACCAGCCCAAATCTGATAACCTGCATCAGTCTGGTAACCAGTCCAGAGTTCACGAACTGAAACACGTTGACCACCCCATGGATTACTCCAAGTATTGCCACGGTTCTGAGCGCCACCAGTACCTTGCCAGCTATTACCCTGTAAATCAACTGGAGCGTCTTCATAGTCATCTGAAGCTTCATTGTAAAGGGTGTTGTCAACCACCCTATGATGTAACGCCACTTTAGATAGCAATATCTATCGGGGTTAAAGGTCGGAGGCGTAAGCCGTTATTACGACTGGGCAGTTACAAGCCCACTACCTTTAGGTGGTGGGTAGTTGACAGGTACCAAATGCAAACAAAGTGTTTACAGTCCACTTGTTATTAGCCTTATTGTAAACTTCCTGGGTAAGAGCAAATTCAGAGTAAGTGTCACATTCATCACCAAGACGACCTACCTTGTGACCCTTTTCACCAGTACCTAAGCAGTATACGTTACCACCATTTGTGTTAGCCTGAGCGCCAGCACGGAGGTAACCATGAAAATCAACAGCAGAAGCTGCAACTGAGCTTAAAGCTAAAGCAATAGCAGCTGAAAGAGGAAGCCAATTTGCCTTCATAATAAATTCCCTTAATCCTTAATGGATTACATTATAAAAATGGACAAATTGAGATAATTTCAAGACAAGAACATGGGGCGTTATGGTAATTTCGTTTGCTGTTTACAGTCTTTAAGACAATTAAGCCGGAAGAATTTTGCTTCAATCACAAATCTTATGGGATAGCGGGTTACAGACGTAGTCCTTGCTGCTGGCGTCAAATAGTCTGAGGAAGAAATAATCATCATCCGAAAGACCGTAAGCCTGCAACCGTTAGACCTTGATCTTATTGTTAATTCCATTCATCCTGCCGAAGGAGATTTCGTAAGTTGCATGGGGTATGATGCCCTCAAAGTGATTGCCAAGAAGCCTGCCGAACCACCGAAGGTGACTGTTCCCGGATGCTGTGTAGGTTATCATGATCTAGGTGATATCATCCGCCATCAGGGCTACGTCGGTACGGGTCTAGGCAAGGGACAGCCGCGCCTTTACAAGATGAAGCGTGAACAGCAGCCTGTTCTAGATGATGAGTTCATCATACTTTGCCTTGTAGCCCTCCTTCCGAACATACGCTTCCTTTGGGAAGATGGAACCGGAGCGTGTGATCGTCTCTCCTGTCCTAGCCTGCGCGTCCTTGGCCTGAAGAGTGCTGCAGTTTGACATAAGGATGTAGCGAGTCTTCTTGAGGGCCGCTACTTCTTCCGTAAGGCCCTCTTCAAACAAATGGCGTTACTCATCCTTGCGGCTCTTGCTGACCCAAGAGATTCATTAAAGAAGCTAATGCTAAAGCTACAAACATTTCAAGCGAGTAGGCTCGCAGGCAGAGGAGTCTGGATAGTAAAAGAGATCCCTAAAAAAAACTAGAGATCTCTTCGATTTACTTGGTGTAGCCTATTCCAAAAAGCACGTCAAAAATTAGAAACTATGACGGCGGGAGTTTTGTTCATAAACTATTCATGTTGATGACTTAGGGCTTAGGCGATACCTTTATTTAAGTAGATGATTAGATTTTAGGGGTGAACTTTTGTGTTCGGCCGAATTTACATTTTTTGTGCTATCTAATGGGTTAGTTTGTTTATTTAACCTAGCAAATGAAGCAAATATTTAAAAATGTAGAAAATGATTACAGCTAAAATAGCTCCTGCTGGTAGCGTTACTACCCATGAAACTACAATGTTTCTTACCATGTTGATATTGATAGCTGCAATCCCACGGGCTAAACCTACCCCCATGATAGCCCCAACCAAGGTTTGAGTGGTAGAGATTGGTAACCCGGTTCCTGATGCTAAAACTACTGTTGAAGCGGTAGCCAATTGGGCAGCAAAACCACGGCTTGGAGTAAGAGCGGTAATGCCAGAGCCTACGGTGCTCATTACCTTATAACCAAAGGTAGCAAGCCCAATAACCATACCAACTGCCCCTAAAGGCAAGATCCAACCAGGCATTCCGGCTTGGGCCACTTGTTCACCGCCATTTTGAAGAACGGCAACTACGGAAGCCAAAGGACCAATTGCATTAGCCACGTCGTTAGAACCGTGGGCGAATGCCATAGCACACGCAGTCATGAGCATGAGTACTGAGAAAACACGTTCTACATTGACGTAGTGATTACGGGCTTCGTCTGCTTTATTGAATTTTTTATAGTGCAAGAAAACAGCGGCTCCAAAAGCAGCCAAAGCAGCCATGACAATACTAAGCATCCAAGCTTCACCTGTGCTCAAATGGATGTTGATGTGTTTTAAGCCGTTTTGGATAGTTACAATCGCAATGATTAAGATGGTGAGGAATACATACCATGGGGCTAAGCGTTTAGCGTGTTTAAATGGATGAAAACGACAAAAGATGAACTTTTGGATATGGAGAAATAATACAAAAGCAATCACGCCAGCAATAACAGGGGTGATAACCCAGGAACCGGTAATCCCAGCAAACATATTCCATTTAATTGAACCAAGGCCAGAGGTCACGATCCCAAAGCCCACAATCCCACCGATGATTGAGTGAGTTGTAGATACAGGCCAAGAATAAAAAGAGGCGATAATGAGCCATAGACCTGCGGCTAACATAGAGCTAATCATCCCAATAATAAGATCTCCTGGGGCGATCGCGGTACAATCAATTACTCGCTCTTTAATGGTATCTACCACTTCACCGCCAGCAAAATAAGCGCCAGCGAATTCAAAAATCATGGCGACAATAATAGCTTGCTTAATAGTTAAAGTTTTGGTGCCGACTGAGGTACCCATGGCATTTGAAACATCATTAGCCCCTATACCCCAAGCCATTAAAAATGCAAAAGTCGCGGCGATAAATATAATAAGGCCGCTATGCTGCAAGAGCAATTCCATTTTAGCTGTATCTCCGCTTAGCTTTTTGAAATCATAAGTTCAAGACGTGAACCGACGCGCTCTGCTTGGTCAGCAAGATCGCCGATTTTGTCGAGCACAGTGTAAAGGAAGATTGCATCAACTGGATTTAGTTCTTTTTCTCTTAAGTAGAGTTGACGGCGTAAACCAATTTGGATCATGTCAGTATCGTCTTCAATGAGGTCAAGTTCTTTAACCATATTTTCGACGACATTAATTTCCTTGCCTCTAAACCCAGTTTCGAGGAGGTCTTCTAATTCATGAATAACTTTGGTGGAAAGTTCGGTTGCGTCAAGACAACGTTTGATATAACGCATTAATTCGTCACTGACGTCTTTTGGTACTTTTAATTGACGCCCAAGCATAATGCCTGCGATATCTTTAGCGCGATTGGCAATTTTATCTTGTTGGGTCAAAAGGGAAAGGATATCGGTACGATCTACCGGCATAAAGAGGGAGTTTGGAAGGTTGATACGAATATTGCGTTTGATAATGTCAGCTTCTTTTTCAAGTTGGCTGATGCGTTGTTGAATAGCTTGGGCCTTTTCCCAGTCATCGGCAAATACACATTCAAAAAAAGCCGGTAACTCACAGCAACATTCATGGACCTTTTGAATATGGTCGTAGAGTGGCTTAAGGGGAGACTTAGCAAAAAGGTTTAAGATATTAACCTGCATAGATTGACTCTCTCTTTTGGGGACAAACTTTAGCAACTTTTTAGGTACTAGGCTCCGAGCACTAAAATACAAGTGCTTAGGTAGGACCAAAGCGCCATACTTAACCAAGAAATAAGGTGGTTAAATAACCTCTATTTACATGTGGATATTTAATCCATTCTAGTTATAACTACGTATTGCTTAACCGCCATTTTACAAATTTATATAAATTCAAACAACAACAAATTGTGATGAAGGTCGCGTATGGTTGGGAATATTGGTTCTAGATGAAACAGCAAAACATTTTGTGAAACGAAAGAGCAAAGGTGTTTGGGGCTAAGAATATTAGGTAAATATGAGACTAAAAGCTTGGCCAGGTATTTTTAAAACGACTCAACTACTTTGGGGCTTGGTTAAAGTTAAATTTCGGTTAGTTCTTAAGAGGTTAGATTTTACCTAGGAGGTGATGGAAGACCTGTCTTTTTATAAAGGCTGCCTTATAATAAACTCGTTTTACACCAAACACGCCAAGGTTAAAACAGATACACCAATTGGAGCATTAAAAACATGGCTAACGAGATTGAAATCAAGTTGATGCTTGAGGCAAAACATAACCAAAAACAAAGGTTGACTGCTGATACGTTGAATAAAGTGACAGAAGTGATTAGATCAATTCCAGCTTTAAAGGTTATGGCGGAAGAAGATTTAGATCTCCTAAACTTGTATTTTGATACTAAAAATCAAGATCTCTACCACCATGGTATTGCGTTAAGGGTAAGACGCACCGGCTCCGCATATGAAATGACCATTAAAACCAAACCTTCGGCGCGAACTGCAGGCTTGCATGTGCACCCTGAATATAATATTGCCCTTGATGCGCGGCCTAAAGTGCCAGAGTTAGCCCTGTTTCCGCAAGAAGTTTTTGCTCAGGCGATAGCTGATGGGTTAAGTGTGGCATCTTTACAGGGCCAAATATACAATCATATGGGACAAGAGTGTCGACGTCATACGATGCTACTAAGCCCAAGCCTCTTAAACGACCAACATCAAACTTCTAGCATAGTGGAACTAAGCCTTGATGAAGTTACTTACCAAGGCCAACATGGTCCGGTATATGGAGTGGAGTTAGAACTTGAATTAAAGGATGGTGAACCGCAAGTGTTAAGCTTTATGCTCGCCCAAATCCTTCATCATATGGCACAAAATGTGCCTGAAGTTTTAGTGCGTGCCGGAGGAATGAGCAAAATGCAGCGCTCAGCTATCTACGCAGCTTTAAGCCAGGTTCCAACTTGTGACTTAACCCAAGTAAAAGACGCAGAAACCTTGTGGCATGCTTTAAGTGAGCTTGAAGCTGAAATTTTTATGAACACTCAAGTATCAGTAAAGTCTACTGATAAATTCAAAGGCTTAATAGAACTCATCGGGCAGATACCGGAAAGTTTTGTGGCGGCAAGCGAAGCTTTAAAAGAACTCGCTCGTGCTTTAGATCTTTGTTTAACCTCACAACCTCAAGCCAAGGTTGAAGCTTTTCGTCAAGCTTTAGGACAAAGTGAGTTTGTGCAGGCGCGGATAGATCGTGCTTTAGCTAAGCTTTAGTCATGGTTTAAATTCTTCCTAAATATAAAACTAAGCCCTAAAAGCATTACCTAAGCTAGACTTCTTAAAGGTTAGGCTTACTTGAAGTAAGCCTATGATAAGTCCGTTAGATCCATACTAAGTCTATCAAAACAAGTATTAAGCCAGCATTAAGCCCAAACTAACCTTTAAATTTAAGCTAGACCGGACTTTGTTTTTTTTATGCCCCCAAAAGCTTCGAACTTTAGCTCAATCCTCGTCTCAAAATTTAGGTAAAAACTAGGTAAACACTTATGTTTGCGTGCTTCTTAAAAGATTTTATCTTTTTAGTGCGCTATGCTAGCTAGTATAACCATTGTAAATACGGCTCTAAACCAAGCTTTTATGAAAAAGCAAGTTTGAAAAACGTCGAATAAACGTTTAAAAAACAAAGCTTAGCTAGACCAATGTTTCCCCAAAGCTAACAAACAAAGCTTAAAAAACTATGCGCAAAAGACCTATGCCAAAAGCATAAGGTTTATTCCTTTAAAATTAAGGTGAGTAGCCAAGGCAAGGAGAGTATAGCCAAGGTGAGTATAGCCAAGGTGAGTAGTTTGGGCGAGTTTTGGTTTATGTTTGGTTATAAGATGAGAGTATTTACCATAATATAAAGAACGGTTGTGACTAAAAAAGAGGAATTTGGATATGCGTATTACCAATGCCATGAACGAACAAGCCGAAAAACATTTGGAACGATTATGGCAATGTGCCACCCCTGATGAATTAGCGTTATTTGAAGTTCATAAAGCGGCGATTAAAACGGTTTTTGCATACTCTGATTTTATTGCTCGTTCCTGTATAGCTTGTCGGGCGATGTTAGCTGATATTTTGCAATCTGGTACTTTAAATAATGATGATAGATGTTGTAGTTATGAAGTTGATTTAAAGGACCATGTGGCCAAAGCTAAGGATGACAACGAATTTAGGCATCTGTTGCGTACGTTTAGACGTCGGGAAATGGTGGTTATTGCTTGGCGTGAAATCACAGGCAAGGCTCCAATATACGAGAGCTTTAGACACCTTTCACTTTTAGCAGAAACTTTTATTGAAGTAAGTTTAAATTGGTTATATGACCGTCATTGTAAAATATATGGGACGCCATACAGCTATGATGGTGAGCGCCAACAACGCATGCTCGTGATGGGGATGGGAAAACTTGGGGGGGAAGAGCTAAACTTTTCATCCGACATTGATTTAATTTTTGTTTACCCTGAACGCGGTGAAACCGTTGGCGGGCGTAAACCAATAGATAACCAAGTGTTTTTCACAAGACTTGCTCAACAGTTGATTCAAACATTAAACCAACAAACGGCTGATGGCTTTGTTTATCGCGTTGATATGCGCTTAAGACCGTTTGGGGATAGTGGTCCTATGGTTAGCACTTTTGCGGCTATGGAAGACTATTACTTAAAACATGGGCGTTCTTGGGAACGTTATGCCATGGTTAAAGGACGAGTATTAGGCCCGGAAACTGCAGAAAGTCGCCAATTATGCGATATGTTAAGACCGTTTGTTTATAGACGCTATCTTGATTTTAGTGCAGTTGAATCTTTAAGAAAAATGAAAGGGTTGATTGAAGCTGAAGTAAGACGGCGCGCCCTTTATAATAATTTTAAGCTCGGTAGCGGTGGGATCAGAGAAATTGAATTTGTGGCGCAAGTATTTCAATTAATGCGTGGTGGCCGCATTCGAGATCTACAAAAACGTCATTTGCCTGATGTTTTAAAAGCAATGGCGGAAAGTGGATGCGCTGAGAAAAAGGCGGTAGATTCACTGTTAGAATGTTATCTCTTCTTGCGCCGTACAGAAAATATATTGCAGGAAATAAATGACGAACAAACCCAAACGCTACCAGATACTCCGTTAAATTGTGATCGTTTAGCTTTAGCTATGCGCTGTGAGGATTACGAAGCGTTTTTAACTAAATTGCATAAAGTAAACGACATTGTGCATAATGAATTTGCCATGCTGATTGCGGATCCTAATGAACAAAAGACTTCAGAAGACCCTTTGTTCTCAGATTTATGGCTTTTGCAGTTAAACGCCGAAGAAACCAAAGCCTTAGTACGTGAAAACTTTTCTGATAAAGCAGGGGCGGATAGCTTTGGGGAAATATTAACTAATCTACGTAAAGAGTGTGCAGCTAAACCGCTAGGCCCTAGAGGACGTGATATTTTAAACCGCTTAATGCCACATCTTTTAAAGAGCATGTCAAAACTAGATACTGGGCTTGCAGAGGTATTTGGCCGAGTTTCGAAGTTTATTTTAAGTATCTGTACTCGTACGACTTATCTTCAGTTGCTACAAGAAAACCCATCGGTTACAGAACATTTAATTAAGCTTTGTGGTGGCAGTATGTTGATTGCGGAGCAATTGACTGAGCACCCAATATTGCTTGATGAATTGTTAGTTCCTCAAAACCTATACAAACCGACTGATCCTAAAGATTATCCTGGAGAATTACGCCAATACTTATTGCGCGTAGAACGAGATGATCTTGAACAGCAAATGGAAGCCTTGCGTCAATTCAAACAAGTGCAGTTATTAAGAATTTGCGCGGCAGATTTAGTCGGCGCCTTGCCGTTGATGAAAGTTAGCGATTATTTAACATTTTTAGCGCAAGCTATTTTGAATGAAGTGGTAAATCTTTGCTGGAATCAGTTAGCTGATAAGTATGGAGTTCCGGAAAACACTGTACGCCATGGTGATAAAGGTATTTGTGTGATCGCTTACGGTAAGCTAGGTGGGATTGAACTTGCTTATGGTTCAGACCTTGATTTAGTGTTCCTCTGTGATAGTGACCTTGAAGGCAATACAGATGGAGCCAATTCCATAAGTGATAGGATGTTCTACGGACGTTTTGCCCAACGTATTATGCATCTTTTTAGTACGAGACTATCTTCAGGGGTACTCTATGAAGTTGATGCGCGTTTACGTCCAGAAGGGGAGGCTGGGCCTTTAATTTGCTCCATCAACGGTTATGAAAATTATTTAAAAACTAAAGCTTGGACTTGGGAATTGCAAGCATTAGTTAGAGCGCGAGCCGTCTTAGGACCTGAACGTTTGGTAAATGCTTTTAATAATATTAGAGATGAGATTATTAGAAAACCACGGACTTTAGAAACCTTACGCCAAGAAGTAGTCGAAATGCGCAATAAAATGCGTGCTTCTTTAGTGCGGGGGCGCGCCAATGAGTTCGATATCAAGCAGGGGTTTGGAGGCATGACAGATATTGAATTTATCGGTCAATTCTTAGTACTTGCTCATGCGCATGAATTCCCTGATATGGTCCTTTGGTCTGATAATGTTAGAATTTTTGAGGAATGTGCGCGTTTAGGCCTCTTACCGTCAGCTCAAGCTAAACAAATCATTGAAGCTTATTTGTCTATTCGTAATTGTTATCATAAACGCTCTTTACAAGGCCGTGATCGGGTAGTTAAGCACGGTGAGCTCGCGTATGAACGGGCGTTGGTGCAAAAGTGCTGGCAAGAAATCATGCACGACGAGCCCAAATAAGTTCTAAGAAATAGCCAAAGCATTATTATTTTGCTTTGGCTTTTTTTGAGGCTAGTTTGTGTTTAGAAGCAGGTTTGCTTTGGGGGTAGCTTGCGTTTAGAAGCAGGCTTATTTTCCCGAGTTTAGCTGTTCCTAACTAAAAATTTACCACCCAAACCAATCGCAAAGG
>ERZ1026876.1446-NODE-1446-length-11737-cov-11.697055_pt1 | contig 11737 bp, 9 predicted proteins | sample MGYA00380168_ERZ1026876 | MGnify/ENA primary metagenome ERZ1026876 (study PRJEB33269, sample SAMEA4719804) | human gut metagenome | biome: human-associated habitat; feature: organic feature; material: feces | place: Cameroon | collected 2013-10 ... | reverse complement strand
ACTAAAACAACTAAAACAACTAAAACAACTAAAACAACTAAAACAACTAAAACAACTAAAACAAATAGAGTGCCATATATAGTGCTAAATATATGGTTTAAGTTCTTTGGTAGTAAACAAACTATTTTAAACTTTAAATTTTGGTTTTAATATTTGGTCTATATAGGCAAGCAACATAAGGAATAAGAGGAATAACACATGATTGATGTATCAGGGTTGCGTCGCGTTTACGCTGAAGGCGGTTTGAGCGAAGCTGATTTAACCAAAGAACCAATAGACTTATTTGAAGCTTGGTTAAAGCAAGCGATAGATTCAGGGATTCATGACCCTAATGGGATGGTTGTAAGTACTGTAAGCGCTGAAGGGCAGCCTTCTTCACGGATGGTTTTATTAAAAAACTATGACCGCGATAGCTTGGTATTTTTTACTAATTACGGTTCTCGTAAAGCTCATGAAATCGAAGGTAATCCCAAAATTAGCATTCTCTTTCCATGGTACATGCTAGAACGTCAAGTGGCTTTCCAGGGGACGGCAGAACGTTTAAGTACCCTTGAAGTTATCAAGTACTTTACTTCTAGACCACGCGATTCGCAAATTGGGGCTTGGACCTCACATCAATCTTCAAAGATTTCAGCTCGTTCGGCTTTAGAAAGTAAATTTATGGAACTAAAGCAAAAGTTTAAAAATGGCGAAGTACCTGTGCCAACATTTTGGGGTGGGTACCGAGTTCGGTTTAATACCGTGGAATTTTGGCAAGGTCGTCCAAGCAGACTCCACGATCGTTTTATGTATACCAAAAATGAAAATGGCGTGTGGGAAGTAAATCGCTTAGCGCCTTAATTATAAAGGTTACATCTACAAACTTAAGGGGCACCGTGCATGTTTATGGTAAATATCGGTAAGTAATGCTCGGTGACTCTTTGTTTTATCTAAAATTTCCAAGAAGACTCCTTCCTCTTTAGGTGGTGAGTAGTTCACCTCTTTAAACCTTAACTCAACTTCTAGTTGCACATGGAAAGTGGAACTAATGACAGAAAACTAGGATTATTTGAGTTCCATTACGAGATGCAAGTTCTTTTGAATCATTATTTTTTTTCCTTAGAAGTTTCACTCAAACTCGCTTAAAATTTTAGCTAAAAGTTCATATGGTCCTGCATGCATAAAAGGTATACAAGTGGCGCAATCAACATCAAAGGTAAGGTTAATTTTAAGTTTTTAAGTGGGAAACTTGAGGTAATATGTACTAAATCCCCAAAGGCGTATTTAGTCCGTACACCAAACTAAAAAAGTTGGTAGTTGTGCTAGGTGGGTATATTGAGGAAGGCGAGAGCTAAATCAATAACTTGGGTTTGAATTATTACTTTGACTTGCTTAAAAAGCGAGGCTGAAATAGTCTAAAATAGTCGAATCGGAACAATGTGTGGTTGAGCAGGTGGCACATGAAGGCGATAGCACGAGCAGAAATAAGGAAAAATTTAAAACTTAAGCTAAGTATAAGCAGATCTCAAAGTTCATGGCTTTTAGGTGGTGTTTTTTTATTGGCTTGGGGAGCTAGTGAAGCTAGCTGTTTGTCACAAGTGCAATTAGCTGTTAAGACACACGATTTTACAGATGCGGTTCGAGTTTGCCGTAACCATGCGGTAGAAGGTGACCTGCAGGCGGTTTATTTTTTAGGGGTGATGTCGGAACGCGGGGATGGTTTACCGATAAACTACGCTAAAGCAGCTGAATATTACGCTGCGGCGGCTCACGGCGGTTTGCCTGACGCTATGAATGCGTTAGGTATTTTGGCGGAATTTGGGCGCGGGATTCCGCAAAACGATCTACAAGCGATGCGACTTTTTCATGCGGCAGCGCTTAAAGGTGTACCTGAAGCTCATTATAATTTAGCGGCTTTAATGATTAAACAAGATATAGCTTTGCATCATTTAATGAAGCCGGAAGATGATTTAAAAGCGCCTCAAGTTTTAGTTTCATCAAAGGCCCCTAAAATTATGGAGCATTTACGTTTAGCGGCAGAGCAAAACATTGTTGAAGCGCAGTATGCTTTAGGGTTTTATCTCGAGCATGGCGTGGAAGACAGTACTTATACGGATGAAGATGCAATTTTTTGGTATACGAGAGCGGCTGAAAACCATGATGGCCGGGCAGCTTTTAGACTTGCTGGGCTATATGAAAACGCCATTAACACTTCTCAAAATCTAAAAGAAGCTGCCTATTGGTACCATGAAGCTTTTAAATATGGAATTGTAGCTGGTGCGCGCGAACTCGGTCGGTTGTGGCAGACCCAAGCTTTTGATGAAGAGGATATTTCGTATTTACGTAATGAAGGTTTAGATCATGGTGTGACTTTAGAAAACATGGTGCACTTAGCCTGGTACCACGATGCGGCTATTGCGGGAGACGCTAAAGCGGCAGCGTTAATGGCCAACATTTACCTAAAGAAATGGCAAGCGCAAAAAAAACACCGTGATTTATTGCTGACATATCAAATGAAGTATATTGCTTCCATTTGTGGGGGCGATGATTGGCAGTCAGATGAGTTTCTAGAATTACCAGAACTATCTTTAGCGGAAGACCAAAAAATCAAAACTGTGGCGTTTGATCCGATGACTTGTAAACAAGAGCCACAAATTTTCCCGTTAAGTAACTTAAGACCGTCAATTAAATATCGGTCCCAAAAAGACTAATTCAGGTAAACATATACGAGAGTAATAAGGCGTGCTATTTTTTACCAAATGCTTGCCTTAAAAACATTAATGGGGGCTAAACGCTTATAAAATGATTTTAAAATAATATTCAACAGTTTTGTTTTAATATTAAAAATCTTTAAAAACATCAAAACATCAAAACATCAAAACATCAATGTATTAACACATCTACATTACCTGAATTTAGCTTGGACTGTGTTAGTAAAGTTAAAAAAACACCTAGTCTTTAATCGTTAATAAGGTGTGACATCCTCCCCCACCTATAGAGGTGGGGGACTTCTTGCTGAGTTCAGTTAAAACTCCAGCTAACATTTCTTTCTTACGCCCAAATCCGGGAACTTTTTGGACGGCAAATCCCGCTGCTATTAGATTACGGCGCACAAAACCTGCCACCGTATAAGTCGCAATGGTAGCTCCACGGCGACTTAAGCGCTGTAATTGTTGGGCGCATTCAGGACTCCACATGGCAAGATCCTTTTGGGGAGAAAAGCCATCTAAAAACCAAGCATCAATCCCGCCATTTCTTATCTCAAGTTGAGGTAAGGTTTCTAAGACATCACCAACTAAGAGATAGATTTTGGTGTGAGGCCAAGGAGTTAATACATTTAAGCCAAGGTGAAGTTTAGTTTCAGCGTACGCGTTAAGTAATTCCTGCGATTCAGCGGTGATTTCGGGAAAAACTTGATGCGCCTTGCGCATATCGGCGCGCGTCATAGGATAAAGCTCAGTTGAAAGATAGATAAGTTCTTTAGGGTGAACGGAGATTGGGGCCGTGGCCTTGGGGCTAGAGCTTATATTTTCTGGTGCTGGAGGCTCCCAAAAACCTGCTTCTTTTAGGTTCTTAATGAGCATGAGGAGGCTTAAGCCGGACCCAAAACCTGTTTCACCAACGGCAAATTCTGGGAGCGGTGACTCCATTAAACGTTTAGGAAGTCCATTTCCTTTGACAAATACCTGTTCTTTTTCTGAAGCGCCACCGGCATCAGAAAAATAAACATCCCCAAAAACTTCACTATGGGGAATGCCGCTCGGGCCAAAGTCAGGTTGGGCGAAAGTAATCTTAGTGGCGCTAGGTGTGAAAGTTGGTGGATAAATAAATTGCATATGTCATCTCTAGTCGGTTTACTATTATGATTAAACCATCTTTAGCTTTGCTAAGTGATAAGTGCTAAGTGCTTAAGCTTAAAGCATGAACTTTATTTTGAGCTTAGTTCAAAATTTAGCGCGTGTAATTTGAAGCTTGGTATTTTACTGCTTTTAATTTTAAGTTTTACAGCTTGTTTGGTTTGTGATTAAGTGTTACGAACCGTTTAAAATTTTACGCACAATTTAAAATGGTGTAGACGTGATTTTAACAAGCAAGTGTAAGGATAGAAGAAAAAAATCAAGATGTTGATTTTGGTTTGCTGTTTTATGGATATATAAAGAAAGTCTAGGTTGGAAGTTTTTTTGGGGGGATTGAGCTTAAACGCCACCAATTGTAATTTGCTGTTAGTTAGGTCGCACATATTAGGCGGAGTGCTCTTGAATTCTACGAGCTGATTTCAAATTTTCATGCAAAAAAGTTAGGTAGGTCGTGGAAATTTATATTTTTAGATTTTTAAAAACAAAATACATTGATATGATGTTAAAATAATCCCGCTTGGTTTTATGCCGTGTGAATATAACACAACTATCATCTGTGGTTTAGGGGTTAGTCCCTATCTTTTTAGCCACTGTGTTCGACCTAGTCTCATAAATGTAAATGAGAATTTAGGTGCCATGTTTAAGCACGCGACGTCGAAGGCACTGCAGATTTTAAAAATAAAGGATAAAGATATGAGAAGAGCTGTTATTACTGGTATGGGCATTGTTTCAAGCATCGGCAACAATGTGCAGGAAGTGCGTGAAGCTCTCAAAGCCGGAAAATCTGGTATCACATTTTCAGAACAATTTAGAGACATGGGGTTAAGATCCCAGGTTTGGGGTAACGTTAAACTTAACCCTGATGAATTAATTGACCGCAAGGTAAAGCGTTTTATGGGCGACGCGGCAGCTTATGCTTATTTAGCAATGCAGCAGGCAGTAGCAGATTCTGGTTTAACTCTAGATCAAGTTTCCAATGTGCGTACTGGTCTTATCTGTGGTTCAGGTGGGGCATCTTCTCACAATCAGGTAGAAGCATGCGATACCCTTCGTGAAAAGGGTGTGCGTCGTGTTGGTCCATACCAGGTTACTCGTTGCATGGGTTCAACTACTTCTGCTTGTCTTGCTACCCCATTTAAGATTAAAGGCGTGAACTATAGCATTAGTTCTGCTTGTTCTACTTCAGCTCACTGCATCGGTAATGCGGCTGAACAGATTATGTTAGGTCGTCAAGACGTAGTATTTGCAGGTGGTGGGGAAGAACTTGATTGGACTTTAGCTTGCCTTTTTGACGGCATGGGCGCATTGAGCACTAAGTATAACGAAGCTCCAGAAACAGCATCTAGAACTTACGATGCCGACCGTGATGGTTTTGTAATCGCTGGCGGTGGCGGGATGGTCGTAGTTGAAGAGCTCGAACATGCTTTAGCTCGTGGGGCTCATATTTACGCTGAAATTACAGGCTTTAGTGCAACTTCTGATGGCTACGACATGGTTGCTCCATCTGGTGAAGGGGCAGTACGTTGTATGCAAGGTGCTATGGCGGGCTTGCATCCTGAAAACGGTCCATTAAAGGTTGAATACATCAATACTCATGGTACCTCTACTAAGGTTGGCGATACTAGAGAACTTGAAGCAGTACGTCAGACTTTTGGGGATAACATTCCATTCCTTGGTTCTACTAAGTCTTTAACTGGTCACTCTTTAGGGGCGGCAGGGGTTCAGGAAGCAATCTATTCACTTATCATGTTAAACGAAGGCTTTATTGCTCCAAGTATTAACATTGCTAACTTAGATCCTGATGCTGAAGGGATGCCAATTGTAACTAAGACCATGGAAAAAGAACTTGAATGCGTGATGTCAAATAGCTTTGGCTTTGGTGGCACCAATGCAAGTTTAGTTTTTAGTAAATACCACGGTTAACTAATTACGCCTAGAGGTAACCGCTTAGGTTGACTTAAACTAGTTCAAAGCAATTATCATTTGAGTATTTTTAAGGCTCAGATTCATGCTTGTAAAAACCACATGGAGCTCAAACCTCAATGTGGTTTTTTTCTTTTATCGGCTAGAAGGTTTTTACTGCTAGCCTTGAGGCAAATAAAATAACGTCAAACCAAATTCAATCAAAGCAAATTCAAAACTAAACAGGTCAAATTAGATTATTAGATTGCTTCGTTTTCTTTCTTTCTTATCATCCTTTTTTCCTTCCTTATCATCCTTTTACTTTCTTTCTTTTTTTTAGACTTGGTAGCCAAACTCAAATTTGTTTGATGGTTCTCTAAATGACAATTCCAGACTAGTAAGGGACTTAAAAAATCGAACAGAGGTTTAAATTTTCTCTAATGTAAGTACTCCAAAATTACGGCTGAAAACTTCAAATGAGTAACGCAAGTGTTTAAGTAAGAGGTGCGACCTTGGGAAAAAAATGCAATAAAGTACTTGATTTTTGAGTTGTCCCCAAAGATGGTGAATAATTTTGGGTATTTTTTGGGGAAGAGGTAAAAACATTTGCGCCTTAAAGGCGTGAAGATTGGGATTTCAAGGCTTTGCGGGGTAAAAAGATATGCACAGCTATAAAAAAAAGAAAAAATCAGCCACAAATTAAAAAAAATAGAACGTGTGCTTTAGGGCGTAAAAAAGTTTCGCGCATTAGAGCGTAGGTTTGGCTTTAATATTTTGGATATGGGAACAGCAAAAACGAGTCAGAACATCGTAGAGCAGAGAGAATGGGGTTAGGGCGATAAAATTGTGGCAAGTGATGTGATGATTGTAGCGCAATAGCCGTTGATGGTAAGTTGGTAGGTCTTACCTTTGGCAGGCGTGGTGGATAATTAAGGAAAGATATTTAGTTAAGCGAAATTCTGAATTTAACTTTAAGAATTTAAGCTAAAGCCAGAATTTCGTAACTCAAGAATCGCCTGTTTTTAGTAGTGGCGCCATGGCTCAAGCCAATGGTTGAGGCTTAAGCAAAAATTTTAGATCTAAAAGCAAAGAAGATAGCGCCCATGATACATATTGCTGACCACAAGTAATCCCAGTTCCACTTTTCCCCAAAAAACAAGAGTGAGATTGGGATAAATACTGACAGGGTAATAGCTTCTTGCATGATTTTCATTTGCCCTACAGTAAGGTAGGTACTAGCTAAGCGGTTCGCTGGAATCATGAGGCAATATTCAAAGAAGGCCAAGCTCCAGGAAATAAGGATGGCGTATAATACAGGTTTGCCAGCCATGGTCTTTAGGTGGCCATACCACGCAAAATTCATAAAAATGTTACTGCCTACGAGTAATACGGCACTAGTAGCAATGATAGTCCAAGGATTCATAGACGCTTCTCTTTATTAAAAGGTTGTAGAGGCAAATGTTCTAGTCTGGTGGATTTATCTCTAAGACTAGAGCCTAGTCTCTATTTATGATGTAAAAAACAAATAGTGAATAGTGAATTGAATAATTTTAACGGCGTATTTTACCGTAAGAAGAACGAAATGGAAAAAAAATTTATGTTTGGTGAGCTTTAAGGAATTAAATTCATTGTCATGGCGGAAAAGGAAAGAAAATTCTGAGCTTGGTCGATTTAGCGCAGTCAAAAATTCTAAATTACGCTAAAAGTATTTAGTTGAACTACGTAAAGGATGCTGAGGCGCTTGGCTTAGAGGTGCTATAATAGCAAGAATTTAAAACACAAATTGCTATGGTGTGACCAAAGATTTTAGGAGAAGGATTATGGCTAAACCAGGAACTACCGGGCTTAAACGTATTATGAACGCTGGGATTTACAGTATGATGGGTTTTAAAGCGGCTTTAAAATATGAAGCTGCGTTTAGACAAGATTGTATTTTAGCGTTAATTCTTTGGATTGCCGCTCCATTTGTAGCTCACGGACCTACACAGTTAGTTTTATTGGTCGCTTGTCCTTTTTTAATTTTACTAGCTGAAATTTTAAATTCAGCAATCGAAGCGGTGGTAGATAGAATAAGCGATGAACGTCATCCACTTTCTGGCCGCGCTAAAGATATGGGAAGTGCGGCAGTATTTTTAATGTTGACTTTAACTACCGTGACTTGGGTGATCATTATTGCTGGCAACGCTGCTTCTTGGTATTAAGTGTGGCTTGAGCCTAAAGTTGAAGCTAATTTTTGGGGTATTTGGTAACGGATGAGTGGCATGGAGTATGTTGCTTGTTTTAGGAGCAAACTTAAGGCATAAGAGCTTTAAATTTTAGGATACTAATTCAAAAGCAAAACGCCCTAAATATCAGGTTAAACTGCCCTAAATGCATGGCCTTTAAAGGCTTTAACGTGGTTTTTAAGAGGAGATAAAATCTTTGGTAAACCAGGCTAAAAGCGGCCTTGACCCGGCTCAATCACAAACTCAAACTCAGACTAAAGCTTCAACCTTAAATGATGTAAGTACTACACAAGTTGAAGCTAATTTGCAGGCCTTAACTTCTGTGGCTTCACACGCCCAAACTTCGGTTAAACAAGTTAGTAAAACTACGGCCGCAAGCGCTAGTAAAAACAAAGAGCTAGTAACTTCATGGCAACCAAAGCCCTTCCTTTCAACCGAAGCTAATGAGCTAATAACAAAAGAAAACAAAGAACCTGAAGCAACAAAAGAAATCGAAACCTCAATAAATGAAATCGAAACATCAATAAATGAAATAGAAACTAAAGAGTTAGAAGCGAAAAAAGCGCAGGAAGCACGAGTAGCTCGAGCAGAGGAAGCAAAAGAAAAAGTGGCTCAAGCTAAGGAAGCCCAAGCTAAAGCAGCGGAAGAAGCTTTGTTAAAAATGTATGTTTCATTTAAACGCAAAAAAGCTTGGTCCTTAGTTATTCTTGCCATACTCTCTTGGCGGTTGCCATTATTGTTTTGGGCGACAGATCGAACGCTCGAACTTAAAACCATGTTATATTTTAAGGATGCAGATTTATGGTGTTCACTAGTGGCGCCAAGTGTAGCTGCGTTATTGCCTTTAGTCCTAAAAAGAACTACGGCGGCAATCGTTGGTAGTTCATTTTTACTAGGAGCATATGCACTCTTGTTAGAATGGGATGCAGAGTTTGCTTTATCTCGTCCGGAAATTATGTGTACTGCGGTTGGGGTATTCTTGGTTTGGACTGTATGGGCGTTATCGGGACGAATCAAGGTGCTTGAAAGCATTGGTTGTGGGCGTTAGAAGTTCCTAAGTCCCAAAATTCTGTTTTGGGTAATCGGTATACTGGTATAAGTCAAGCTAGTTTTGACCAAAAATTACTACATACCACACTTGGCGGTTTAAGCCGCCTCGTCAATGTGGTTAACGTCGTTTCCTAGGTGTTCTTGTTCTTTATTTGGCTAGCTATCTTGTCTCGTTTAGTTCTAAAGTTCATGAGAGTGACTTTTGCGGGCATCTTATGAAACTTAAGACGCTACATAGCAGTAACTTCACAGTCACCTTGCTTGAGCGTGGAAATAAATTCATTACGCCTTTCCATAATGGCAGGTCCTTTGCCTGCATGGCACTCTGAAGGTGTTATATAGCAAATACCGCTATGAAGGTGCTTTTCGTTATACCAAGTATAAAATTTTTCGCACCATGAGCGTGCTTCCTCAAGGGTTTTAAAGCTCTTTGGTATTGGCATAGTGTGGCAATGCTTCAAAAGCGCAAATGAAGACTCAATATAGGCATTATCATTACTCTGTCTAGGGCGAGAGTAGTGTGTTTGTACACCAAGATCATAGCATTGGTATAGTATGTTTTTAGCCTTCATTGGGGCGCCATTATCGGAGTGCACAACAGTCCAAATGGCATGGGTCGGAGCTATGAACAGCACCCGCAATCGTGCAGCAGAAATCCTCAAAAGTGAATTGATTTGTTGCTGACTAAATAAAGCTATACGCAAGTGGTGCTCGGAAAACCTACCAGGCATCGCTTGCATTTTAATTTCTGCCAGAATATAGTGAAATTTATCGACTTTGATCGCTGTAAAAAGTGTTGTTTTGAGACCAAAACTCATTGCATTTTTTGAAATTGTATGATGTACTTTATTTACATTATGATGACGGAGGTGCATGTATGTACCGAATTGCTATTGAAAAGCTATTAAAATGGAAACAAAGCAAACGCCGCAAACCATTAATTATTGAAGGGGCACGTCAGGTTGGCAAGACCTGGCTAATGAAAGAATTCGGCAAGAAGGAGTATACAGATACCATATATATCAATTTTGACTCTAATTCCAGAATGGCAGAGTTATTTGCTTCTGACTTGGATACTGACCGTTTAATTATGGGTTTAGAGTTGTATGTTGGCCACAAAATCGATCCAGACAATTCTTTGTTGATTTTTGATGAAGTGCAGGAAGTTCCGAGAGCATTGGCATCTCTTAAGTATTTTTACGAAAACGCTCCGCAGTACCACATTGTGTGCGCTGGTTCTTTGCTTGGTATCGCTTTGCATCAAGGCACATCTTTTCCCGTTGGCAAGGTGGCTTTCTTAAAGCTTTATCCTCTTTCATTTAAAGAGTTTTTGATGGCAACAGATAAGGAACGTTTCGCCGAACTTCTTGATAAGCAAGACTTTGGGATGATTACATGCTTTAAGCAAACATATATCGACTCCTTGAAGCAATACTACTTTGTCGGTGGTATGCCTGAAGCTGTGCAAAGCTTCGCAGAGAACAAAGACTTTAACGAGGTTCGTGAAATTCAAAAGCGAATCCTTGCAGCCTACGAACAAGACTTCTCTAAACATGCTCCAAATGAGATCGTACCGAGACTTCGTATGTTGTGGAACAGTATTCCTTCTCAGTTAGCCAAAGAAAACAAAAAATTCATTTACGGGCTCGTCCGGGAAGGTGCTCGTGCAAAGGACTACGAAACCGCAATTATGTGGCTCAGCGATTGCGGTCTTGTTCATAAGGTCAGCCGAGTTAATGCCGCGGGTATCCCGCTACGGGCGTATGAGGACTTAAAAGCATTTAAGCTGTTCGTAGTAGATGTTGGACTTCTGGGGTGTATGGCAGGACTCCGTCAGCGCACGCTACTTGATGGTAACGACCTTTTCGTTGAGTTCAAAGGTGCTCTTACACAGCAGTACGTTTGTCAGCAGCTGAAAACCATCGAAGACTTGGATGTTTACTATTATACCAACGACAGAGGCTCCTGCGAGGTTGACTTTGTCGTTGACACAGGCGAGCAGATTGTTCCTGTTGAAGTAAAGGCAGAGGTTAACCTTAGGGCCAAGAGCCTGAAAACCTATCAAGAAAAATTCTCATCTGTAATTTCTATCCGAACATCCATGTCGGATTACAAAAAAAGAAGAATGGCTCGTTAATCTGCCGCTGTATGCGATAGATCAGCTTACGGCTGTAACCGATGCCTAATAGAAGGAGATTACACAATGGCTGATATAAGAAAAGATCAAGAAAGAGACGAGCTCCATTGTGCAATATAGGCTGCGGATGGTCTGCGTGGAAGTGTAGATGTACCCTAGGTCTTACAATAGTTGCAACAAATGAATTACATGACTTTAGCCACGTTTTAGGTTGCAATTATGAAAAAGATCTACACTTATGAATACAAAATTAACCTTGTAAAAACCTTCCTTAAATCGCAGCAAGCAGACAACGAACTTTCCATTGCCGGCTTTGCTAAACTGCACTATCCGCATCTAAACCTTAAATCAGTATATAATTGGGTAAGTTCTTAAAAGTCCACAGCGGGTCAGGAGTTATCCATGTCTGAAAATGAAGTTCAAAATAAGTACGGTGCTAGCGCCACCTAAAGATACCACATTCTAAAGTTTGAGTGCGTCTTAAACTTTTTGAGTGCACCATATACATTTGGGTGCGCCTTAAACATTTTAACTAAAATCTCCAAGAAGACTCCTTCCTCTTTAGGTGGGAGATGAATTGTTTTTTT
>ERZ1026876.1441-NODE-1441-length-11762-cov-3.891774_pt1 | contig 11762 bp, 7 predicted proteins | sample MGYA00380168_ERZ1026876 | MGnify/ENA primary metagenome ERZ1026876 (study PRJEB33269, sample SAMEA4719804) | human gut metagenome | biome: human-associated habitat; feature: organic feature; material: feces | place: Cameroon | collected 2013-10 ... | reverse complement strand
TGTTCTCCCCTTGACTATATTTATAATTTGGGGTATAATGGAATAAATTTGGCAACTAAACTGCTCGATAAATCGGAAGTTGGTGATGAAATGAAGAAGCTTTGCGATATTTACTGCCCGATAACAGCTACACCATTTGTCAATAATGACACTTATTGTGAAATCATGCCCTGCGAAGCTTTACGACCGTATATAAGATGCTTCTGGGGTACGAAAAAACCTCTTTCAGCACAGGCTGATACGACTTCATCGGGAATTGTCATTCCCGACACCTGTATGGATATTATCTTTGACATCAATTACACCGAAAATATTTACAGCGGCTTTTTCTGTACTATTGATGAGCATTCCTACTCCACAGGCGGAGCAATAGTTGCTTATACTACTGCAACCTTTGCCATCCGCTTTTATGCGTGGACTGCCATTCTTTTCTCGGAGGAGGATTTTACAGGGCGAAAAAACAGTGCGTTTGCTGTTGAGGAATTTTTCAGCAGGCTTAAAGCTGAGCTTGAGCCGCTGTTGTTTGATGTTCCGACATTAGACGAAAAAATCGCTGTAACGGAAAAATTATTACTGAAAAAACTATACACCTACCGCATAAATAATAGTCTTATGAATGCAATCTATTATATGCTTGAAACAAAAGGAAGAGCAAAAATCGCCGATATATGTACTTATACCTCTGTTTCCGAGCGTCAGCTTGAACGCATTTTCAATTATAATATGGGCGTTTCACCCAAAGCCTTTTCCTCGCTGCTCCGATACCAGCTTTTATGGCAGGATATTGCTTTATCGCCGAGTTTCAATATTCTTGACGCCGTAGAAAAATACGGTTTCAGTGACCAGGCACACCTGATGAACGACTTCAAAAAGCGCCATCTTATGACTCCGAAAGCTGCGGCTGAATATGCTCGCAAGGTATTATGATGTCGTATTTTTACAATACATATCTTTTTATTTATGTTATGATTAAGAAAAAAAGCAGGAGGGTCACTATATGAACACACTCGAAAAAGCAAAACACTTTATTTACAAAAACGCACGTCCACTTGAACTTGCAATATGGCAGTATCACTTTGAAAATGGAAGCAAGGAATCTGTGCTCAAAGCATTGAGCTTTTATCAGAATGAGGACGGCGGCTTCGGAAACGGATTGGAGGCAGATTTTCTTAATCCCAATTCTTCGCCTATAGCTACATGGGCGGCAACGGAAACTCTCAAACAAATAGAGCTTTCCGACAAAAATCACCCGATAGTAAAGGGGATACTACGCTATCTGGACAGAGGCGAACATTTTGATGTTGTGCGCAATCAATGGCTTAACACAATTCCATCTAACAATGATTATCCTCATGCAATATGGTGGGAGTATAACGGGAACGACGAGTTTAAGTATAATCCCACAGCAGCACTCGCTGCATTTGTTCTGGAATACGCAGATGAAAACTCTGAACTTTATAATAAATGCTGTAAAATAGCGGAGCAAGCAGTTGATTGGTTTTTCAGTTCCGTTCCATATCACGAGCAGCACGTCACCTGCTGTTTTATAAATCTATTCAAGGCTTTGAGAAAGAAAAACGTAATTTCGGTAGATATGTATAAATTTGAACAGAAGCTAAAGGAAGAGGTAATATGCGAGATATGTCACGAAAAAGAAAAATGGACATCGGAGTATGTTACAAGACCTTCCGATTACAGCATTACACCTGACAGCATGTTTTATGAAGATAATGCCGAAATTGCTCTGTTTGAATGTGATTTTATAAAAACTTTACAGCGAACTGATGGCGGATTTGACGTTCCGTGGAAATGGTGGACGGATTATATGGAGTTTTATGTAAGCAAACATCGTTGGCAGTCGATTTTGACTATAAAGTATATACTTTATTTGAAGGCATACGAATAAAGAACATTGACTCAATTGAATTAAAACCAACCAATGCGTTATTGAAATTCCCTTCGGAATTTGTAGAGGTTACTATGGCTTCAAGTAAAGAATATTTAGATTTCATATTGGAACAAATATCTGAATTGGAAGAAATAACATATAGAGCAATGATGGGAGAATTTATATTATCGTGGTAAAATTATTGGTGGTATATATGATGATAGATTACTTGTAAAACCTACTAAATCAGCTATTTCATTTATGCCGGGGACGACATATGAATTGCCCTATGAAGGAGCAAAAGAGATGCTGTTAGTTGATGATGTTGACAACAAAGATTTTTTATCACGACTATTTAATGCTATGCATGATGAACTTCCAGCTCCTAAGAAAAAGAAATGATACAAATACCCATTTATCGGGGAGCGTGAGCCAAAAACTCACGCTCCTTTTTGCATTTCTACAACCATTACACCCTTGCGTGCAAATATCGAACAAATGCAGATAATTCCACACTATCCGTTGACGAAACAGACAAAATGTGATATAATAAATCAATAAAATTCTTTTGGCGGATTTCATTCGATTTTTTTCGAAAGGAGCGTATTTGTTATGATAGATCTGTTTGAATGCTGCGGAGAAAATGCTTCGGTGGGCATAATCATTGACTTTTCCGAGGATACGGAAACATACATTGTCGGTACTCCTGCCGATATTAAGGCTTGGGCATACGCCGGTTGCCCTATGAAAGCTCCAAAGGAGCTTATGCGGCACAGCAACAAAGCAGGAAATCTTGTTAAAGATATAAACCGCCTTATGAAGGTTAAATATGAGCTTAACGAGATTATGGCTCTGAGTGAAAAGCTCTGCAATGCGGACGCATTATGTGACGGGAGCTGCAACTTAGTCCTTGAGGAGCTTTCGGAGTATTACGATATTTCCGAATACGCTAATATCGTTAAAAACTATATTATCTATTTTTTATTCAGTAAATTCAAGCTCCGTCAGCGTGATTTCAATAAAAAAATCGGGTTGTCCGTAAAGGGCAACCACGATCGTGCGGAGAAATATATAGAATTGTTCAGAGCGGATAGTGAGAAAATCTTCCGTCCGTTCATTTCAGCAAGGGCAGCGGATATTTTTGATATACGAACAGCTATTCGGAGCAGCAATGATGTATTGGACAGTTCTCTTTACAGGGTACACGATGATAACAGGAACATAAGCCTTTATGTGGCAAATGACTCCATTCTCACTCTGCTTGATATTTACTCCGATATTATGTCCGATGCAGGCAGAGTTATCACTAACTGCGAAAACTGCGGACAGCTTATGATTACCAAACGTTCAAATGCTTCGCTGACCTGTGGCAGGACTACTTGCAAAAAGGAGCGTTTATACAAGGCGAACGATGATTACAAAAAGCGTGCAATGGCTGATCCGATAAAAGAAACCTATTTCAATTTCGACAACAAGTGCAGGAGCTACCGCAAGAAACTCTCCGGCTCTCCCGAACTGCTTGAAAAATACAACAAGGCGTTTGACGAACGGCGTGAGAAAATTCGGGCTTTCAAGAGCGGTCTGACAGTCAGCAGCAGCACCAAAGATATTGACCGGTACAATCAGATGTGCTTTGATGCCTGTCAGGATTTGCAGGATTATTCCAAGCGGCTGAAAGCAAAGATTGAGCAGAATACACAAAATAAGCATTGATTTTCACGTCCAAAAGTGTTATAATTAATCAAACAACGTATTAAGGAGAACTTCGTTTATGGATAATCGCAATCATATGGGTAAAGCTACAGATGAGGTAATAATTCCTGTTGCCCCGATTATTTCCGAAATGAGCGATACTTATTTGAGCTTTATAGATAATATAAAAAATGAAATTGAAAAACAGCGTCTTTCGGTCGTACTGTCGGCTAATGCGAGTATGATATGCCTTTATTGGAATATTGGCAAGGCTATATTGAACAAGCAAGCCGAAGAAGGCTGGGGCAGCAAGGTTATTGACCGAATTTCAAAAGATATTAATGACGCATTTCCCGATATGAGCGGTTTTTCTCCACGAAATATAAAATATATGAGAAAATTCGCTGAGGTGTGGAACGACTATGAAATTATGCAGCGCACCGCTGCTCAAATTCCTTGGCGCAGTAATATTCTGCTTATGGACAAGCTCTCAAATCAAGACGAACGTGTATGGTATGCACAGAAAACGCTTGAAAACGGGTGGAGTCGTGATGTATTGGCATTGCAGATAGAAAGCAGATTGATTGAACGGAGCGGCAAAAGCGTCAATAATTTTCCAATCGCACTTCCTCCTGCCGATTCCGATATGGCTGATCAGATTTTTAAAGACCCATACCTTTTTGATTTTCTCGGCACTGATGTTCCGAGGCGTGAGATTGAAATTGAAAGGAAGCTCACCGAACATATCCAGCAATTTCTATTGGAATTAGGACAAGGGTTTGCTTTTGTAGGCAGACAGGTTCACCTTGAAGTCGGCGGACAGGATTTTTACCTTGACTTATTGTTTTATCACCTAAAACTTCGCTGCTATGTTGTTATAGAGCTTAAAGCCTGCGATTTTGAGCCGGGGTTTATAAGTCAGCTCAATATGTATCAGAACGTAGTCAATGATGTACTTCGTCATCCCGATGATAAGCCGACTATCGGGCTGCTGCTTGTCAAAGGCAAAAATAAAACCGTTGTGGAATACTCTTTAGCAGGGTATCAGAATCCGATCGGCGTTGCCCAGTGGCAGGAGCAGATAACAAAGCAGCTGCCCGAGGATCTGAGAAGCAGCCTGCCTACAATAGAGGAAATTGAAAAAGAAATGGAGTAATTGTGCAACGCTGCGTTGCACAATTTATGGAGGTAGCTTATGACAAATAGAATCATTACCGATATTTCCGATTACATATTTGTATCCGATGAACCGCAGAAGGTGGATGCGATATTCCTGCCGGGTGGTTCGCATCCCGAACAGCCCGAATATGCCGCAGAATTGTATTGTAAAGGTATGGCCGAATGGCTTGTTCCGTCAGGTGGGATAAGCGTTAAAGCTGATAAGTGGCACGGTGTGCGTTCCAAAGCAGACATTTATGACGGAGATTATCATTCCGACTGTGAATTTTTCACTGATGTTTTGGTGAAAAACGGTGTCCCGATAACAGCAATTATTGAAGAAAACATATCGGGGCATACCCGTGATAACGCTTTTTTATCCCGTGAAGCTGTTGACAAAAAAGGGATAGAGATAAAAACAGCAATTATTGTCTGTAAAGCCTTTCACGCACGCCGATGCTTAATGCTGTATCAGATGGCGTTCCCGAATGTTGACATAAAAGTTTGTCCTGTCCATTGCTACAACATTACCAAGGAGAATTGGTATAAAACCGAAAAAGGCACAGATCGTGTTCTTGGCGAGCTTGCACGATGCGGAAATCAGTTTGTTGGGGATATTAAGCATTATCTTGAAATTATGTAAAAATGTGGTGATTTGCAATGAACAAGATAAAATGGATATTCTTCGATGTCGGTTCAACCCTTATTGATGAAACGGAATGCTATAATCATCGCATAAAAGATGCTATTGCAGGGACAGATATAACCTTTGAGCAATTCAATGAAAAGCGTATATTTTTTGCAAAACAGAATCTCAAGGGCGATATTGAAGCCCTAAAATTCTTCGGACTTACAAAAACTCCCTGGCATTTTGAAGATGAAAGACCTTATGAAAAAGCAGAAGCCGTCCTAAATGCTCTTTGTGAACGTGGATACAGTATTGGCGTAATAGCAAATCAGGCACTTGGCACAGAAAAGCGTCTTGAAAGCTGGGGGCTAATGAAATACATAAAGCTTGTTGTTGCTTCTGCCGAAGAAGGTGTTGCTAAGCCTGACAGCGAGATTTTTTTACGAGCCTTAAAACGTGCGGATTGTCTGCCTGAAAATGCTTTTATGATTGGTGACAGGATTGATAATGATATTGAACCTGCCAAAATGCTTGGAATGAAAACTATTTGGGTTAGGCAGGGGTTCAGTATATATCAGCAGCCAATGAATGAATATCAAAAAGCAGACTATATTATAGATAGATTAAAGGATGTATTGGAGGTGCTGAAATGAAATACATTCTTTTGCACGGAATGGGACAGAACGCTTCAAGTTGGGATAAAACAATATCATTTCTTTCTGATAATACTAAAGTTGTCTGTCCGGAATTAAGTGATTTTTTCACTGAGGGTAACTGTCATTATAGTAAAATGTATGATGCTTTCTGCGATTATTGCAATAATTATTCCGAGCCGATGAATCTGTGTGGACTTTCTCTCGGTGCAGTTCTTGCGCTTAATTATGCTATCGATTTTCCTCAAAGGATAAACTCACTTATACTTATTGCTCCGCAGTATGATATGCCTAAATTCCTGCTAAAAATTCAGAATGTGCTATTCAAATTTATGCCCGAAAGTCAGTTCAAAGATATTGGCTTGAAGAAAATAGACTTTATTACGCTGACAAATTCAATGGCGGATATGGATTTTACAAGCGACCTAAACAAGGTGACTTGTCCTGTGCTTGTTCTTTGCGGTGAAAAGGATAATGTCAATAAAAAGTCAGCTGTAAAGCTTTTCAAAAAGCTGCCGAATGCAAAATTCAGCACTGTTGATAATTCTGGGCACGAAGTAAATATTGATAATCCACAAGGACTGGCTATGGCTATGGAGGAACGAAAATGAAAGTAATTATCGGTGCCGGAAACACAAGGTTTGATGGATGGGTAAGCACACAAGAGAATGAACTTAATCTTCTTGAACGGAAAACCTTTGAGAGTATGTTTAAAGATGAAAAGCCAACTGCCTTTCTTGCTGAACACGTTTGGGAACATATGACACTTGAAGATGGCCTGATAGCTGCGAAGAACTGTTATGATTTTCTTGCAGACGGCGGCTATATTAGAATCGCTGTTCCCGATAAGAATTTTCGTAATGAATGGTATCAGAATATGGTCAAAATAGGTGGAAATGGCGATCCGACCCATCCCGCATTTACTCACAAAATAGTGTATGATTATAAAATGCTGAGTTCTGTGTTCGAACAAGCCGGTTTTAAGGTCGAGTTACTTGAATACTGTGATGAAAATGGTGATTTTCACTATAAATATTGGAATGAAAACGATGGTAGAATTGGACGTTCATTAAGATTTGATACAAGAAATTTCCCCACAAAACTCGGTATGGTTTCAATTATTATCGACGCCAAAAAGGAAGGCAAGATTGCATTTGCATCGAAGTAATCAAAATATATACAGTAAAACAGGCACACGGAATAAGCTCACGTGTGCCTGTTTGAATAAATATCGTAAAAGTGGTGTTTCAAAATGAAATGCGATGTGATTATGTGCGTATTTGTTCAATATATTACGGCTTGTTCGATTATGTTTTTCGGTGTTCCGTTTAATTTGTTCAACATCGGACGGACGCATAGGTGCGTCAAGGTGGTGCAGAGCAATCATTTTTTTCTGAGCGTTCATACCCGCTCCGCACTTGCTTGTGCTGCCAAGGAGAATACGAACATCGCCTGCGTTCATCTGATTGAAAAGCTTCTGCTTCTGTTCGGGAGTATCATAATCGTGAATAAATGCGACCTCATTTTCGGGAACTCCCTTTGTGACCAGCTTATTCTTTATATCATCATAAACGTTAAATTCTTTGGGCGGCATATCCTCTACGGGTGACATTGCAAGTTTTTCAAGCAGGTCTGTTGAGTTTATGGAATTAAATTTGCCGTTTTCAAAAACAGCAGCTTCAGAAAGTATCTTCGTCATATCCTCCGAGGGTCTGCGGATAACAGCAATATCACCGTTTCTCAGCCTATCTTCTTCCTCAGAAGCATTTTTGTCAACGTGTTTCTTTATCTCCGAAAAAATCATTTCTTTTTTGATGCCTGTTTTCTTGCGGATAATATCATATCCAAGCTCTTTGCTGTCATCGGGGCGATAAATTATAAATCTGTCCTGACGTGTTTCCGATTTTGGGGTAGAAAGGTCGCAGAAAACACACTGCGTACTGCGCTTGTCGGCTGTCTTAGAATAAATATCAAACACATTACCTACACACAGATTCACCTTGCTTTCCGGATCATCTGGCAGAGATGGATTGAGCAGCCGCTGGTCAAGACCTATCTTTCTTCCGTCAGATGTGATCTTGAGCATATTATCCTCACTGGGATCAACACTTCCGCTGCGAATTTCAGCAGCTCTCTTGCCAAGAGATTTAATTGCTCTTTTCTGAATTTTCGACGGTTTGGCTACCACTTCTGTCACGACAGCTTTCGGCTTTTCAAGGTCGAGAGTATCTGCGGTACGAATATCGGCAGCTTCTTTAAATATCGCCATAAGTTCGGGAAGGTTAGTAAACTTCGCAAATCTGGTTTTAAGCTGATACTTACCATCACTTTCCGGTTTAAGTTCATAATCGGTTTTTATCTCCCCAAAATCAGCTGCCCATTCATCAAAATGATTTATACCCAGCTCTTTCAACATATCTGCCTGCAAATAGCGCATAAGGGTGTAAAGCTCGGTCATACTGTTGCTGACAGGCGTGCCACTGGCAAAGACCATACCCTTTCCGCCTGTGAGTTCATCGAAATACTTTGTTTTCATAAGCAGTTCAGCCGCCTTGCCCGAACCAGTTGTGCCTATGCCTGCAACGTTGGACATCTTTGTAGCAGTTCCGAGATTTTTGTAAAGGTGACATTCGTCCACGAACAGCTTGTCAAAGCCCATTTCTTCAAAGTCGATGTAATCGTCCTTTGTGACCTTGCCCTGATCGTCCTTTATTCTCTTTTCGTAACGTGCTATTGTCCTTTCAATTTCCTTAACGGAAAAGCTCTTGCTTCCGTCTGTGCTTCTCGCTTCTTCAAGCTCACTGCGAAGGCTGTCGATCTCTGCCTGCATATATTTTTCCATACGTTCCTTTGAAAGTCCCATACGGTCAAACTGCGAATGCCCGACAATTACTGCGTCCCACTCGCCTGTTGCAATTTTTGCAAAAAGCTCTCTGCGGTTTTTAGGCTCAAAATCCTTTTTTGCTGCAACAAGGATATTTGCGGCAGGATACAGCTTTTTGAAATCTCTGCCCATCTGCTCCGTAAGGGAATTGGGTACGGCAAACAGGGATTTATGATGCAGTCCCAGACGTTTGCCCTCCATTGCTATGGTTATCATTTCATAGGTCTTGCCAGCTCCAACGCAGTGAGCAAGCATCGTATTTCCGCCGTATAACGCTCTTGCAACAGCATTTTTCTGATGCTCTTTAAGGGTTATATCGCTGTTCATACCAACAAAATTAAGATGTGAGCCGTCATATTCTCTGTGCCTGATACTGTTGAATACTTCGTTGTATTTGTCCACAAGAACGGCTCTGCGGTCGGGGTCTTTGAATATCCAGTCCTGCCATTCGTTTTCAATTTTTCTTGCCATAGACTGAACAGCCTTGGTTTCTTCGTGGTTTGTTACCTTGATGATATTATCTCTCGAATCACGCATAGGCTCACCGTTTTCGTCCAGCTTCGGGTCTTTTACAGTTAAGTCCTCGTGATTGAGAATACCCTCAAGAATAGCATAGGCATCTTTTCTTCTTGTGCCGAAATCGTGAGTTGCAGTATAGCTGCCCTTGTCGGCTTTTGATGCACCCTCTATCTTCCACTTGCCCGATACCTTGCTGTATTGCGCTTCTATATTGCTCTTCCAACTCGGTCTGAACTTCTCATTTATGAACTGTGTTACAAATTCGGGAGATACCCAATGTGAGCCGAGCTTGACGGAAATATCCTTTGCTTCAACCTTTTTGGGCATAGCCGCTTCAAGGGCTTCCCTGTGTCTGCTCACGTCCATACCGATCGGAGCATTGTTCAGCTCACGGAGCTTCTGCCGAATATTTCCCGTCAGGTATTCATCGGCAGTCACATACTTTTCTTCTTCCTGCGGAAGTCGGAATATCTGACCTTCAAGCTCATTTATAAGGGTATTTTTATCCATTCCGCAAAGTTCGGTCATATAATCAAAATCTACCTTTGCTTTTTCGGCAACGGATAAAATGAGTGCTTCCTGTGCGGTTTCAACGTGTTCGACTACATTGTTTGGCTTGACTGTATCGTGATAGAAAATATCGGCTTTTGTGTATTCTCCGCTGTCCTTGTCCCTTGTTTCAAGTGCCGTAAGGAAGCTGTATCCGTCATCACCCTTGAACAAACGGGCATTTTTCTTTTCGTCAAAATGTCCATACTTTTCGGTAAACGCATCGTATGTCTGATTGAGCTTTTCACGCTTATCGGCAATATCTCCGTCAAGGGAATGGTCTGCGTTATCAAGTTGCATATCAAGCAGTTCACGGACAGTATCACGAATTTCAACCATTGCCAAAGCTCTTTTCAGACCATCGCCCGAAAGATTTACCTTTTTCATATATTCGTCGTCGGTGCGGTAATAGATACTGCTGTCAACAGCATAATAGCTGTATGTTCTTGAATTGGCAGGTGCAGGGATAACCTCTTCGGTGTCCTTTGTCTTTTCAACCGTTCTTGCCCTCGGAGTATAGCTTCCGTGAATATTTTTCACCGCTTCAGAAAGCTGAGTTTTAAGGTCTGCCCCCTCTATCGGAAGCACCTGTGTATTCTCGGTGGGACCGTACATCTGATTGGCTTCCGCAATAGTTCCGAGAACCATTTCGGGGTGATTTACGAAATAGTTATTTACAGAGAAGCCATCTTCGGTTGTACCCTTTGACAGCCATTCCACTTCTTCGGGATTTATCTCGATAGGTCTTTCACGCTTTTGGAAAAACAGAATATCGGAGGTAACTTCCGTGCCTGCGTTCTTCTTGAACGCATCATTGGGCAAACGAACCGCACCCAAAAGCTCCGCTCTTTGTGCAATGTATGTACGCATTTCGGGATTTTCCTTGTCCATTGTACCCTTTGAGGTGACAACGGCAAGCACACCGCCGGGGCGAACCTTGTCAATGGATTTTGCCACAAAATAATCGTGGATATAGAATTTGTGCTTGTTGTAGTCCTTATCATCAACTTTGTAATCTCCGAAAGGAACATTTCCGACTACCGCATCAAAGCTGTCATTTTCAAACTTGGTTTTCTCAAAGCCCTTTATCTGAATATCCGCATCGGGATATAACTGCTTTGCGATGCGTCCTGTAAGGCTGTCAAGCTCTACGCCGTGAAGCTCACTCTTTCTCATATTTTCGGGCATAGCTCCGAAGAAATTGCCTATACCCATTGCAGGCTCCAATATTTTTCCGCTCTCAAAGCCTATATTTTTCACTCCCTCATAAATCGCACTTATGATAACGGGAGATGTAAAATGTGCGTTCAAGGTTGAACGTCTTGCATCAGCATACTCGCTGTCGGAAAGCAGTTCTTTCAGCTCTGCATATTCATTGCTCCATTCCTTGTTATCTGAATCAAATGCCTGCGGTATTGCTCCCCAGCCTGTGTAGCCTGAAAGCACAGCCTGTTCGACCGGTGTTGCAGTTCTGTTTTCAGCTTCAATATTGTTCAGAGTGCGGATTGCTTCAACGTTGGCGGCGAATCTCGCCTTTGGTGTTTTCACACCGAGATTTTCATCGGTTATGACAAAATTCTGTGAGTTTGAAGCATTATGTTCCGGTGGAACATCTGCTGTTTCTTTCGTATCAAAATGTTCCACCGGAACATCGGATACAGCTTCAACAAATTCGCTTTCATTTTCTTCCACAACGATAAAACCGCTTGCGAGAAAATCCGAGATATCCATTCGGAAAGTGTTGCCCAGAAGATTCTCGGTTTCCGTAAATGTAATGATACCGCCGCTTAT
>ERZ1026876.1439-NODE-1439-length-11771-cov-4.688802_pt1 | contig 11771 bp, 8 predicted proteins | sample MGYA00380168_ERZ1026876 | MGnify/ENA primary metagenome ERZ1026876 (study PRJEB33269, sample SAMEA4719804) | human gut metagenome | biome: human-associated habitat; feature: organic feature; material: feces | place: Cameroon | collected 2013-10 ... | reverse complement strand
AACCATACCGAAATGGCCGATTGCAATTTTCAAATCCGGATATTGTTGTATCATTTCAAGCAAAGAGCCTGTTTGTCTATCGCCGTCGGAAAGGTCAATACAAATGAATTTTCCGCTTTCACACGCTCTTTCAAAAACCTTATAATGCTTTGTTAAATTCTGTTCGGTCAATCTGCAAGCACATATTTTAATTCCGTCAAATCCGTCAAGCGTAAACGGCTTATCTTCTTCGTAAAGAGAGCAGATTTTCAATCGGTTAGGGAAGTTTACTTTTGCAGACAGGAGATAATCGTTCTGGTTTCCGTCAATTTCCTCTTGCGTAATAACTGCACCGTTTACGCCGGCATAGTCCATATTGGAGATAAAACGCTCAACCGTGTTTTCATCATCGGTCATATACGGTGGCAGCATTTGACGGATTTCGCCGCCGAAATTGCTTTTTCCGTTGCCGACGGAGAAAACATCACGCCCGGACACCTTTCCTTTTTGATTTTTCCATAAATGTGCGTGTGCGTCAATAATCATAGTGTTACACCGTCTTTGAAAATAGCGATTTCACGAATTCCGTGCTGTTCGTTTTTTGCTTTTTTACCGTTTGCCGTTTCCCGAATCAGTTTTAACAGGTTTTCTTCTGTGCCCGACTGTGCGTCAAAATCAATCCAGCTTTTCTTGCGCTCTGCAAGGGCAGTATTGGTGGCGATTTTGACAGTCGGCACCGGTGCTCCGAGAGGTGTGCCTCTGCCTGTTGTAAACAGAATCAGGTGGCACCCTGCCGCTGTAAGATTTGTTACAGCAACCATATCGTTGCCCGGACCGTCTAATAGATTCAGTCCCGGCCTTTCGGCTGTATCTCCGTAAGACAGTACTGCCGTTATCGGCGCATTACCGCCTTTTTGCACACAGCCGAGTGATTTTTCCTCCAGCGTTGTAATACCGCCCGCCTTGTTTCCGGGCGACGGATTTTCGCTCACCGGCTGATGATGAACGATAAAATAGTTTTTATAGTTGTTGATGAGATTTACCGTTTTGTTAAACACGGTTTCATTGACGCAACGGTTCATCAAAAGCTGTTCTGCACCGAACATCTCTGGAACCTCCGTCAGCACTGCCGTACCACCCATTGCAACTATTTTGTCGGTAATTCTGCCACACATCGGATTTGCGGTAATTCCCGAAAGACCGTCACTCCCGCCGCATTTCAATCCTATTTTAAGCTTTGAAACGGGAACAGTTTCGCGCGTATCCTTATTTGCAATCGTTTGCAGTTCTTTGATAATTCTTATGCCTTGTGCAATTTCATCCTCGTAATCTTGACAATTCAAAAATCGAATTCGCTCATTGCTCCATTTGCCGAGAGCCTTTTGAAGCGCCGCAATATTGTTGTTTTCACAGCCCAATCCGAGCACCAGCACGCCTCCTGCATTCGGATGCCTGATAAGGCCGGAAAGCGTTTTTTGCGTAACGGATAAATCGTCACCGAGTTGACTGCACCCATACGGATGAGTAAAACATAATGCCCCTGTTTTTTCGGCAAGTATTTTTGCAATTCCGTTTACACAACCGACTGTCGGTATTATCCAAATGTCGTTGCGTATACCGATATTTCCGTCTTGTCGCACGAAGGCGGAAACCGTAAAAGGGGAAAGCGTTTCAAGCTCCGTTATTTCGGGCGTGTATGTATAGTCAAGTGCACCGCTGAGGGAGGTTTTCAGGTTGTGGCTGTGCACCTTTTCTCCGATTTGGATATTGCCGGTTGCAACGCCGATGGGAAAACCGTACTTAATGACCTGTTCTCCTTTTTTTATTTCTTTGGCGGCGTATTTGTGTCCGTCCGTAAGAGAGACTTTAACATTGTCTTTCTCGTTAATTACAACATACTCCATTGAAGAGCCTCCCGAATACCGTCTTTATGTATTCTTTCTGTACTCGTGGTGACAAGGTCATATATACAGCTTAAATCCTGCCCCCAAAGAGCGGTGTTTGCAAGTATCGAATTAATACTGTTGTTTTTGATATATTCAACCGCCGATTGTTCATCGTAAACATTGTTGTTTTTGTAATATTCAATCAGGCAGGCGAGGGAAAAGGCGAGCGGTTTAGGCTCATTGCCTTTATTCAGACAATCATTTACAGTCGGCAGCACGCGCGCTTTGAATTTGCTTACGGAATTTAGGGAAATCGACTTCCACAGGTGGCGGATATAAGGATTTGCAAAGCGTTCCAAAACAGCTGCGGCAAAGTCTTTCGTTTCATCGGTGTCAGAAAGATTCGGCAAGATAAATTCAAACAGGCATTGATGTAAAAAAGCGTTTAACTGTTCGTCTTTCAGGCTCTCTCCGACCGTTTCAATACCGCACAGAAGCGAAGGAAACACAAGCGCCGTATGTGCACCGTTCAGAATACGGACTTTCATTTTCTTATAAGGTCTTATATCGTTTGTCCATATTACATTGAAGCCGGCTTTTTGAAGAGGCAAGTCTTTTTCAAAATCACCCTCAATCGCCCAAAGATGATAAGGCTCTGCCGTGTCTAACAGTTCATCTCGGTAACCGATTTCACGGAAAATACTTTCGGCTTCATCCTTTGGATAGCCCGTTACAATTCTGTCCACAAGAGTATTGCAAAATGTGTTTTCGTTTTCTATCCAATATACAAATTCACTTTCAAGTTTCCACTGCTTTGCATACTCGAGTACGCATTTCTTTAGTTGTTGACCGTTGTTGTCAATAAGCTCACAGGCAAAAACCGTTACTCCGGGGAGCTTTGCTTTATACCTTTCATACAAGAGCTGCGTCAGCTTTCCCGGAAAAGAAGAAGCGGGTTGGTCTGTTAATTTGCATTTTTCGTCAAAGGCGATGCCCGCTTCCGTTGTGTTTGAAATGACAAAGTGCAAATCCGGATTGTGTGCAATATGCAGGTATTCGTTGAAGCTTGTGTACGGATTCACGGCTCGGCTGATTGCTTCTGTTTCTGTTCTCTTGCAAATCGGTTTGCCGTTTTCAAGCCCTCTGATTATAAGATTGTATTTTCCGTTTTGCAGATTGATTTTAGAAACCGTTTTTGAATCTGTCGGTGAAACGACAACAATTTTTCCGTTATAAAGCCCTTGTTTATTCATAGAGTCAATAAAATAATCAGCAAATCCACGAAGAAAATTACCTGTTCCGAATTGCAAAATTGTTTCTTTCATATTAATCTCCGAATTGTATTAAAAGTTTTGCAAGCGTGCCGTCGTTATGCGTGAGAGCCTCAAAAGCCTTGCGAGCATTGTCGATATTATACACGCCGCTTACCATTTTAATTATATTTACTTTTTCGTTTTTGACAAGGTCAATCAGTGTTTCAAAGTCCTTGGTGAAAGCATTGCGAGATCCGAAAATATTCAGTTCTTTTTTTAGAATAATCGAATGAACAAAGGTGGTTTCACGCTTGCCGTTGCCGATTAAAATAATATTTGCACCGCATGCCGCTTCATTGATGCAATTTAAAAATGTTTCGGGAGCACCGCAAGCCTCAACACAGACATCAAAACCGTTGCCGTTTGTAAAATCATCACAAACGGTATGCAAATCATTGTCCTTAACATTCACCGCACAATCTGCACCGAACTGCTTTGCAAGGTCAAGCCTGCTTTGAAGCATATCGGCAATAAGCACTCTTGCACCGATAGCTTTTGCACGGATAAGAGCAAAAAGCCCTATCGGACCTGCGCCCATAATTAACAAATTGTCGCCGCTTTTTATCTCTGCACGGGATAGGGCGTGACAGCTTATGGAAAAAGGTTCTATCAGCGCAAGCTCTTTTGCCGAAAGTCCTTTTCCGTCGATAATTCTTTCAATCGGCATAGTGATATACTCTTGAAAACTGCCGTCTCGCTGAACGCCCATTGTTTGATTGTCGTGGCAAGCGTTAACGATCCCACGCTTGCACGCATAGCATTTTCCGCAATTAAAATAAGGATTACAGGTGACGATGTCGCCGACTTTCAGCCCTCTGTCGTTTTTCGGTATTGTAACAATCTCTGCCGAAAACTCGTGACCGGGTATTCTCGGATATGTGGTAAACGGCTGATTGCCTGTATAGGACGCCACATCGGCACCGCAGATGCCGCAATAAAGCACCTTTAATAACGCTTCTCCGTCTTTTGCCTTTGGCATTTCCTTATCTATGATTTGAATTTCACCCGGTTTGGTGATTTGTATTGCTTTCATTATATTAAACCTCTTTGTCTATGTATTTGTCGTTCCAGATGACTGCCGATTTTAACGGTGCACCTTTGGCGTAAATTTTGTTTTCGTAAGCGTCTATCGGATTTTTTATAAATTCATCTTTATCAATCAATTCAACAAGACTGTCAAATTTGCTGTCGCAAAGAAGTGTAATAGCTTTTTCCATATGTTTTTGTGTAAAATTGATGGAAGCAAAAATGATTTGATTTTTGAACCCAAACGGCATTGTGTCATACTTGACTTTCGGACCGAGTGAAAAGCTGTTATAAATTCCGTTGCAGCCGAGCACTTCATATTCAAATGCAATTTGATGTTCAACATCTGTTCCGCTTGTACCCACAAAAACGGTTGCTTTGCCGCCGAGATTTTTAATAATCACCTCCGCTGTTTCCCGAACGGTCATACTGTTAGAAGAAAGATAATCGCAACCGAGTTCGTTTTTAACAAACAACGCTTTTTGACTGCTGTCATCACTTCTGGCAACAAAAAGAATTTTTGCGTTTTTTTGATTTCGCCTGATTTGGTCACCGATAAAAAGACCCGTTGTGCCTAAACCGAAAATCACAACACGGTTAAATGTGCTTTCAATTGCATACTTTCTCGCAGAGCTTTCGTCACATTTTCTTTTTGCAAGTTCGACTCTGAAGTTTTGTGCCTCGCCGATGTCACGCATTCTTTCATACTGAAAGACGGCACAGGCGTATGGGTCGGAAAAAACAAGCTTTTCGGCAAGTGAAAGCGGAAGCACTTTTAGATTTTCGTATTTTTTAGGCAAGTGCAAAAGCATATCGGGATTAAAATAATTTTTATCGCAGAAAATGCCGTCGGCTTTGTCACAGCCGTATTCAAAATAGGTTTCGTCCTCGGTAAATCTTGTCGGATCAAAGCTGTCACCGCCGCGAATGAGGACGATTGCAAAGCGTTTTTCACTCGGAACCCAAACAACACCCTCGTGACCGTTAATCAGTCTTGTCTGTCCGTCGGGGAATTTATTGTCAAGCAAATGCTTTTTTCCCATTTTCATAAGTTCATAATCCGTGCCGCAAAATCCGCAAAAAACAGGTAATGCCTCAACGCCGATTTTTTTATCTTCTCCCCGCAGTCTTTGACGGGGAGGATTGATTAAATTCACTTCACCGTATCTAAGCGGCGCTGTTTCATCATTTACAAAATATGTACCGTAAGTTTTCAAACTTCAACCTCAAAATTTCAGAATTTTTTCATTTACGTTGTTGTCTTTATCAAGAGTTATTTCTGTTGCGCCTAAGCTCTTAAAACTGAAATAGCAATTGTACGAGCTTTTGGTTATATAATTCAGTTCAACGCCGTCTTTTTCACTGATAAAATTATTGTTATGGTCGTGACCGCAATACATATGAGTGCCGCCGTTTGCTTTAAACGCATCAAAAAATCCGTCATTAACAACCGCAGTTGTTGTTTCTTCCTGACGAAGACCCATTTTGAAATTGTCTTGCTGTTCCTTGTATTCAGGAACGCCTACATGCATGAATGCCATATTCGCAACAACATTTCCGCCGTTTTCTTCAGCAATGCCTTTTACTGCCCACTCATACCATTTGATTTGGTTTTTGCCGATTCCGCCGTATGTTATTTCGTGGTCAACAACTCTAAACTGTCCGTCGTCAAACATAAAAAGTGTATAAACAGGCTTGTTATCTCTTGTCAGATTTATGATATAGTTTCCCATTCCGTCCATTCCCGAAGGACCGCTTTTGAACAGGCAGTTCTTTGAAGCCTCATATATTTGTGCAAGTTTAGCTTTATCGGCTCTGCCCTCATAATCGTGATTGCCGAAAACAGGCGCCCACGGAATATCAAACTTTTCCATAAAATCGCAGAATTGCTGTGTGCAAATATCATTCCACGCAGTTAAAACCGTGTCTCCGCCGACAACGATTAAATCGGGCTTTTCATTTTTAATGAGCTTTTTTAACTGAATTTCGCTCATGCCGTCCAATATAAAATTCATACCGAGGCAAGCTGCGAATGTGCCGAAGTTACGGATGTGAATATCCGTCAGGCACATAATTTTGTAATCATCGTCACCGATTTCGATATTATGTGCATAATCGTGGGTGTATTTCATATCCTCGTTCCAATCATCGCACATTGCCGTGCCTTTTTGTTCCTTTAGAGCAACAGACGCAAAATAGCCGTTGCAAATACAAACAACTAATATAATCACAAGAAGAATTGAAATAATAATTTTTACGCTTTTCATACCAAAAAATGCTTTCATAGCTTTACCCCTTTTGTACATATTGACATTTAATAACTTTGATTGTACAATAGAAAACAAAAATTATATTCCGAAAATCAATCAAATTATTTAGAAATCCTATCAAAAAAATAAAGAATTATGAAATGTAACGAAACCGGTGTTTTAAAAAAATCCGAGGTGTATTTTTCATCTCCGTCACAAACAGCAAAAAAGATATATTTTTACCCTATCAGTGCGGGTCATTTCTTTTGCAACAGCAAATATCATCTTATACGGGATAACTATAACAGCTTACTGATAACGCATATATTAAACGGCTCCTTTACGTATGTTAAAGACGGCAAGCACGTTACCGCACGCAAGGGCGACACGGTTATTCTTGATTGCTATAAACCGCATGAATACTATACAAACGACAGCTTTGAATCTGTTTGGATTCATATTTCGGGGGCAAATTCGACCGATATTTTTAATGAAATTGAGAGCATCGAAGGCAATTTAATTAAATGCAAGGATGTTCAGCATTTAAGAAAACTGCTTTTTCGTGTGTTTGAGTCAATGAAAGGTGAAACGCCGACAACCGAACTTAATTATTCGCTCGATATTTACAAAATTTTTACCGAACTTTTGAATCCGCAAAGTGCAAAAACAAAGGGCGAAATCAGCTATGAGGACAGTGTTCATAAGGTAAAAGAATATATAGCTGAAAATCTTAATGAAAATATAACCATAAAAGATCTTGCCAAACTGGTTAATATGAGTTCATCTCATTTTTCACGGGTTTTCAAACAGCAAACAGGCTTCTCGCCTTATGATTATATTTTGATTTCACGCTTAAATCGTGCAAAATATCTGCTTCAAACAACAAATATGACAATTGCTTCGGTTGCTTATGAGGTCGGATTTAACAGCGAATCAAACTTTATATATTTCTTTACGGAAAACGAGGGCATTTCGCCCGGTAAATTCAGAAAGCTTAAATTTTAGCATAAGAATAAGGACTTGCTCTGTGAGCAAGTCCTTTTAGCTTTGTCATAATGTATTCAGCTTTACAACCCTTGCACTTGCAAGGGAAAGAGCGTTGGAATGAAGCGGAATTTCAATTTCGTTATACACATTTGACACGCCGAATTTTGTTTTCGGTGCTGTGCGGATAATCAACGTGGAATCCTTTTCGATATATTCCTTGTAATCACGGAGATTCATAATGAATTTTCTGTCTATGTTGAAATAATCGTTTATTATCCGATTGCCGCTGAATACCTGCAAATTCAAGCCGTTAAAATCAAATTCAAGCCGAACATCAAAATGATCTTTAAGAATATCATTTGGCAAAATTATCTTGTAATATTCTCTCTTTCCTGTTGAATAGAGATAATAATTGTAAGGAAGTTTTTGCTTTTCGGTTTTTGAAAAAATGATGTCGTTTTTCAAATCCGTATCGCTGATTTGCTCTTGATAAATTGTGCCGTTGTCGCAATAGACTGTGCCGTCAAGGAAATAAGGCTTGCCGTCAATGAAGTGAAAACGCTTTGCTTCTTCATAAGAGATAACATAAATCGTCACATCATCTATTATATTTTCTTCATTGAGAGTAAGAGCCTGCACCTTGCCGTTGATTGAACATTTTGGCGTGATGCCCTCACATTCGACAAAATAGCAAACCGTTTTGCCGTCCTTTTGCGTTTTGGCAACAGGCTGTGCAAGAATGTAATCAAACTGCACCGAGCCTATTTGAATATTAAACGGATAAAAGAACATTGCACCGGCTTTTACATCAATACTCGGCAAGTTTATCGTTTTGCCCTGTATAGAAAAATCAACCTGAACATCCTTAAAATCGTTGTACTTCAAGCCTTTTTCATATGTGCTTGCAAAAAAATAGCCGCTGCCGTTATTGCCTGCTCTTACGGAACATTTTAAGAATGAAATGTCCATTGGGTCTGTGCTGTTCCATTTTGGAAAATATGCCTGCTTCGTGGATATTTCGGTATCAAAATCGCTGATGAACAGGTGCATAAGACGAAGTCTGTCGCCGTGCGCACGGCAAGCGCCGTATCTGCTGATTGGCGCTTGAAAGTCGTAATCAATAATCGGATAATTGTTTGGATAGCCGGTTAATCTGTTTTCCTGCATAAGTCTGTCGTTGGGATTATTTCCGCCGCAGAACATATAATAACCGAGCCAGTTCATACCGCTTGCAAATTTTGCAAAGCCCACTCCGTAGCCGTCTTTTTCGCTGATGAACGGTCTGCGGTGCTGTGTCACCTGATTGCCCGGTCCTGTTTCGCACGAAGCGTAAGGAACATAGTCAAACACACCGCTTCCGGCTTTTTGGCTTTTGAATAAATCTCCGCCGATTTCATTCTCTGTTCTTGCCGGAGTGATGGCGAAACGATTGTTTGGTTTAAGTGCCGTTTTGCCTCTGTTCCACGGTGCATCGGGATAGCCGCCTGCCATTGGCAAAAAATCATTATCCGGCTTGCCTGACGGCCACGCGGTCATAGTAAAAAACGGAGCCTTAAAGCCTATTTCTTCGGCGATTTTTCGCAATGTGCGAATATGCTCTGTTGAACCCGTATATTCATTTTCAAGTTGAATACCGATAACGGTTTTGCCGTCAAGATATTGTTCAATCTCTCTATACAGTCCTTGCCAATACTCTCTGACCTCGCTGAGATATTTTGGACTGTTGCATCTCTTTTTAGGCAGAAAATTTATACGCTTCGGAAATCCGCCTCTTATAACTTCGCCGTGACACCACGGACCTATTCTGAGTAAACACGGCATCTCAATATCTCTGCAAATTTGCAAAAAATAAGCTATATCTTTGTTCCCTTTGAAATCAAACTGTCCCTTGATTTCCTCGTGATAATTCCAAAAAACATAGGTGGATACGGTGTTTATGCCGCATTCACGCATTTTCAAAAGCGTTTCTTTCCAACGCTCTTTCGGCATTCTTGAAAAATGCAACTCGCCTGCAATGATTGTATACGGTTTATTGCTCTTTGTAAAATAAAACGTGTTACAGCCGTATTCACTTTTGATGTTCGAATAATTGAAATTGCCTTTTCTTATCTCCTTCGGCTTTGCGTTAATGGTTATATTCATAAGTCTTTTACCCTTTGCAGTATCAATTTTTTGTGACCGTTTCTATTTAATAAAGCTTAACCGTTTTGCTTCTCTAACAGCACAATTTCGTTATAATACGCCCCGTGGATATGAGCCGGAATGCCGACATTTGCCATATATGCACCGCTCTTAACGTACTCCTTGTTTTGAAATGTAAATTTGTATTTTTCGTCTTTTTCAAGTCCGTCAAAAAGAACATTAATTCTCTTTTTAAAAAACCGTGTTCCCCTGCTTGCAATGAATATAACTGCTTTTGACTTATTCTTTTCTACGTAAGAATTAATCAAAACCTCGTTATCATCGGTATTTGATACCCTATACAAATCGCCAAACTGCACGGTGTGTCTAATTGCCTTGTAAAGTGCGATATTCTTCTTGGAAATCTCCTTGTCATCCTCGGAATATTTAAGCAAATTTCCGCCAAGACCGAGTGCGCCCTGCATGGCAATGTTGAAACGAAAATCCAAAGTGCAAGGCTTGTTGATGCCTGCAATATCCGTCACCCACGCACGCATTGCCTTAATCGGTTGCAAAAGTGAATATCCGTGCTGAATGGTCATTCGGTCAATTGCGTCTGTGTTGTCACTCGTCCAGCATTGGTCAAAATGGGAAAGCGCACCCAAATCTGCTCTGCCGCCGCCCGATGCACAGGCTTCAAACTGAACATCGCAATGCTTCTCTTTCAATCTGTCAACAATGTCATAAACCGCCTTGGTGTGCAGATAATAAAGCATTTTAGGGCAATCCAAATTTTCCGCTCCCGTTTCTGAAAACGGACGGTTCATATCCCATTTAATGTACTTTATATTGTGCTCACTCAAGAGCTTATCCACGCAGTCAAAAACATATTCCTGCACATCTGCTCTTGTCATATTCAGCACAAGCTGATGTCTAAGCTCACTTTTAATCCTTGTATCATAATGATAAGCCCAATCGGGATGCGTGCGGTAAAGCTCCGAATCAGGATTTACCATTTCAGGCTCCACCCAAATGCCAAAATCCATTTCGAGTGCATTAACTCCGTCAATCAGCTCATCTAAACCGTTAGGGAATTTGTCTTGATTAACAGTCCAGTCGCCGAGTCCTGCTCTGTCATTATTGCGCTTGCCAAACCAACCGTCATCCATAACGAAAAGTTCAACGCCCAAATCGGACGCAATTTTTGCAAGCTCAAGTTGTTGTGACACATTGATATTGAATTCGGTTGCCTCCCACGAATTGTACAAAACAGGAAGCACCTTGTCATTAAACTGACGAGGCAAAAGATGATTGACCGCAAAAGTGTTCATCTGCCTTGACATTTCGCCGAAACCTTGGGTGTATCCCGCATAAACGCACGGTGTTGTAAAACTTTCTCCGCCTTTGAGCAAATACAAAAAGTCAAAATCATTCATACCCAAAATCACTCTTGTGTTTGAATACAAATCCCGATTTGCAATCACCTTGAAATTGCCCGAATAAGCAAGCGAGGCAAAATAAACATCGCCGCTTTTCTCGTCTGCATTTTGATATGCAATAAAATACGGTGAATTGTTGTGGCAACTTGCTCCTTTTTTGCTGTCGAAAACCAAGCTTCCTGCTGTCAGCGTGTCGTTTGTTTCAATGAACTCTCCGCCCCAAGCGCCGTTTGTGTTTGAAAATGTATAAGCGTCCTTTGACGGCAAAGAAAATTCCGCACTGAAAAGTCTTTCAAATTGAATGTCGTTTTTGCTTTCATTTTTTACGGTGATGCTTTTTTCAACAATATCGCAATTGGGAAAAATTCTATAATTTATTGAATATACCAAGCCGTAATATTCATCCTTAAAATTAAGCGTCAGCCTGTCGTTTTCAACATTTGCACCGCAAAAGCACGAATTGATTTCTCTGCAAGAATCATAAAAATTCGCTTTAAGCACACATTCACGATACATTGTTTTGCCGAAAACCGTACACTCCTGCTTCGTCTCGTCAAGCGAGGTGTGGTTTGAATTTTCATCGCCGAAGGTGAAAATTTCATAATCGTCAACGTCGCATTTTTTGCCCCAATAAACAAGTCTGTCCGTGCCGAATTTGTCAACACCGACAACGTAATGCGTATTTTTCATATCAAGTACAAAAATATTATTTTTACATTCGATAATTTTCATATCCATACTCCAAATTAAGATTGAGTTTATTATACCATT
>ERZ1026876.1432-NODE-1432-length-11816-cov-12.574101_pt1 | contig 11816 bp, 10 predicted proteins | sample MGYA00380168_ERZ1026876 | MGnify/ENA primary metagenome ERZ1026876 (study PRJEB33269, sample SAMEA4719804) | human gut metagenome | biome: human-associated habitat; feature: organic feature; material: feces | place: Cameroon | collected 2013-10 ... | reverse complement strand
AGAGTAGATCGTCGGCAGCGTCAGATGTGTATAAGAGACAGATTTAAATAAAATCATAATTACTGTTTAATGAAAGTGGTTAATTACTGTTAGCCTCCAATAAGGGCTGCGCGCTCGCCTTCGTTTTCAGCTAAGTCACTCTCTCTGAATGACAATGCAAAGATACAACATTCTGCTGACTCACTTATCCCTTTCTATCCCTTTTGATGCTTTTCTATCCCTTTTGATGCTTTTCTATCCTTTTCTATCCCTTTCTGGAAGCCCTTTTTCTTCATTCCGGAAGTCCTTTTTCTTCCTTCTGAGAGTCAATGTTCAGAGAATCTCCATCATGATCCTAAGGTTCGTCCAGATAATCCACTATCAGCTCCACCTGATGGCGACTGTAATACTTGGCAAACTTGCCCACCTTGCAGTCGTCGAGGGCCTCAGAGAGTTCGGGATTGTTTTTGATCCAGCGCTTCAGCCGGTTGAGCGCCACCTTGGCTTCCGATCGTGGGAAGTAGAGTAAAGCCAATTCTGTCTTTTCATAAATACGTATTTCCATATCCGATTGATTTTTAGTATGATATATAAGTCATTTTGCACCTGCAAACAAGTCATTTAGCACCTGTAAACAAGTCATTTAGGAGTGGCAAACAAGTCATTTAGCACCCGTAAACAAGTCATTTACGATAGCTAAACAAGTCATTTGCAACTCCTAAATGAGTCATTTCCTCACCGTATCTGAGTCATTCTGGCTTTCTGCTATCGACAGTTTCGCCTCCTGATTGATATCATAGCCTTCCTTCTCGATCACGCTCCAACCTCTGCCTTGTTTTCTGCGTAATCTCCGGAATCCCATTCTGTCCATCATGTTCTGAATGTCTCCACTGGTCACATTGTTTCGTATGGCAGGGTTGAATCCTATCTTTTCCATGATGTCGGCAGAGGTGGCAAATTTCATATTCGGATTCATCAGGTCGCCGTCTGTTGGCACCCTGAAATACTTGCCTATGAGCTCCTCCAGGAAACTGTTGGCAAGGAACATCCTGTTGTGCTGCCTCTGCTTCTCCATATCTTCGTAGGTGAGCCAAGGCACCCAGTCACCTTGCTTCAGTTTTCCCTCCTTGCGCTTTCTGATAAGTTCTTTCACGATATATATAGCCTGGGCATAGATATGATCGTGGTCGATGGGATATTCGAAGGGGCTCTGGATTTTCTCCACCTCCCATACCAGGCAGCGGCGGTCTTCTTCTTCGCATATCACGTGGCGATTGTTGCTCGTGCCGCAGAGAGAGGCATGGCGCAGCAGCTGACTGGGATATTTGTCGTAGGGCACACGGATGGTTATGCTGCGCTTCGTCACACAACTCTTGAAGGAATTGAGATTCTTGCCATGTGGGGCATCAAACTCGTCGAGACAGATGAGCGCCTTGCTGGTCGTTATTTGCAGAAAATCCTTGTTCTTGTAGTCGGCAGAAGAATCGTTGGCATAGTAACTTCTGAGACACTGGGGCAGGAGATTTTCCAGGAATTTGGTCTTGAAGATACCGCCACGACCCACGAGCACCAGCACCAGCTCGTTCACCATCTCCTTGCTGCCCCAGCCATATACCATGCTCACAAACCATTTGCGGAAGGCATACTTGAAGTACTTCTTGGTGTGATAGTATTCGGGCATCTCCTTCACCGTGATGCGTTCACAGAGCTGGTCGATGTAGTCAGGATCGCCTTCCTTCCATTCGGGCAGTCCCATGAGATAATCCTCGATGGGGTTGAACTTCTTCGTGAAATCCGACTTGATGGCGCTTTCCAATCTTTTCTTGTTGGTGCGCAGTCCGTCCATATCCATCAGCGTATAGATGGTATTCTCCACGGTCTCGGTCACCTCCGTCCATTTGTAGTAGAATTCGCTCTGGGTATCGTAGGCCCTGATTTCCACCATGCCGGTCACGGTGTTCAGATGCATCTCATATCGGGTGTTCAGCCACTGCATCAGCACCTTCATGCTTGGGCTGGAACCGTATTTCTCGCCCTTCGAATAGAGATGCCAGCAGCCCCAACCTTCCGTATGATTGAACACCCAGTCCACGATGCTTTTCACGCCGTCATACTGGCTCCCATATTCCGCCGTCATCCAGTTGAGCAGCTCTTCCTTCTTTGCGCCGTAGTTGAAACAGAAGGTGGCAAATCGCATACAGAACTCATGATGGCTACCGGGTTCAAATCGGCAGAACCAGCCTTCAGAGAGCTTTTTCACTTGTTCGATTACGTCCTCCGTACTCGCTTCCGTCTGCTTCTTGCCGTTTGCTTTCCCAGAGGATGCGCTGCCCTGACTCTTCTTGGCAGCGCTTCTGCTGGCTTTCGATGAAGCACCGTTGGCTCTATCCGCGTCCAACTTCTTCTCCTTTTCCATCTCCGGTTTCAGCACGGTCTGGTAGAATTTCGTCACCTCCTCAGGCGAAAGTGGTAGGGGTTCCGCATCCCAGTTGAAGTAGGCCTTCTCGTCGTGCGCCAGACCGCAGAGTCGGGTCATGTCGAGGCACTGTCTGTCGGCGTTGAGATTCAGCAGCTCATCATAGATTTTGATGGCCTTTGTGATGGCGAGGCGGTGCAGTTCCGTTTCTGTGAGCGTGCAGCCGGGGGGACGCGCATATTTCAGGAGGATTCTGAATCCCCTGCCGCTGATAGTGCGGTAACAAACCATGGTAGTAGGCTTTTTGATAGCCTTTTCCACGGCGTCTTCCAGGATGATGCTTGGCGTATGATCATAGTCGAGCATGGCCCAGTAGGTAGGTTTGCCGAAGTATTCGAGCGTTCTACCATCGGGTTTGAACTGGATAGATGGGCAGATGGCAGCAGAGTTTCGCTTTTTGTTATCAGCCGCTTTTCTGTCGATATTTACCATTTGTCGGTAGTCATCCGTATGAATCTGGATGAATCTGTCTTGCATGATGAGCCATTCCAGTTCCTTCTTGCTTGACAGCGGTTTGTGGCTACTACTTCTGAGCGAAGTAAATAGCGAGGGCATGGTTTCTTCCATTAGCTTCCAAGTTAAATTGTTATTTTGGAAAAACAGTTAGCTACTTGTGTTTAGGCAGGTAGTTGATATTCAGATGAATCGCTTTGCATAGAATCAGTTCGTTGATGATGCTGACGAAGTTAGTATTTTGAATAATTTGATATTTCTGATTAACACTCTCTATATAATCATCCATCTCAGCTATCGACTTACTGAAAAGAAAATCTCTATATCTATCAAGAAATTCTTTCTCCCGATGACCCCTTGGATGCATATTTTCCTTTTCGCTCAAGTCCTCCTCTCTGAGGATGAGTTGTATAGCCATGTGGATGACCTTCAGCTTATGTTCAGAGACTATTGAATACAGGAATCTCTCGTATAGCTCTGGTCCAATATGTGCAACCCTTTTCAGGTCATGGAAGTTGATATGATACCTCTCCATTTGCTGAAGAAAGTATTCTTGCTCTTCTCTCATATGATTTGCGACAATCTCCAAAAGTTTTAAATCCTTAGCCGTGAATTTGTAAGTTCTGGTTCTTATCTTCACTGTTTTTAAAATTTGCATCGTTCTTTTTTGCTGCAAAGTTCGGGATTTTTTTCCTGTTGAATGTTCTGCGATATATCGCGATTTTGTTTGCATAACTTAACATAGATTAACATGAGGCGTTTGATTATTCCATCTCCCTCTTGCTTAATCGCTTTTCAATAACCATCCTTTCGATAAAAAGGAAAATAAAACTTTACAAAAGAAAGCCAAGGGTGTCGGTGACACTTACTTTTCAACTTTTTTTTTAGCATTGGAGCCACTACCCTCCAATTTGGAGGTCTCCCTCTGATTATCAATCTTTTATCTATTTTCGCGCGGTAAGTCATAAAAAAAAGAGTATATAAAAGTGTCACCTGTCACCGTTTTCTGCCAAGCCCTTTATTGGAGCCAGTTTGTTGGGTGACGCTGGTGACACGAGTTTTCAGTTTTTTTGTGGAGGGTCCTGTCACCCCTGTCACCCATCGGTATTGCGAAAAAATTGGAAAAACGGTTGGGTTTTGGATAGATTTACATGAAAAATCCTCAGCTGAGTAGCCGTTTTTCGCCAAAATTTGTTATCTTTGCAACAGAAATATTTGCATTTTTCAAAAATAAATCGTACTTTTGCCCTCGAAGGCGCAATAGTGCGTTAACAACATACATCATACAAATATTATGGCGAAATACATCAACCCATTTACCGACTGGGGCTTTAAGCGATTGTTCGGTCAGGAGTTCAGCAAGGATTTGCTGATAAGTTTCTTAAACGATTTGTTCGAGGGGGAATTCCAGGTTAAGAATGTTACCTTCAAGGACAAAGAGCAGTTGGCTGATTCCAAGGATTTGCGCGGCTGCATATACGATGTCTATTGCGAGACAGATGAAGGCAAGCATTTCATCGTGGAGATGCAGAACAACTGGACGGTTAATTTCGTGAATCGCACGCTGTGTTATGCCAGCAAGGCTATTACCAATCAGCGTGAGAAAGAAAAGTCCAAGGACAAGCCTTCATTCTATGAGCTGGTTCCTGTATATGTGATCAGTTTTATGAATTTCTCTCCTCATGTCGGAGAAGAGATCAGTCAGTTTAAATCTGATGTGATGCTGAGGGAGAAGAATAGCGAAGAGCCTTTCACAGACAAGCTTCGCTTCATCTATTTGAATCTTCCGTATTTCACAAAGAATGCGGAGGAATGTGTAACAGATTTTGAAAAGTGGATTTACGTATTGAAGCATATGACAACATTAGAAAGAATTCCATTTGAGACTCAGAAGAAAATCTTCAAGCGTTTGGCTGAAGTGGCTGACAGCCGCTGCCTGAGCAAGGAGGAAATGGAGAAATATGAAGAGAGCCAGCGCCAGGTTGATAATTACAATCTGGGAATGTATAGTGCTTGGCTGGAAGGAAACGAGAAGGGGATTGCACAAGGAATTGAACAAGGTGAACTTGCTAAAAGTCTTGATGTTGCAAAGAATCTCCTTGCATTAGGTATGCAAATAAGTCAAATCATGCAAGTTACTGGCTTGACTAAAGAACAAATAAGCAGTTTGCTAGTTAAGAAATAATGTAATTCCTAAGAATTTTTCAACATTAGTTGTATATTTGTAGCAAAAAGAAGCAATATAAGAAGCTACTCTCATGTCGGCCCGAAAGGGTGCAGGTCTACGGGTATGTTCATTTGCTTCTTTTTATATATTCATATTCGGACATTTGAATCTTCCGTATTTCACAAAGAAAGCGGAGGAATGTGTAACAGATTTTGAAAAGTGGATTTACGTATTGAAGCATATGACAACATTAGAAAGAATTCCATTTGAGACTCAAAAGAAGATCTTCAAGCGTTTGGCAGAAGTGGCTGACAGCCGCTGCCTGAGCAAGGAGGAAATGGAGAAATATGAAGAAAGCCAGCGTCAGGTTGATAATTACAACCTGGGAATGTATAGTGCCTGGCTGGAAGGGAACGAGAAGGGGATTAAGCAAGGAATTGCACAAGGGATTGAACAAGGAATTGAACAAGGTGAACTTGCTAAAAGTCTTGATGTTGCAAAGAATCTCCTTGTATTAGGTATGCCAGTAAGTCAAATCATGCAAGTTACTGGCTTGACTAAAGAACAAATAAGCAGGTTGCAGGTTAAATGATAATGATTTGGAGATGTTTTTTTACTACCCATAAATTTGCAACAGCTTGTTGCACAATTAGTGAATGATGAAGAACAACAACCTGTTGTCACAATCAGCGAGGACGTTTTCTTCACCATTCCTTGGAGGTATCACTTGTACATCATATCGCAATGTAAGGATGTTGATCGTGTGATTACATTCATATTCTTCTGCACCATTGTCTTTGTCACTTTGGATCTTTCTTTTCATACTTGGTTCCTTTCGTGAAAGGATACGGCATGACACGAGCCACATACTGGAGCGTTTCATCGTCAGAGTCGCTCTGATGATCATCGGCAAGATTGCGAATGACCTCGGAACCTTCAAGCAATTTTTCCTTTTCAAATTCATCAAAAGCAAAAACATACTCCGATTCATCCATTTTTCCCTGGACAAAGCGAAACATCTTTCCTTCCGTTTCTCCCACCTCCTTGTGATATTTCTCGTAATCACTCTCTGAGAACTCTTCAAAGTCCTTCTCCTTTGGAATAAAGCCTATCTTGAATATAATCTTGATGGCTTTTCCTCCTTCTATGCGACTTTGAATTTAAGTTCTGATGAAATTATTCTATTTCCTCACACACCACCATATCCACGCTTCTGAAAATCACAACAAGTTTGTGCAGACGAGTGGTCTTTACTTCTGATTTTACTACATCACTATCGGCATAGCGATTAACCTGAGCAATGGCTGCCTCCCGAAGCTTTGCTACCTGATCATCGGTTGCGTCCGACTTGCAATATTTCAATTCCACGATGTAGGAATGCTCCATATCTGGATAGTTCTCCAAGAGCGGGCGCAAGAAAATGTCGGCATAACCAGATTGATTATCAAGTTCTGATATAGGGCGATAGAACATATTCTGGCAAGTCATAGCCAATGTAAAGCCATGAACATACGATTCTCCTTTCTGGCGATCTCGCTGGGAAGAATAGCGCTTGATGGCATCAGCTATAAAGCCAAAATAGGATCTGTAATCCCCATCATAAGCTAAACCACTCTCCAAATCACTCTTCAGATAGGTATCGTAAGCCAGTTGGTTCTCCTTGTATGTACTCAATAAATAAGCATAAATCTGCTCTCTTACCACTTCATTAGGTATCACAAACTTGGTCTTGCCTCGATATGTTCCATCTATCGTCAACATACCAAAGTAGAAGAGTAAACTGACGAAATTGTCTGGGTCGTTGATACTTTCGGCAGGAAATCCCTTCTTTAGGGTGCCCGCAACGAAACCATCCGTTACCAAATGCTGGATGATACTGGCATCATTGGCAAACTCCTTGTCGTGGCGGATGAGCATGCGGAGCTTATTGTAATCGACACGGATGTTATCCTCTATCATATCTTGAGGAATATCACAGTCATTGTGGATATATTGGTCGATGAAATATAGCACCATCACAGAGTTATACATTGTTACCTGACCATAACTGTTGATGGCAAAACAGTAGTTATCATACCAAGGTTTCATTACCTGGATAAGTTCATCTACTGAATGATGGAAAGGACAAACTGAGGAATAGTAAGTAAGCATCTCACGCACTTCTTCCTCTGTAAAGCCTGTCATCTCATTAAATTCTGCACTCAAGGAATAGTTGGTGCCAATGTTAAATCCGCTCGTCAAATCATCCATCGTTACAGGACTTACTCCTGTCACGAATACTCGCTTCAGGGATGTGCTTGTGGCAGATTTTACAGCATCAAAGAAGAGACGCAAATAGCCTTCGCCATGCGTCTGCTTGCGATAACTGGTCATGTACTGCGGCTCAGCGAGGATCTTATTGGTGAAGTGGTCGTATTCATCTATGAAAAGATAGATTTGCTGACCAACTTTAGTACATTCTCTACATAGATATTGCAATTGGTCAATACAACCTTCCTGTTTGTTCATTTCCTCCTTTATATCTTTAGGGAGATACTGCTGATAGACATCACAAAAATAATCATAAGCTATATTGCAAGTTGCATCCAAACCATCCTTATAATCATCGATACCTGCTGCTACCACAGAGAAATCCAGATTCAGCACCAGGTAAGAATTACGCTCCGGTGTAGGATTCTTCCCGATATAAAGGTCGCCAAAGAGTTGATCAAACTTCTCTTTTTTGTTCACATCATAGTAATTCTGGAGCATAGAAAGGGTAAGGCTCTTGCCAAATCGGCGAGGGCGAATATAAAAGAAATATTTATTTGCAGCCTCCACTTCTTCTATAAATGGAGTCTTATCTACAAAATAGCAGTCATCCTTTCTTACATCCACGAAATTCATCATGCCGTAAGGGATACGCTTGCGATATATGCGTTTCTTCTTCTGTTCCATATCCACAATTATCATGTACTTTCGAGTGCAAAGATAAATATTTATTTTGAATTATGCAAATTGCTTTGGATAATTTGCATCATTCTTATCTGAATTTTTTATGAAAAGATGGGGTTGTTTCAGATTTTATTTGTACTTTTGCCAGTAGTATTTAAATCAATAGTATTTTATGATGTCTTTCCTTACTCGCATATATCCTTTCAAGCAGAGCAGACACTGGTTGAGAGATGGATTTTTCTATGGCCTTGTCATTTGGGCTATATTATATTTTCTGCAGCCTTTCGGGTTCTGTCTCTATCAAGGCAATAAATGTCTTGCTGCAGCTTTGTTCGGTATGGTCACTTTCGTGTGTTATGCCATTTATATAGCATCGGTATTGAAGTGTTTTCATCGGACTGTCAATCCCTGGCGCATCTGGCATGAAGGAATAGCGGTACTCGGACTGATTATTATGATTGCCTTTTGTAATTTTCTTTTATCCTCATTTCTCTTTCATAATACAATCACTATCAGGCTTTTTCTGTTGTTTTTGAACTGGACGATTATTGTAGGTATCTTTCTGACTTTGCTGTCAGTCGGAATACAATACAACCGATCTTTAAAGGATAGAATGGAAGAATTGTTGCGCAATACGGCACAAGAACAAAAGGAGGTGATGATTACAATTCACGATACGAGCAGCAGGGGAAATGATCTTGCGATGCCTATCAATGATCTGCTTTATATCGAAGCGCAGAAAAACAATATCTCTGTATGTTTTGTAAAGGAGGGAAATGTCGTTTCTGTTGATGTTCATAATACGCTGACGCGTACTCTGGAAGAACTGAAGGGATATGATAATATCTTCCAATGCCATCGCTCTTTTGCCGTCAATGTGAACAATATATCTTCGGCTAAAGGTAATTCTAACGGGTATCAGTTGACACTGGGTAATTGTGCGAATATCATCCCTGTTTCGCGGTCATTTGTACCTCAGTTTAAGGCTTTTCTTACTTAGCTATTCGTCCTTCAAATTAGTTGTTCGTCATCATAAGTAGTTGTATGTCATAGGTTTTAGCTGTATATCCTGAGAATTTGGTTTATTCTGTTTTGTGCTGTATCTTTGCAGCATGAAACAACGAATGATACATATTGCATTACTGCTATTTATGGTAGTTGATCTGGCTGCTCAGACCCTAATTTCAGGAATCATCAAGAGTGGTCAGGAATCTCTTGCTGGTGCCAACGTTTTTATCGCAGGTACTATTGATGGATGCCTGACGGATTCTCTTGGAAGATTCTCTTTTTACACTTCCAAGACAGGAGAAATAACCCTAAAGGCAACCATGATAGGCTTTGAGGAATACACACTGGCTGCTGATGTCAACAAACTGAATCAACTCACTATTCTAATGAAAGAAAAGGCTGCAACAATCCAAGAAGTTGTAGTATCTGCCAGCACTTACAGTTTTGGAAAAAGTGATCATTTCAAGACGATGGATGCGCTGGATGTGGTGATGGCAGGTAATTCTTGTGGAGACATCGTGGCAGCTTTGCAGTCATTGCCTGGAACGCAAAAAGTGGGAGAGGATGGTAAACTCTATGTGAGGGGTGGTGAAAGCGAAGAATGTCAGACTTTTATCAATGGAATGCACGTACTTGTTCCTTATAGTACCAATGCAGAAAACACTGCGGTGCGAGGTCGTTTTTCTCCTTTTCTGTTCAAGGGTATTTGCTTTTCCCTTGGCGGATATGGCGGGGAATATGGGCAGGCTCTTTCGTCTGTTCTTCCGATGGAGACTACTGATGTGGCTACGAGCGACAAATATGGAGTCAGTGCATCACTGGTGGACTGGAATATCGGTGGAACTAAGGTGTTTGATACCAGCAGTCTGTCATTTAATGCGGCAATGACAAGTATGGGTATCTACAACCACTTGTTTTCTGAAAGATTCGATTTCTACAAGCCATACCGAAAATTATCTGGCGAGACCCAATATAAGATGGAGTTCAAGAATGCTGGAATTTTGAAGACATACGTTGGCTATGATTTCACTTCTGTAGGACAGCGTATTGATGGCAGAAATCTTTTGCTGAAGGAGAATAATGTATATGCAAATGCTACCTATAAGGCAGCGTTTGGTACAGGCTATACCTTCTTCTGTGGTATGGCAAACTCATCGGTTTTCAATGATATAAAAGATGCTAAGGCTGCTGGTGATAGATTTTATAATTTCAGGAATGAGATACACCTGAAGACAGAAATGCGCAAGGTTTGTTCGGATGTACTGAAATTGTCGGTTGGAGTAGAGGATTATCAGCGAAACAGTTTACTGGAGTATGATTCCTATCGCTATACCTTGGATTATAACATACTGGCTGCCCATGCTGATGCACAGTGGAGGATGCTGCCCGGTGTGTTTCTGAATCTTTCAGCAAGGACAGAATATATGTCGCACGCGAAATGGCTGTTCATGCCAAGAGCTACTCTCTCTTATATTCCCAATAAGAACTTCCAGTTCTCGCTTGTGGCTGGTCGGTATAGTCAGGCTGCAAGTGATGATGATCTCGCCACCAGCAACTATTCTCTTGGGCAGAGCACTGCTGATCATGCTATCATCTCCATGCAATATAAATCGGCGGGCACTCTTGTAAGGATAGAACCCTATTGGAAGAAATATCATCGGTTGCCTTTATGGGATGAGGGTGTTTATCTTTCGAAAGGATATGGGACGAGTAAGGGGTTTGATCTCTTTGTGGAAGACCATTCTCTTTGCAAGCGTCTTTCCACTACCTTATCATATTCATACAATGACTCCAGACGTTTCTATCTGGATTATACGGAAGAGCGAATACCTGATTTCGCTTCCAGACATAATCTGAGACTGACTGCGAAATATTCGTTCGGAAAAACGATTCTCAGTTTGGCTGAATCTTATGCCAGTGGTCGTTTGTTTCAGCAAGGTAAGACTCCGCCGTATCATAGTGTAGATGTGAATCTGACTTATCTGCTGAGTCCCAAGGTGATTATTTATTCTTCGCTGAACAACATTCTTGGTCGCACGAATGTTTTCGGATATAATGTAAAGGGGCGCCCGGTTGTCTCATCCCGTGACAGATTCTTTTATATAGGTATATTTGTTTCACTTAAAAATAACAAAGCTTATGACATTTCAAATTTTTAAAAAGTTCATGTTGATGGGGATCTTCTTTTTGATCTCTACAGTAAGCATTCATGCTCAACAGCCTAACATGCAGGCACTTATCGGACAGTCTCTTTCAAAACTCCAACAACCCACTCCTGAGAACTTCCTGAATTGTGTTGCTGAAATGAAACGTATTGATGATATGTTTCCGGATAGTATTCAACCTAAATTTCAGATGGTGTTGCAAAGCCTCAATTTTTCCGTTATGAATCCGCATGCTCCGGAAACGGAAAACCTGATAACAGGAGCAGAAGAAACCATTGCTAAAATGGAAAAAATGAGGAATGCAAACCAGTCTGATATCTGTACCCTTCGAGGTTTTTTATACATGGTACGTATCGTGCAGAATCCTGCACAAAACGGCCAGCGCTATTATCTTGACGTCATGCAGAACTACGAGAAAGCGCTTAAACTCAATCCCGAGAACCAACTTGCCAAACAATTACAGCAAAAGTTTTTTGAGGGTATGAAGAAGCAAACGGGTCATCCTTAATACCCTCCATCCCTTAATACCAATGCTTGCCTGGCTTGGCTTTCTTGGTGCTGTATTAGTTATCTTAGGATCGTAACTACTCAGTCTTCAAAAATAGGGTACACGTATTCAAAGGAGGGCTAAAAG
>ERZ1026876.1417-NODE-1417-length-11876-cov-6.615515_pt1 | contig 11876 bp, 10 predicted proteins | sample MGYA00380168_ERZ1026876 | MGnify/ENA primary metagenome ERZ1026876 (study PRJEB33269, sample SAMEA4719804) | human gut metagenome | biome: human-associated habitat; feature: organic feature; material: feces | place: Cameroon | collected 2013-10 ... | reverse complement strand
CACCTCCATCCTGACCATCACCTCCAACGTGGTGTACGGCAAGTACACCGGTGCTCTGCCCGATGGCCGTGCCGCCTTTACCCCCTTTGCACCCGGTGCAAACCCCAGCTACGGTGCGGAGCAGAACGGCCTGCTGGCTTCCCTGAACTCTGTTGCCAAGCTGCCCTACCACTGGGCTCTGGACGGCATCTCCAACACCCAGACCATCAACCCCGAGGCTCTGGGCCACAGCGAGGAGGAGCGCAAGGAGAACCTGGTGCAGGTGATGGACGGCTACTTCGATCAGGGTGCACACCACCTGAACGTGAACGTATTCGGCAAGGAGAAGCTGCTGGATGCCATGGAGCACCCCGAAAAGGAAGAATACGCCAACTTCACCATCCGCGTCTCCGGCTATGCGGTCAAGTTCATCGACCTGACCCGCGAGCAGCAGATGGACGTGCTGGCGCGTACCTGCCATGGCGCTCTGTAAGACCCTTGGGTACGTCCACTCGCTGGAAAGCTTCGGCTCGGTGGACGGGCCGGGTGTCCGGTTCGTTGTCTTTCTGCAGGGCTGTGCCCTGCGCTGCAAATACTGCCACAACCCCGAAACGTGGAGCGCTGAGGGCGGCACGGAATGGTCTCCGGAGAAGCTGTTCCAGCACGTCTGGCGCTACCGCAATTACTGGGGCAAGAAGGGCGGCATCACGGTCAGCGGCGGCGAGCCGCTGCGGCAGATGGACTTCTTGACAAAATTCTTCCAGCTGGCGCGCGCCAAGGGGGTGCACACCGCGCTGGACACGGCCGGTCAGCCGTTCCAGCCCGATGACCCTGCCTACCTGGCCGCCTTCGATACCCTGATGGCTTCCACCAGTCTGGTGATCCTGGATCTCAAGGAGATCGACCCGGAGAAGCACCGTCAGCTTACCGGCAGGGACAATGCCAACATCTTAGCCATGGCACGGCACATCTCTGATCTGGGCGTTCCGCTCTGGATCCGGCATGTGCTGGTGCCCGGCCTCACCGATGACGAGGAGGGCCTGCGCAGGACCGCAGATTTCATCCGCAGCCTGAAAACGGTGCAGCGGGTGGAGGTGCTTCCCTACCACACGCTGGGGCTGTTCAAGTGGCAGAAGCTGGGCATCTCCTATCCCCTGCCCGATGCCGTTCCCCCTACGGCGGAACAGGTCCGCCGGGCGGAGGAACTGCTGGAAGTGAGCCGCTACCCCGGCTGAACTGCACCGGCAGGGTGGACTGGGAAAGCTTCATCCTGACTTAAACAAAAAAACGACCCTCTCTATCACGCTGACGTATGCCCGCTCCCTTTTTGGGGAGGTGGCACTGCGAAGCAATGATAGAGAGGGTCGTTTATTTTTCTTCACTTCCGGCGTGATACACCTGCAGATACACCCTTTTGCGCTCGGCATCCGTGTTCTCTGCCAGCTGCTGGCAGAAACGCTCATCCTCGAACAGGGCGACCACATTGGGCGCATAGCGGGTGCCGCTCTGGGCCCGCAGCTCTTCCAGCAGCGTGCGGAAGGGCTTGGCAAGGTTGTAACACCGACCGATATTATCGGTGGCGGCATCCAGCGAGTCTGCCACGCTCAGCGCATCCACGATTCCCTTGATCTCCTCCGGGCAGGAGGGTACATCATTGGGATATCCGCCCTTGCCGTTGTAATAGCAGTGGTGATAGAGTGCCGCCGGGGCCAGCGTTCTTCCGCAGCCCATTCTATTCAGAATGGCAGCGCCGGTCCTTGGGTGGCTCTGGATGCAGAAAAACTCCTCATCCAGCAGGCGGCGGGCGTTGTTGTCGATGTACATCAGAACGGCGCACTTGCCAAGGTCGTGGTACAGGCCGCATTCATAGGCTGTCTGGCAGAGCTCTTCCCGCCGGGTCTGCACCTCGGCCGCACTCCTGCATCCCAGCAGGCCCACCAGTGTTTCGGGCCTTGTCTCGATCTGCCGATGCAGCAGGGCACGGGTCAGCTCTGCCACCATCAGCGAGTGGACATAGGTCGGCTTGTGCCCGGCCAGGATACTGCCCAGCATCCGGCGGTTCGCCGTTTCATCTGAGCTGGAACTGATCTTGCTCAACTCCCAGGCGGCAGAGCTTACCACGCGGGGATACTGGCTGGCCGGCATCTGTTCCAGATACTGATCCGCAGAACGACGTACCTGCTCCACGGCTGCACGATACCTCTGTGCTCCCGCCTCGTCCAGACGTTCTGCATAGACCGAAAGATAGGCCGCCAGAATCAGCTTCCGGCTGATGGCCTCGGCAGAATAATCATCCTGCTCCACATTTCCAGCCAATTCCAGAAGGATCTTGACCACGTCTTCCAGGCTGCCCACTCCGGCATGGTAGCGGGCAGCGGCGTAAAAATAGGGCACCCGCCAGTTCTGCAGGCGCGCTTCCTGACCATCGTATTTCTTCTGGTGCGTCCAGATGTATTCCGCCGATTCCAGCACCTGCCGCGCCACCTCGGGATCCTCCTCCTGCCGCAGGTGGGCCAGCAGGGTCATGCGGTCCATGTGCATGGAATAGATGTAGCTTTCCCAGGGGAACTCCGGGTCCAGCGCTTGGTAATGCGCAGACCGGATGATCTCCATTGCGAGGCGGAACCGTTCCAGATACCGGCAGCTTTCCGCATGGGTGCCGCGGGACATCCCCAGCCGGGTGTTGCCCACACAGCGGATGAGATACTGCCGGGTATTCTTGTCCAGCTGTTCATACTGTGACATGTATTCAGCGGCTTCCGTGAAATAGACCTCGATTGCATTTCCCAACAGGTTGATGCCAGTTGCCTCATCCCGGACGTTCATATAATGCAGGGTAATGCCCGTGTAGTACAGCTCCCTGACGATCATGGGCACATCTTCCCGGCTGCGGGCCGCTGCCAGCAGCAGCTGATGCACCTTGAACGCCACGCCCACATCCTCGCTGTTCGCGTAGTTGAACAGCCTGCCTGCAAAGGCACTCAGTCCCTGGATATCCTCTTCGGTCAGGGAGGCAGGGTCGCGGTCGTAGACAAACTGCGCCAGCAGTGCCTCATTCTGCCGCATCAGGTCGTTGCATCTCAGTGCGTTAATTTGGATTTCTTCCAGCACGGCAGCGGGAGCTTTGCCCTCCGGAAAGCTGGGCCGGGAAATCGAGCGCACAACGCGCAGATTCCGAATATACTGTTCAAAAGCCTCTGCCTGTGTGCACTCCATCTCATCAGCCCCTTTTGCCGAAGTTTGTCGTTCGATTTGAAACTATAATTCAGTATACGGCATTTTTCGGCAGAAATCAACTGATTTTCGCAGATTTTTTAGCCCCCCCCCCCCGAATATTTTTACGCATTCATACGTTCTTTTTTGTATAAAAAGCACTTTCACCGGGGGATCGGGTGCGCTTGATTTACGAAATTGCTTCCGGCAGCTGCATCCATTTGCCCTTCCAGGCGTAGAGCACCATCAACACTGCACCCACAGCCCAGGACACCGGGTAGACCAGCAGCACACCCTCAATGCCTGCAAACAGGGGCAGGGCAAACTGGATCCAGAGGATGCGGAACAGGCACAGGGAGATCAGCAGCACCACCATGGGCGGCACGCTCTTCCCTGTGCCGCGCACCGTACCGGCAAGGCCCTGCAGGATGCCCAGCATCCAGTAGAAGGGGCAGAAATAGAGCATACAGATCTTGCCGTAGGCAATGACCGTTTCATCGCCGGTGAACAGGTGCATGATGGGATCCTGGAAGGCGAGCAGCAGGATGCCGGTCAGGATGGTGTAAGCGATGCACATGCCCAGGGTGACAAAGGTGCCCTTTTTGACGCGGTCGATCTTGCCCGCACCAAAGTTCTGACCCACAAAGGTGGTGGCCGCCATGCCGAAGCTCAGCACAGGCAGAATGTTGAAGCCATCCACCTTCATATAGGCGGCAAAGCCTGCCATGGCAGCGGCACCATAGCCGTTGACGCTGACCTGCACCAGCACATTGGAAAGGGAGATGACCATGTTCTGGATGCCGGTGGGCAGGCCCACCTTGATGATGCGGACCGCCATCTTTTTGTGCACGCGCACTTCCTTTGCCGTCACGCGGTAATCGTCCTCCACCCGCATCAGAAAGCGCAGGGAGAGCACACAGGACACCAGCTGGCTGATATCGGTGGCAATGGCCGCACCGGCCACGCCCATCCTGCATCCGGCGATCAGGACAAGGTCGAGGACGATGTTGGTGATGGAGGCAACGCCCAGATAGAGCAGGCTCCGCTTGGAGTTGCCGGCGGCGTTCAGGATACCGGCCGCCATGTTATACACCACGCTGAACAGCACGCCGCCAAAATAGAGCCGCATATAGAGCACCGCATCCTCCAGCACCTCTGCGGGGGTGTTCATGGCGGTGAGCAGGGCACGGCTGACGGCAATGCCGCACACGGTCAGGATCGCGCCCAGAATGGCCGAAAGGGCCAGTGAGGTGTGCACCGCAGTGTGCGCGCCCTCCCTGTCCTTGGCTCCCAGAAACTGGGACACCACGACACCGGCACCCACGGCAATACCCTGGCTGAACCCGATGAGCAGGAAGATGGGCGAGCCGCTGGAGCCGACGGCTGCCAGCGCGTTGCTGCCCACAAAGTTGCCCACGATGATGGAATCGGCGGTGTTGTACAGCTGCTGCAGCATGTTGCCCAGGATCAGCGGCACCGAGAAGAGCAGGATGCTCTTCCAGATGCTGCCCTCTGTCATCAGCCGTGATTTTTTCTTTTCTTCTAAAATCGTCTGTGCCATAATGCTTCCTTTTTCACGCAAAGCTTCAACTCATATATCAATCGTCATACAGATAAACGATACCTTGTTTCTACCAAAAAGTCAAGCAAAAGCGTAAAAAGGGGCGTTTTTACCGGTTCCACCCTATTTCCACCCTCTTGCCGCTGGGTCCAGCATCTCGGCAGCGGAGTAGACCAGGGCGTTGCAGACTGCGGCGGCCACGGTGCTTCCGCCCTTGCGGCCCATGGCCGCGATGGCAGGCACGCCGTGGGCTGCACAGGCAGCAAACAGCGCTTCCTTGCTTTCCACCACATTCACAAAGCCCACCGGCACGGCGATGACCAGGGCAGGCCGCAGCCCGGCCTCGATCTCCTCCGCAATGGTCAGCAGGGCGGTGGGGGCATTGCCCACCGCAAGAATGGCCCCGGGGTGCTCCTGCGCCGCGCGGTGCATGGAGGCCACTGCCCGGGTGGTTCCGGTCTCGGCTGCGGTCCGCGCCACCTCAGGGTCCGCCATATAGCAGAGGGCACTGCCGCCCAGCCGGGCAAGAGCTGGCTTGGAAATGCCCGAAAGCGCCATGTTGGTGTCGGTGATGATGGGAGTCCCGGCCCGCAGGGCGGCCACACCTGCCGCCACAGCCCCCGGCGTAAAGCGCAGATTTTTCGCATAGTCAAAGTCGGCGGTGGTGTGGATGACCCGCTTGACCACAGCGGCAGTCTCGGGCGGCGGGGTCAGGCCCTGCGCTTCCAGCTCTGCCGTGATGATGGAAAGGCTTGTCCGCTCAATGTCGGCGGGCAGATGATGTTGTGGGATCATTGTGCATTCCTCCGCGGGTTCTCCAACCCCATTGCCGCGTAAACGGCATCCAGATCCAGCGCACCGCGCACGCCATCGGCCAGCAGGTCAAACTGCTGCTGGCGGTACTGCTCCATCGGGATGAGGGCCGCGCTGTCCGGCGCAATGCCCTTGCGCCGGCAGAGCAGGGCCACCAGCTTCTCGGTAAGCTCCCCGGTGTCAAACAGACCGTGCAGGTAGGTGCCGAACACATTGTCCTGCACGCAGCCCTCGGGTGTACCGTCTGCCAGTGTGCAGAAGGGCACACCCTGCACCTCGGTGCGGCCGGTGTGGATCTGATATCCGGTCAGGGCCGCGCCCGCAAAGGGAGCGGCGGTCACGGCGGCAGTGTCCTGGGTGCGGTGCTTCTGGCCGGTAAAGACCGTGCGGGTGGGCAGCAGCCCCAGCCCCCGCACGGTCTGCGCCGTACCACTCTCCGTGCCCTCAGGGTCGGCCAGCGTCTCGCCCAGCATCTGATACCCGCCGCAGACCCCCAGCACCGGCGTGCCGCTGGCCGCCAGCTTCAACAGGGCTGCTTCCAGCCCGGACTGCCGCAGCCAGAGCAGGTCATCCACAGTGTTCTTGGTGCCGGGCAGAATGACGAGATCCGGTGTGCCCAGCTGGCGGGTATTCTGCACATACCGCACGCCCAGCAGCGGATGCTGCTCCAGCGGCATGAAATCGGTAAAGTTGGAGATGTGCGGCAGGCGGAGGATGGCCGCATCCAGCGGGTGGACCGCTTTGCCCGCATCCAGCCGGGTGGAAAGAGAATCCTCATCCTCAATGTCCACCTTCAGGTAGGGCACGACCCCCAGCACCGGCAGCTGCGTTTTTTCTTCCAGCATAGCAAGGCCGGGGCGCAGGATCTCCACATCGCCGCGGAATTTATTGATGAGCAGCCCCTTGATGCGGGCGCGCTCCTCTGGCTCCAGCAGCGCCACCGTGCCGTACAGCTGGGCGAACACACCGCCCCGGTCGATGTCTCCCGCCAGCAGAACGGGGGCATCCACCAGCCGGGCAAGGCCCATGTTGACGATATCGTCTGCCTTCAGGTTGATCTCCGCCGGGCTTCCGGCCCCCTCAATGACGATGATATCCACGGCTTCGGCCAGACTGTTGTAGGCTGAGAGGATCTCCGGGATGAGCGCTCTTTTCATTTTGAAGTAGGCGGCGGCGGGCATCTGGCCCCGCACCTCGCCGTTCACGATGACCTGACTGCCCACGTCACTGCTGGGCTTGAGCAGGATGGGGTTCATCCGCACATCCGGCTCGATGCCTGCGGCCTGCGCCTGCACCACCTGTGCCCGGCCCATTTCCAGCCCATCCCGGGTGACAAAGCTGTTCAGCGCCATGTTCTGGCTCTTGAAGGGAGCCACGCGGTAACCGTCCTGCGCAAAAATGCGGCAGAGGGCGGCACACAGCAGGCTTTTGCCTGCACCGCTCATGGTTCCCTGCACCATGATGCACTTTGCCTTGCTCATTCCAGCACCTCCGCAAGAAGTTTCAAAAGCTGTTCGTTTTCAGGCCCGGTGCGCACGGCGGTGCGGTACCAGCCGGGGCCCAGCCCGGGGTAGTTCGCACAGCTGCGCAGCACAGCGCCCCTTTGCCGCAGGGTTTCTCCCAGCGTCTCCGGGGCCTGAAACAGCAGGTAATTTGCCCTGCCGTCCAGCACCCGCAGGCCCAGCGCCCGCAGCCCGGCCGTCAGGCGGGGCCGCTGTTCGGCAATGAGGGCCCGGACCTTTTCCACATACGCTGTCTCCTCCAGCGCGGCAAGGCCCGCCGCCTGCGCCAGACTGGAAACACCCCAGGGCTGGCCGCAGGCCTGCATCTGTTCCAGCAGCGCTGTGTCGGCACTCAGGGCATAGCCCAGCCGTACACCCGCCATGCCGTAGAGCTTGGTGAAGGCTTTCAGGATGACCTGATTCCCCTCCCCCAGCAGGCCTTTTGCCGTGTGCAGGGCATGGTCGGGCAGGAAATCAAGGAAGCATTCGTCCACCACCAGCAGGGTGCCGCACGCCGCGCAGCGGTGGAGGATCTGCTCCACCAGCGGCAGGGCCGTCAGCTGGCCGGTGGGATTGTTGGGCTGGCAGAGGAACACCATATCCACCCCCGGGCGGATGGCCGCACAGAACGCATCCGTGACCGCAAAGTCCTCCTGCTCCCGCAAAAAGAAGCGTTCCACCGTACAGCCGACACTTTCCAAAGCAGTGGCATACTCCGCAAAGGTGGGTGCGGTGACCAGCGCCCGGCGGGGCTTTTTGGCCCAGACCAGCCGGAAGATGAGGTCTGCCGCCCCATTGCCGCAGAGGATCTGCTCCGCCGGCACGCCCTCATGGAGCGCCAGCTTTGCCCGCAGCTCCCGGCACAGGGGGTCGGGGTAGCGGTCGGCCGTGGGCAATGCCGCCGTGATGGCCCGGGCCACCCCTTCCGGCAGGCCCAGCGGGCTGACGTTGGCCGAAAAATCCAGCGGGTCCCGCCCGAACTCGGCCCGGTAACCGGCCCAATCGCCGCCATGTACCAGTTGCATATTCGTTCTCCTTTTCCTGAATGGTTCTGGATCCCAGTTCTTGGCTCCCCCTTTGGGGGAGCTGTCATGCAAGGCATGACTGAGAGGGTGAGGTCGTTACAAAATAGCCCGTATTGCCACGCCCCACGCCAGTGCAAAAGCGCTTGCCACGTACATCATCCGGTTGGCACGCAGGATATCCTCTGGTTCAATGGGACGCAGCGGATCGCCGATGGTGGGCTTGGCGTAGTATTCGCCAAAGTAATAGGCGGGCCCGGCCAGCTGCACCCCCAGCGCACCGGCGCAGGCGCTCTCGGTCTGGGCGCTGTTGGGGCTGGCGTGGTTCCGGCGGTCCCGCCGCCAGATCTTCCACGCCCCTTTTGCGTCATTGTGCGTAAAGGCCGCAGCAGCCACCCACAGCAGGGCGGCAAGGCGGCTGGGAAGGTAATTTGCCGCATCGTCCAGCTTGGCCGGGATGCGGCCAAAGTAGAGGTATTTTTCGTTTTTGTAGCCCAGCATACTGTCCATCGTGTTGATGGCCTTGTAGGTCAGGGCCAGCGGTGCCCCGCCGATGAGCATATAGAGCAGGGGCGCGATCACGCCGTCGCTGGCGTTTTCAGCCACCGTCTCCACAGCGGCTCTGGTCACACCCTCCAGCGTCAGATCCTGGGTGTCCCGCCCCACGATGCGGCTGACCGCCCTGCGGGCAGCAGGCAGGTCGGGCTTGACCAGCTCCCGGTAAACATTGGTGCTCTCCTGCGCCAGCCCCTTTGCGGCCAGTGCCTGCCCGCACCAGAACGTCTGGACGGCCAGCCCCAGCCACGGGCTGATGCGGGCAGCTCCCAGGCAGACAAGGCTCGTCAGCAGAAAGGTGCCCACCGGCAGGCAGAAGGCCACAATGGCACCGCCCAGCAGTTCCCCCTGAGGCGTTTTGGGCAGGCGGGCCCGCAGGCGCTTTTCCAGCGCCGAGATGGCCTTGCCCATGTACACCACCGGGTGGGGCAGCCAGGCCGGGTCGCCGAAGAGGCAGTCCAGCACAAAACCGCCGAGTACTGCGTATTCGATCATCGGGCATCCTCCTTTGTGTACTGCACAGTTTTCAGCAGGTGCAGCACCCGCTGCTCCGCCCAATCTCCTGCATCCAGAACGTAACCGCCCGCGTTGGGGGCGCACCAGTGGTAATAATCTGCATGGGGCAGGACGTAGCGCTCCATGGCAGCCATCTGGGTGCCGCCGTGGGCCAGAATGACCAGTGTCTCTTCCCCTTCGGCAAGGGCCCTGTCCACCAGTGCGGCAAAGGCCCTGCACACCCGCTCCGAAAAGACAGCCTTGGTCTCGCCGTCCGGGCAGGGGCTTTCGCAGTTGGCGTTCACCCAGGCCAGATAATCCGGGTCGTGCTCCATCTCAATGAAATTGCGGCCCTCAAAGCTGCCGAAGCACATCTCCTGCAGGTCTTTCACCTCCACGAGCCTTGCACCCGGGAAGAGCACCTCAGCGGTCTGCCGGGTGCGGCAGAGCGGGGTGATATAGACCGTTTCCGGCCGGAGATCCGCCTGCCGCAGCTGGGCGCGGCCCGCGGGGCACAGGGGGATATCCCGCTGGCCCTGATAGCGCTTTTCGGCGTTGTAGGCCGTCAGGCCGTGGCGCAGAAGATAGATCAGCATGGGGGCAGTTCTCCTTTCAATACTGTGGGGATGCCGCAGAACATCTGCACCACGCACCCGGCCCGGGCCGCCAGCAGGCAGGCCAGCCGCCCGGCGGCTTCCCGGGCGGCCCGCTCCCCTGCGTCCATGGGCACCACGCCGCCGCCCACCTCGGTGGCCATCACGATATCATAAGCGGAGAGCTTCTCCGCAAGCTTTTCCAGATCCTCAGCCTCTGCGGCCAGGGCCTGCACCTCCGCAATGCGGGTGCCGGGCAGGCGCTGCGCAAAGGTGCGCTTGCCGCTGTACAGCGGCCCGGTGATAAAGATCATAACAGTCCTCCCCACTGGCAGGCACACAGCGCCGCCAGCATCCACAGCTCGGCTTTCTGCAAAAACCACCCGGCCAGATCGCCGGTGATGCCGCCAAACTGCTTGTTCGAAACAACATGATAGCGTGCAAACACAAGAAACGCCGCCAGCACCAGCGCCCAGCCGCCCAGTGCCAGCAGGGCGGCGCTGAGCAGAGCGGCCAGCACCATCAGCACCCGGCGGACAGTAGTTCGATCCGCCGCCGTGGCAAAGGTGTGGGCAAGGCCGGTGTTCTTTGCCATCGGGAACGATGCCACGGCCAGGCCCGAAAGGGCCCGTTCCAGCACAAGGGCCAGTGTCCAGCACAGGCCCACCCGGGGCGTGAAGTCCACGCAGGCGCAAAGGGCAAGGTAGGCCGCAAAATAACTGCACAGCCGGATCACCGCAAAGGCACCGCAGTGGGGGTCTTTGAGGATCTCCAGCTTCTTTTCCCGGTCACCATAGCTGGAAAGGGCATCGCAGGTGTCGGCATAGCCATCCAGATGGATGCCGCCCGTGACCCAGACCGGGATCAGGCAGAACCCCGCCGCCTTTGCGGGCATCGGCAGGGGCAGAGCGCCGCACAGGCACCACAGCCCGCCAATGACCACCCCGATGAGCGGGAAGGCACACATGGCATACCGCATGTTTTTCTGGTTCCACGCGAACTGCGGCACCGGCAGGGCCGAAAACATGGCAAAGGCCACTGCAATGGTCTGCAATCCAATCATTTTTCCACTCCTTTATAATAGACCGGGATGCCGCACACCACCCGCACCACATGGTCAGCCCGGGCGGCAAGGGCATTGTTCACCTGCGCCAGCGCTTTCAGGTAGCGCCCGGTGTCGCCTGCATAGTCGGCACCGCCGCTGAACACCTCGTTGGAGACCACGATGAGGTGCGCGCATTGTCCGGCCAATTGGTCCAGTCCTTCCAAAATGGCCGAAGCGGCATTTTCTCCCGCCCCGGCGGGGTCGTAGAGCTCGTTGGCGGTCAGGTTGCCCAGATCCTCCAACAGCGCGGTTCCCCGGGCAGGCAGACGGATGTTCTCCAGATGCAGGGGGCACTCCACGGTCTCAAACTGCTTTGCCGCCCGCATCCTCCGGTGCTTTTCCACCCGGGCGGCACACTCGGCATCCCACACCTGCATGGTGGCGATATAATAGCGCGGGAGCGCGGTTTTCAGCACCAGGCTCTCGGCATACCCGCTCTTGCCGCTGGCGGCACCGCCCAATACCAATGTCAGCATTGGGGGGTGTACGGCGTGATGCCGCCCTCCGTGAAGGAATAGCAATCGCGGTAAACGGCCAGTGCCATATCCCACAGCGGGATGCTTGCCACTGCTCCGGTGCCCTCGCCGAGATGGAGCCCGGCGGTGAGCAGGGACGCTTTGCCCAGCGCTTCCAGCACCAGCCTTGCTGCCGGTTCGGTGGAGCAGTGGCTGGCAAACACGGCCTTTTCTGCGGCGGGGCAGAGCCGCACCGCGCACAGCGCCGCCACCCCGCTGATGAAGCCATCCATCAGCACGGGCAGGCCTTCCAGCGCACCGCCCAGAAAAACACCGCACAGCCCGGCGATGTCGAACCCGCCCAGCTTGGAGAGCACATCCAGAGGGTCAGCGGCATCGGGCTGATTCCGCGCAATGCCCTGCCGGATGGCATCCAGCTTGTGGGCAAGCCCCGCGTCGGAAAGGCCCGCGCCCCGGCCCGTCATCCGCTCCACGGGCTGACCCAGCAGAACCGCAGCCACGGCGCTGGAGGTGGTGGTGCTGTCTCTTATACACATCTCCGAGCCCACGAGACAAGAGGCAA
>ERZ1026876.1416-NODE-1416-length-11877-cov-4.237185_pt1 | contig 11877 bp, 9 predicted proteins | sample MGYA00380168_ERZ1026876 | MGnify/ENA primary metagenome ERZ1026876 (study PRJEB33269, sample SAMEA4719804) | human gut metagenome | biome: human-associated habitat; feature: organic feature; material: feces | place: Cameroon | collected 2013-10 ... | reverse complement strand
ATCGGGAAGATCGTAGAGCGCATCGTTGCCGACAACCGTGCCGCTCTCTTTGATCTGCTCCAACGAGACATTTTGCGTGGTGCGGCTGTGCGTCCATTTGCGCATGAAATCCCGGCTCTGACTGCCTGTTCCTTTGAAGTCTTCGGGCTGACGGTGATTCCATGAATCATCAATGATCGGCTGCCACTTCTGCTCCTTGACCACCTGATCAAACATGGTGCGGAACATAAAGTTGAAGTCATCCAGCGAGACCCAGTCTAACTCCTCGTCCGGTTCCATGAGGAAAAACTTCTGGAAGCTGCAATCCCAGTCGGTTTCCAGCTTCATGCGCATATACGGCTGTGTAAGATAGGATAGACGCCACAACGGAAAGTTTCCGGAATACTGCATCGGATTGCCGGAGAAGGGACGATAAAGGCCGTCACGCGTGGGGAGCAGGAAGTGTAGGCATAACAGCTCCACACGAACTCCGTGAAGCTGTCGTTCTGGATGAGCTTCATGTTTTCTTCATTATCTGCGATGTCACGGATATTTCTCGGAATGTTCAGATATTCCGGACGCTTTTCCACCAGCTCTTTGGGCAGCATATAGAACATCGTCAGCCATGAGAAGTGGCTGTCCACCGGAATCAGGAGCATCTGATCGGGAAGGACAACGAGGAAACCGAAGGGACACGTCATATTAAGCCTCCATAGTTATTCTGGCATTTTCATACTCTGGCTTTAATTTCACTCCAAGCCATCAAGCTTTACGTAGCTGATTCCGTCAATCGCCAGCGCATGGCGGTTATCTGACTTTTTGTTGTCAAAATGTTGTCAGCACAGGCTGAACTACTCTATCATAACTTTTTAATAATCTCGTCGAGAGCGACCGAGAAATGAGTTTTACAATCTTGGCATACATACTCATAATCTTTATCAGATGATTTGACCATAGTGTAATTCTCGCCTTGGCAATTCGGACATTTTATTTTGTTAAACGGCATATTGTTACCCACTATTAGATTACTGATCGTTGATACTATCAACCTTAACACATTTAGTGAGGTCAATATATCAAAAACCGTCGTTGAATCTTTGTGAATAAGTTCAGAGTTCAGCTTCCAACCTTTCTGTGCTATGCCGTTTATCGTGTTTCTTCTCGCTTCTGATTGACTGCCAGGTAAGACTATTCGGAGAAATTCTTCAAGATTATCAGTAAAGTTATCGTTCTTAAACGACGGATTTTGTGTGCGAACCCTATTCATAAGATAATCTGTTAGGTTCAAGTAACAATCACGTATTTGATTTGCTATACCAGATAATTGACTGGAATTTTTGTTTAGTGTAATGTCTGCGCTAATTTCAGTGATACGTCTGTCAAGAATAGGAAAAATTGAGTACTTGTCTAAAAAATCCACGATAAAATTATCAGCAACGGATCGGGAGCAGAGCTCAGTCATTAATCCGATATGTAAATAATAACACTCATCAAGAGATTGATTCTCTCTAATGGGGTATAAGTTCACAGGCAGAGTATCTCCGTCGAATAGATAAAAGCGAATATTCTGCTTTGTCTCTATGAGGTAGCATTTTATTTGCCAAAGGTATGAATGTTTTGTTTCCACTAATGAAATTTTTGATATTTCAAGACCTTCGGTTTCATCATAGAAATAAGCTTCTATTTCGGTTTTTTTCATAAGCTTCACTCGATTACTGCCTTTTTTGTTTTCCACTCTATTTGGATTGCTTCCTTAGAGATTCAATAGCGCCAGACAAATCAACTGCGGTTGTTTCCTTTGACCATTCATCCCAAAAATCAATAGTAGCACTTCGAGGTTTCAAAACAGGCGCAGAGACTCGAATGCGACTTGGCAATAAACTGGCATCACCGACCACCAGTGCTTCACCAACATCAAGTATTGGCAGCATTTCTGCATAATCACCCAAACTATCAGGAAGGAGCCTTTTTACAACAGACTGATCGTCAACATTTGTTAGGCGCATAGCTATAAAATTATTGCTTTGACTTAATACGGTTCGATTAACTTCGGAAGGCCTCTGGGAGATTACGACCAATCCAACACCATATTTTCTCCCTTCTTTTGAAATACGCTCAAAGGTCACAAGGCTTGCATCATCTATACTCTTTTCAGTATTTGCCGGAATATAAAGATGAGCTTCATCACAGAAAATCGCAATCGGATGCCTCGTATTAACGGGTGTCCACTGCTGAACAGAGAAAATGACTCGTGCAATAAGCGATACAATTAGTGGAAGAATATCGGAGGGCACCTCTGAAAAGTCAATTATTTTTACTCCTTTTTCCCCATTCACAGATGGAGCCATCAGCTTTTCACAAAGCTCACCCATGTAGGTATAAGATAATAAACTATCTTCTGTACTGAACATAAAATTCAGACGCTTATCTTTCTGCTTTGTTTCCAGCCTTTGAATAAAACGTGTAAGTTTTCCATTGTATGGTCCTTGCTTTTCTCCTCTTGCTCCAGGTACCATTTCTGTGTCTTTTTCTTTTAAGCCTTCAAGCAAAGCATCAAGATGATACGGAACAGGACTGTCCAATGTGATATTGGCTTCCATCTCAAAATTCTCAATACTATGCAGAAACGCTTTCTTCCCATCAATTACAGCATTGCTGAACATCATTGCTTGGTTTGGTGCATTGCTGTCACTGCGGTCAAGCATCAATGAAAGCATTTCTTCGTAGGTAAGAAGCCAATATGGAAGAAATAGAATTCCGTCGTCAATATTATCATTTGGCCCAGCGACCTTCAAATGTAAAAAACTATCCCCCTGTAACGGAGAATACTCTCCGTGTATGTCAAATAGAATCGCGTCTGCTGATTTGAGCGAGGCGACTTGTTCAAGGATTTTCGCAACACACCACGATTTACCTGATCCGGTACTGCCGACTATTACAGCGTGTCTTTGAAATAGCTTATTTCCATTGAGCCAAGCAGTTGCATCTTCGTCGATAGAATAATGCCCGATTTGCAAGCTAACTGTATCTTCACCTTCCGGAATGGAAGAAATAGCTTGCATGAATTGTTTAAGCCTATCCCCATGAATGAGATGACATTCTGCATTTATTGTGGGAATTGTGGCCAAAGAACGCCTGAAAACATTCTCTTTATCGCCATCTCTGTCAAAATGTGTACCGATTAAGATTACTTTGATAATATTAAATCCGAGTTCTGGAGTAATATCAGCGGCAGGATCAGAATATGCAGATTTTCTAATGATTTTAGAGACCAGACCGATTAAGTGCTGTCCAACTTTTGAACTCTGAATCGAAATCAGATGGTTTACCTGTAATCCGCGTAACTTGTCATCATTTTCGACTCTTATGATAACTGTGGAGGTATCAACGCTTTCAACCGTTCCTAACAATTCATCCGGCGAATATGTAAAAATCCCCATGTATTTTCCTCCTACCAGACTTTCAAAAATTCGTCAAGGCACCAATACTGTCCGTCGTATGTTTCAGACCAACCATTCCCATATACCTTAGTATGAGAATCATCTGATCTTTCAAATATCAAGTATTTCCTAATACCAGCATCAATGATATGGTGCTTGCAAGCATCTGTCATTGTGCGAACTAGAATTACAATCGGCTTTCCGTTTGCTATTTGTGCTAATAATTTGGGTTGTATATGCTCATCATTAAAACCATAGCCGACACACAAATATGCTCCCGCAGTTGTAAATGCCTTGTCCGCTTCTGAAATAATGCTTCGATATGGCTCGTTATGTGTGCTGCTATATTTATCTTTTCCGGGTGGAACAATTAATGGCGAGAATCCAGCAGGTATTTCTTGTAAAAGCTGAAAAGCGGAAATCTCTCCTTTGGCATCAGTAAACCAGTCCAATGAGCCATGAACTTTCCATATCTCAACGACACGTTCTCTGGCTCTCACTCTCCTAGTTGTTATTGAGTTGTTGGGAAGTTCTAATTTCCTTATGTACGAACCCTCAAAGCCAGTTACAGAAGATGCCCCTATACCATCAGCAGCATAATCAGGGAGACGATCATAATTAGTGGTAACAACAACAGCTTTATTGGGAGTCGGTGCTATTACTTTCTCAAAAAGTTTGACAAGTGATTCAGGTGGAGAAAAGGAATTTGTTTTCAGATAATCGAGGTCGCACCTATTCACTTCTTCCCATGTTGTTGTCCGAATGGCTTTTATTGTTTCCTCATTTAGAGAAACACTATCTATGGCCTTTTCTAATCCATCCGAACTTAATGATGTACAAAATGTCCCATAATTCGGATCATTTTTTACAATAGGGTTGGATTTTATACAGTCGGCAAGGTTACTCATCGAAGGCAAACCATAAGGCATAGAAGCACCGGAACCGAGTACAATTAAAGGGCTATTCTCTAAATACCCTTGCATTATACTTAAACAACCATTCCAATCCATTGAGCTTCCTCCATCTTATCCTCTGCCCAATCTACGTTTCTGCATCTTCTTCCAAATTGCCCGACATTTTTCGCACCATTCAGTCTCAATGCCAAGAACATCAACGAGAATCTCTTTATCTACGATGTCAAGTGCCTTTTCAATGTCATCATCCTCACGGACGATTGCATCAATCCGTTTCAGTAAAGACCGGCACGCTTCTTCATCAATATCGTTCAGTTTGGGAAGCATAATATTTCCCATTTCTCCGGGCAATATTTCCAGGACACCACCGCCATAGCTGCGCCCGCAGATTTCCGTAAAAGCAAATGAAATGCTGTTATAGTATGCAAGCAGGATGTTTTCCGGTTTTACATCCGAATTGAACTTCATCCGGTGCATTGTATCGGTCGATACAGCATTGCAGCGATTCAAGACAAACTTGGGGTAAAGATTGTTCCTGCGAAGAAAGAAGGCATCCGGAACCCAAACAGAGGGAACGATATACCAACGATCTCTGATTGAGCATTTGTACCCTTCATTTTCACCGCTGGCTTCACCCGATGCTATGTAAGCTTTGTGCCGCTCTGGATAGTCTTCTATTGGAATATCAGGGAAATTCACAAGCCGAGCGCTTTTCCCGGATGCCTTGTTCTTTTTCCAATCTTCGTCTGTAAAAAAAATCCCGTGAGCATGAGAACTCCTGCCGATCAGCGGAAGCGTAACGCTTTCTAAGTCATATTCATTGCAGACTTCTTCTGAAATTGAAAAGTATCCATTGTTTCCGGTAGTGATACCTACATTGATGAGCCCATAATCGGCAAACTTCGCAAACCTTTTATCTGCGCGGATGGTCTGGATCAGTTCCATCTCTTTTGAAGTTGTGAAATACCTTGTCCATTTTTCTTTCACGTGCTGCATCTTTTGAAATCCGTTCTGCTGGAGATCAAGTTTATCAAAGCCTGAAAGGTCACTCATCTCAATAATACGAATGCCTTTTTCTACAGAGCCTTTTTCTCCGATGAAAACCACGACTTCCTGCTCAATGTCAGGAAAAACGAGCTGTTCAAACGTAATCAACGTAATTTTCGCAAGATGCTCAGAAAGGAAGAGCCGTAAGTCCTCTGCGTAAGCTACCTGCAAGATTTCAGCCGGAATGACAAATGCTATTCTCCCGTTTTCAGACAGCAACTGAACACAGGCTACCAAGAAAGCTACCCATGCATTGATGAGCTTATTCGCTTTCATTCCATGTGACGTAAGGATATTGGATTGAAGCTCTCTTTGCGTTTCTGTGAGGTATTGATAGCGAATGTATGGAGGGTTCCCTAAAATCAGATCATACTGCGTTTGGGCATCAACCATACGAGAATAGAACTCAAAGAAATCCTCGTTCAAAACATGAACGTTTTGATAGTTGCGATAATTACGCTGAACTTTTTCAGCTTCATCCGGCTCAATTTCAACTGCATCAATAGTTCCAATTTGCTCAATGAGGTTTAACTGCCTAAGACTGTCAAGAAATACACCGTCGCCACAGCTCGGCTCAAGGACAGTATGGATGTTATCAGAGGCGCAGAGATTTACCATTGCATTTGCAAGCTGCAACGGCGTATAATATGCCCCTCTCAATTTCTGTTCAGAACTGTCTTTCTTGAGTCTCATGGTGATAACCTCGCTTAAAAATCCAACTGATATACTTTAGCAATCAGTTCTTCTATTTCCTTAATCAATGCGCCTTTTCTGGCTTGCAGCAATGTTGAAATACGTCTTGCAGGCTGACTCGACAGAGTAGCATTTATATCATAAACCTCTCTGCTGGCTTCAACGACACGATCATAGATGCCTTTCTGAACGGCATTTTCAAAATCAAGCTCTACAAACGGAAGCGTCGAAAGAACGAATGTGCCACGTGCAATGAAGCCGCCTTCAAAATCGCTGCCGACAATCTCAAGTATTCGCTCCGTAATTGGATTGGACAGCCATGCCTGAATATACTCAAGTGCATAGGGACTGTCTGCCTTTTTAGTTACGGCACAGTATCCAGCGGTACCACCGGAGGCAATAAGGAAGTCGTTCTTGTCAAGAACATACATCGGGTCTTTGCTTAAAACGCCAACAATCAGTTTCGGTGTGTTGATGAATGCTGTCAGCGCCTGAGTTCTGCCATATTGATACCATGTATCTGCCGTTGCATTAGGAACATCACGAATACCGGAATCGGATACGCATTTCGGGACTAACCGATCATAGTATGCTTCAAGATAGGCGTACGTTCCGGGATAAGACGCCTTCATTTCGTCGATTGGAATAAGATGCCCTGCACCGTCATAAGGGAAGATGATCCGCTTATCTGTCTGCAAAACGCTATATGAGTTCAATCCGCGTTCGTCCTGGCGTGTAGGCTTAAAATACGGGCGTAATATTGCCTTTTCAATCGTGTAATTGTGGCCATCTCTGCGGATTTCAATCGTATCCTGATACTCGGCAATAATGTTTTCCGAAGAAAACCAATAAATTGGAGTGGGGCGCTCGGCACTTGTCTGAATACCATTGAAAATCTCGGTATGCTTTGTGAGCGGAACTGATATTTGGTCTAACTTTTGGAGCATTGCGAGGAAGTCCATATCGGTTGTCAGACGCCACGGGAGCTTGTTCAGGATAGATGCGTTTAATTCAATTTTGTTTACTTCTTCACCAGCCCAAAGCCTGTTTGCAGAATCAATGCTTGAATATACAAACGTATCCTGTTTCGTTTTTTGAAGAAGCAATATAGAACTGTAGATTGTCTTATCTTCAAAAAGTTGGGCATCGCCAAAGTCATCAAGGCTTACAAGCATCTGATCTTTTGAGATTAGAGCTCTCAGTTTCTCTCCGGCTCCGATTTTGAAGAATTTGTTCGGAACAATGTAGCAAATATATCCATTTTCCGCAGTCTTCCGAACAGCCTGCTCAATGAAGATGAAATACTTATCGAACTGCTTATGCGAAGTCTTATATTTCTTCTTGTATATTTCAACTTCTGGGATCGGAAGCAGCGCGTGCATTCCCTCTGTATTAACATAGGGAGGATTGCCGATGATTACGCTAAAGGGGTTACCGTTGTTGATAGAATTCCAGTCAAACGGAGCCAACTCAATCAATTCATCAGCGGATGCCCGTATTCCTTGAAGTTCCTCGGAACTTACGAGTGAATTACCGAAAAGGATATTTGTGCTAAGGTCAGGCAGTATCGGCGTTTCATCCGCAACCGAAGGAGCTGTCTCATTTTCAATCAGCTTAATCAAAAGCGAGAATTTTGCCACTTCGACAGCATGAATGTCTATATCAATACCGTAAATGCAAGAACGGAGAATGCGCTTCTTTTCGACGAGGGGCAGCTTGTACGAACCGTTTCCGATCTCAATCAAATGCCCCTGCTCACCATTGGCAAGATATTTCTGGACGCAATAGTTTTGCAGATAAGAAAAGGCTTCTTCAAGAAAGATTCCCGATCCACAGGCTATGTCAGCGATATGGACATCCAAAATCTCTGCTGGTGTCTTTCCTTCACAGGCTCTACTCAAAGTCTTTTCAACCATATACTTCACAATCTCCGTCGGAGTTGTGACTACTGATCTATTAAGACAGTCCTTCTTCTTGCCAAGCCCAATCGTGACATCCGGGAGAAGAACCAACTGTTCCGTCAGGAACATTTCATAAATCTTTCCAAGGAGATTCGGCTCGATAATGTTGAACAAATAGGGGCTCTGCGGGTAATAGAGCCCTTTTATCATTTCAGAGATAACAGCACTGGACAGATCAAAAACAATATCGTCTCCAGAAAACATACCGGAGTTGTAACGATGGTCTGCAGAACGAAACAGTTCTTCCAACTTTGCTTGAAGTTGCTCCGGCTCAGAAACTGTATCTTGAAGTTTGTGATACAACGGGAGATTCTTATCTTCGCAAATGCGAAGGAAAACAATCTGGTTGATAAACTCCTGAACAACATCATTGAGAACTTCAAGAGACTGATAACGTCCGCCTTTTCTATAAAGCTCATTACTCAGTGAAACTCGCCATTCGTTGATCTGTTTTAAAAACAGGGTATCTACCTGCTGCTTCTCACCGCCAGTCACAGGGAAATTATCATCCAAATACCGATCAAATTCGCCGGAATAGACAACATCTCTTGAAATGAGAGAAACGATCTCGTCATACCGGTCTGCATATTCGGTAAAGTGGAAAATACGATAACGAGCTACAGCACATCCTTCTTCCTCTTTTGGAACATAGCAAGTATCATATATCGCCAGATATTCAAAATTCGTAAGAACGGCAATTCTGTGATTGGCATTCCATCCGTATTTTCTTGTCTGAAAAGCAGGATCGGTCGCTCTTGTAATATCGACTGCGGGCTTCTTTGCTTCCACAAAGAATTTAGCAACGCCTCTTAACGTCATCGTATAGTCCGGACGATCAGTTGATGTTGAATAGTTTTCAGCTATTACCTCACGATATTGAGGGGCAAGACCTCTTTCGTTTGCTACATCCCATCCGAGAATTTTCAAAAGAGGATCAATGTATTCAATACGGCAAGAGTGCTCATTGTAATTGTTCCTAGTTTCCTTGTAATAAGCCAGATTCGTTTGAAAACGGTTGGCAAGATCATTCAGCTTTTCAACATTGGTCATTTGTGATTCCAACCTTTCATCCATCCGATTCATTGGTCAATTCCATAATATCGCCAATGTCACATTGTAGCGCCGTACAGATTTTTACAAGAACATCTGTTGTTACATTTTCATTTTTACCAAGCTTCGCCATGGAAGCATGGCTGATACCGGCAGCCGCGCATAAGTCTTTCTTCTTCATGTCTTTGTCGATTAGAATCTTCCACAACTTTTTATAACTAACTGCCATACCAAATGCACCTCAAAAGCAGATTGAAATCAAAAAAACGCTGAGTTAAAATCAGTTATCGCTGAATTTAAGGATAGTATAGCATAATTTTCCGATGCGAGCAAGGTGTTCAGCGTAATGTTCACAAAAAAATTGTTTTATGGTGAGATAAACCGCCCGCAGGATTGTTCCCACGGGCGGCGTTGCTTTTTCAGTTCTCAAATGGTCTGTACACCGTGACCGCTTTCAGATACTTTTCCGGATCGCCGTTCAGAATCAGATCAGCATATTCCAGCGGCGCATTGTAGATCAGCCAGTCCAGTTCCGACCGCTCATACATATTGTCAGCAACTTCATTTTCCACGGCGATAGTGTCAATGGAAATCGTTGTCCCATCAGCGTACTTCAATTCAACGCAGGCGGTATCAATGTTAAACTCGCAAGAAATCAAAGCGTTCATCGTGACCTCCTTAGATCATACCGAAGCGTTTCAGGGCATCTTTTATCGCCGCCTCTTTCTCTGGCGGACACTGTGGCTGTTTAGAATCCTCGCTCTTTGGCAGATTATAGTTCTCACGCTCGATAATACCGCATTTACGCTTCGTCTGGGCGATATAGAGCTTGCTGACATTCAAACCGGCATGTTCACGAACATATGCTTTGATTTCATCATAGGTTGCTTTGCTCTCCGCAGAGGTCAAATCCATCTCATCCAGATTGAGCTCAACTTCCACATGATGCTTTGCGTCAGAAAGTTTGGACAAGAGACATACCGTCTCCACATGCGCCGTTCTCGGGAATAGGTCAACGGGTGTCGCTTCTTCGACTTCATATCCAAGCTCCTTGAACGCGGCGCAGTCGCGTGCGAGCGTGGCCGGGTCGCAGGAGACGTATACTATCCTGTCGGGAGCCATTTTTGCGGCGGCTCTTACCGTCTGCTCCGAGCAGCCCTTGCGCGGCGGGTCGAGGATTATCACCTCGGGGCGCTTGCCCTCGGCGAGCAGCTTTTCCGCGGCTTCGCCCGCATCCGCGCAGATAAATCGCGCATTCTCTATTCCGTTTGCGGCGGCGTTCTTCTTCGCGTCCTCAACAGCGGGCGCCACCGTCTCTATGCCGATTAGCTCCTCCGCCCTGTCCGCCATGGAAAGTCCTATCGTGCCCGCGCCGCAGTAGAGGTCGAGCAGGAGCTTTATTTTTTCCGCTCCGGCGTATTCGGCGGCCTTTTTATAGAGGCGCTCCGCCTGGGTGCGGTTGACCTGATAGAACGACAGCGGCGATATCCTCACCTTTACCCCGCAGAGAATGTCGGTTATGCAGCCGTCGCCGAAAAGACAAATACACCTGCCTCCGAGCACGGCGTTCGTGTCGTCGGAGTTTATGTTTATCAGCACGCTCTTTATGCTCTCTTCGCTTTTGAGCGCGTCAAGAAGCGCATCTGTATTCGGCAGATTCTCCTGCGCGCTGACGAGGCAGAGCATTATCTCGCCCGTCGCAAACGCTTTTCTGAGATAGATGTGCCTTATCGCTCCGCTTTTGCTTATTTCGTCGTAGACGGAAATATTGTATTTCTCTATCCACTCCGCCGTTATACCGAGTATTTTTTCAAACTCGGGCGGCGCGAGGCGGCACGCGCGGCAATCGACTATCCTGTGTGAGCGGCGGGAGTAGAAGCCGATTTTTAATTTCCCGTTTTCGCGTCCCACCGGGTACTGCGCCTTGTTGCGGTAGCCGTCGGGGGACTCCGCGCCGATTATCGGCTTTAAATCAACCTCGAGTCCGCCGATGCGGGAGAATGCGTCGCGCACGGCGTCCGCCTTGAGCTTTAGCTCCGCGTCATAGCTCATGTGGCGGAACGAGCAGCCGCCGCAGCCGGGATATGCCGGGCAGTCGTTTTCCGTCCTGTCGGGCGACGGCTTCGTTATTTTTATACACTTGCCGACGGCGTAGCTCTTTTTCGCCTTGATTATATGCGCCTTTATAAAATCACCCGGCGCTGTCGCGGGAACAAAGACGGCGAGCCCGTTGTATCTGCCGACGCCGCTGCCGGTCAGCGAGACGGAATCTATATGAAGTTCAATGTCGTCATTTTTGTTAAGAAGCAAAATATCACCTCGAAAAAGCTTTATTAAAGTATATCAAACGGCGAGCAATTTTGCAATACGGGAGAAAACCCGTTGACAGAAAGCCGGCAAAAATATATACTTGAGTTAATATAAATCCAAAAGGAAGGAAATGATAAAATGATAAGAGTTACCGTCTGGAACGAGGGCGTTCACGAGGCCGAATCGCGCGAAGTGGCAGCCGTCTACCCCGAGGGCATCCACGGTCAGCTGAAGAGCTTTCTCGGCGCGCAGGAGGACATGGAGGTTCGCACCGCGACTCTCCGCGAGCCCGACTGCGGCCTGCCGCCCGAAGTGCTCGAAAACACCGATGTGCTCATCTGGTGGGGACACAAGGCACACGACGAAGTGCCCGACGAGCTTGTTGAGCGCGTGCATGACAGAGTTCTGCGCGGCATGGGCTTCATAGCACTGCACTCCGCGCATTTTTCAAAGCCGTTCAAGCGTCTCATGGGCACCTCCTGC
>ERZ1026876.1415-NODE-1415-length-11878-cov-6.799543_pt1 | contig 11878 bp, 8 predicted proteins | sample MGYA00380168_ERZ1026876 | MGnify/ENA primary metagenome ERZ1026876 (study PRJEB33269, sample SAMEA4719804) | human gut metagenome | biome: human-associated habitat; feature: organic feature; material: feces | place: Cameroon | collected 2013-10 ... | reverse complement strand
ATTTTAACAAAAAAGTATTAAAATTTAAACATAGATTTTGATATAATCGTTAAAATCATCTATCACAAAAGCCAATTTTTTGGCTGTTAGAGACCTCCTTTGGAGACCTCATGTGACTGAAATTTTCCTCAAATGTTGAACCTTTGCGGCACTCTTTGTTTAAAGGGATTGCCGCTTTTTTTGGCTTCCGTTCATCATATATTTTTATAACTTAATTCGTTTTTTAAGTGACTATACTTTTCTAAACCACCAATATAAGAATCACCATTTGCGCTCTAACCTATTGTTTTACAACAGCCTCACGCTGTTCAAACCTTATTCTAGATTTATACTATATTTAACTCTCGGTTGATAGTTTTTCTTTATAGCAACAATGATGTTGTTTTTCTTTTGTAATGTTACATAGTTTTAATCGCATTTACACCATAGTTACACAATAACGAGGTTATGATTTACTTCACAAAATTTGGGGCGGTTTTTGGCCTTAAAAAGAGGTTTACAACCAAAAATTAACAAATTACCCCTGCCTTTCCAAGTCCCCTCATTCCATAAAAAAATCCACCTATAAATCTACTATCACTTATAGATTTATAGATGGAGTTTTTTAAGACTATAAGCTTTTACTAAAGCTTAAACCGTTTAGCTTGTACTTAACCCGGTTTTAAATTCACACTCTTACTTTGGATATGCGTTTAGCCTTAGTTGGTAACTACGGTTTATTTATCTTTTTATCAAAGTAATTGGCATCAAAGTTTTTTACATCAATGTTTTATGCATCATAGATTTGTGCATGCTACTTTTTACTAGGATAGTTTATCCGCCCCTTGCTCTCTCACTAGTTAGCTACTTACTTATTTGGCGTTCCTTCTTTAGGATCTGGCGTAGGTCCTCCATTTTTAAAGTCTTCTGGGTAACGCTGATTCGGGCTCGCATAATCTCTAGCTTCTAACCATGCCATTTTCTTTTGAATTTGTTGTTCGTAGCCACGATCATTTGGGGTGTACCATTTTTCATGGCGGATTTCAGGTGGTAAGAAGCACTCCCCAGCCGCATAGGCGCCAGGTTCATCATGGGCATAGCGATAACCTTCATGGCACCCAAGTTCTGCCATAAGCTTAGTCGGAGCATTTCTTAAATACGGTGGCACATCATAATCAGGATTGTTCTTTACGAACTCAAGTACTGAATTCCAAGCCGTATAAAGAGCATTACTCTTAGGCGCAACCGCGCAGTACACCGCAGCTTCGGCAATCGCCCGTTCTCCTTCGGCCGGACCCACACACCTAAATGTTTCCCAAGCCGACATCACTACTTGCATCGCCCGTGGGTCTGCCGTGCCTACGTCTTCTGAAGCAATAGCCGCTAAACGGCGCGCCACATACAAAGGATCACCTCCGGCAGCCACAATACGCGCATACCAATACAGCGCAGCTTGCGGACTAGAACCACGGACTGATTTATGAAATGCACTAATCAAATCATAAAACCGATCCCCATTTTTATCGTAACGCGCTATGCGGTCACCACTTACTGCAGCCACTTCCTTTAAGGTTATAAGCTTGCGCAAACCCCCTTGGACTTTGCCCTCAGGTTCAGATGGGGCTTTTCTCGCTTTTGCTACGTTTGGTGTAGCTACGTTTAGTTCAGTAGCACTAGTTCCTAAAGGACCTAAATCTGCAGCTTTGTTATCATTTAAAGCCACATCTTCTTTGGTGGTAGTCGCAAGCTGCGCTGCTAGTTCAAGCAAATTTAAAGAGCGCCGAGCATCGCCGCCTGCTAATTGCGCTAAGGCAACAAGCGCCCCATCGGCGAATTCGTATTCACCATTTAAACCCGCCGGGCTTAACAGAGCGCGCATCAACACGCGTTTTACTTCTGCCTCGGTAAGCGACTTTAAAACATATACTCGCGCCCGAGAAAGTACAGCGTTATTCAGCTCAAAAGATGGATTTTCAGTCGTGGCCCCGATAAAGATTATGGTACCATCTTCTATAAACGGTAAAAAAGCATCTTGCTGGCTTTTGTTAAAACGATGCACTTCATCCACAAAAAGCACCGTGCGTTGCCCATTAAGTAAATTACTCTTGGCTTCATCTAAAGCTTGTCTAATTTCCTTAATTCCTGAGGTAACCGCGCTTAGTCTAATGACTTCAGCGTTGACAGCATGAGCAAAAATCTCCGCTAAAGTAGTTTTTCCGGTGCCAGGAGGCCCCCAAAGAATCATAGAACTACACGTTCCACGCTCTAACGCCTTTCTTAATGGACAACCAACTCCTAAGATGTGTTCTTGCCCAATATATTCGTCAAGCGTCCGCGGGCGCATTCTCGCCGCCAAAGGCTCTGCCTTTTGTCGGTTCAAGCTCCTAATTCTATTTTCTTCCGCAGCAAAAATATCGCCACCAAAAAAATCACTTTGATCTTTGGTCATCTACAGTCAAGCCTTCAGGAATTGAGTATTTAAAATCAAGCGCTTGTGGAACCACCCCAGCTAGTCCCTTGAACTCATAGCTATTAGTACGCCCATCAGATTCAGTTATAACTAAACTCTTAATGGTAGCAGCAGGATCTAAGTCAATCCTAAACCCCTTTGTTAACCCTGCTTTATTTTTTGGGGTTACTTCATAACTATTAGGAGCCACCATTTTAATGTTGTAACTAGCCCAAAGTGCCTGGTCTTCAGATACTAAAAGCATAAATGGAGAATCTCCTACCGCATTTTCTTGGCGGTAGATAGTTACTTGTTCCAACATTTCATCGTAGTTGTAAACATTACTGCCATCAGCTAATAATAAAGCTTCCCCGGGTTCCACTACCTCCATCCGAAAAAGGTTTGGACGCAACATTTCAATCGAACCACTACCGGTTTGCAGAACTTTGCCTTGAGCAGATACCACTTTTTGGGTGTAGTCAGCTTTAAAACCTTTAAGCTTGAAGATGCTTGCTTTTAAGGTGTCTGCATCCCCAGCTTGCGCCCCAGAGACTAAAGCCAAACCAAAGGCAGTAGCTACTACATATTTTAAAAATCCGCGCATTTGCATTTTGTACTCCGTTATCACAGCGTGCTTTGCTCTAATGTTGTTAGGGTGCCTATGTGTTTTAGGTGACCACTATAGGTATGGGTCATGAACTACCATGATCTAGGTTATTAAGTTTAAGTCTCCAATTTTTAAACCAAGGTTGAGACTTGGTTTTAAACTTTCTTCAAAGTTAATTTAAAACGTAAAGCCTAATGTTCCTGCCTTTATTATACAACATCCGCTCCTTCATTAAGCCTCAATTCTTGCACTAAGTCTTAGCTAGAACTATTTAACTTTAGACCATTAAGCGCGATAAAGTTCCATATTTGGGCGTTTAACAGCTCTATTTCGTGCGCTAAGAGCGCGCTCTTGGCGCACTTATCCCCAAATTTTCCCACCCTCGCAAAAAAAATTTATAAAAGTTCTTGCTAAATCATACTTTAGGAGTATGATTTAAATCATATCAAAAAGCTATGATTTAATTTTCCCTTAAAACATAAGCCTAAATTATTAGTAAAAATATAAGCCTTTAGCATATACACCCTAAATAGGAACCCCATCATGACCGCGAAATACGAACATGAATTACCATCTTCCTTTGTACCTCATACCCATCATGGGATGCATCATGATTCTCACCATGATGCATCTTGTGAATCAGCTCATGAACATTTATCTCAGGCCCAAGCAATAAATCAAGCGCCAGGCTCTGAATCTTTGGCTTATCACGATCATCGCCATGATGACCACACTCATACCCATGACCATGCGCTTGAGCATTTTCATTCTCACCGTAATATCATAGGTTTTGATGTCCACGGGATTCCTAAGGTTATCGTTAAATCATCTCACAACGACGATGAAGCCGATGATCCACAAGCTTTTATCAAGGATTACACCAAAGCGGTAGCCGAATACCGTAAAACATTCCCGTCTAAAGAACAAGTGTTAGCCCAAACTCCAGACCCGGCGGTAAAAGAACTTATCATTCATGCGGAAGACATTAAAGTTCAGACCCCATTTGATAGATTCGACGCCCAAAAGCCACACTGCTCTTTTGGGTTAGCCGGGGTTTGTTGCCGTATTTGTAGTATGGGCCCATGTCGCGTCACCCCTAAGAGTCCACGTGGCACTTGTGGCGCTGATGCCGATCTAATTGTAGCTCGTAATTTACTCCGCGCCGGCGCTGCTGGAGCTTCTCAGCACGGCATGCATGCCCGCGAAGTAGTGCTTTCTTTAAAATGGGCGGCTCAAGGTAAACTAAAATTACCAATTATTGGAGTTGATAAAGTTAAAACTGTCGCCCAAGCTTTTGGGATTAGCCTTGAAGGTAAGAGTGTCAACGAACTTGCCATTGCCGTAGCCGATGTATTGTTAGAAGATTTGGGGCGTCCAGAACCCGCTTCCCATAGCACTATTGAAGCTTTAGCCCCAGAAGAACGCCGTAAATGCTGGGAAGCGCTCGATATTATCCCTATCAGCGCCTACCACGAAGTCTTTGAAGCTATGCATAAGAGTGGTTGCGGGGTCGATGGTGATTGGCGCAGCATCATGCAGCAATTTCTGCGTTGTGGTTTAGCGTTTGTCTTTACGGGGGTAGTAGCCGCCTCTATCGCCACCGATTGCCTCTTTGGCGTAGGTGACCGCGTGACCTCAAAGGTCAACATTGGGGCTATTAAAGAAGGTTATGTCAATATTGCCGTGCATGGACACCTGCCAACCCTAGTAAGTGCCATTGTCGAAGCCGGTCAATCAGAGGAATTTATCGCTCGGGCTAAAGCTGCTGGGGCTAAAGGCATTCGTTTCTACGGCATTTGCTGCTCTGGTTTAGCGGCGATGTACCGCTATGGTGGGGTCATCCCGCTTTCTAATGCCGTTTCAGCGGAATTAGTACTCGCCACCGGGGCGCTTGATTTATGGGTAGCCGACGTGCAGGACGTATTCCCAGCTATCATGGATGTAGCCGATTGCTTTAAGACCACTGTGGTAACCACGAGTGAATCTGCGCGTTTACCTGGCGCCATCCGCTGTGAATACGACCATCACCACGCCAATATTGGTGAAACCCAAGCTTTAGCGCGGCGCATCGTCAACATGGGGATTGAAGCTTTTACTAGACGTCGTGGGATTCCAGTCCACATTCCACCGTACGAAATTGAAGCTGAAGTAGGTTTTTCATTAGAGTATATCGCTAAGAGATTTGGCAGTATTGCCCCTGTTGCTCAAGCCCTCAAAGATGGACGCATTTTAGGGATTGTAAATATGGTTGGTTGCAGTAATACCCGTGTGGTTTACGAACAGCCAACTCAAGTGGTAACGGACATCTTAATTAAAAACAATGTTCTAGTTTTATCGAACGGCTGCGCCTCATTCCCGCTCATGAAATTAGGTTACTGTAGCCGTGACGCCTTTACTAAAGCCGGTGACACTTTAGCTCAGTTTTTAAAGCCCGATTTACCACCAGTTTGGCATGTCGGCGAATGTATCGATAACGCCCGTTCTTCTACCATTTTTGGAGCGTTGGCTAAATATTTTGGTCAAGATTTAAAAGACATGCCATTTGCGTTCGCTTCTCCTGAATGGGGTAACGAAAAAGGGATTAACGCCGCTTTAGGTTTTAGACTCATGGGGATTAACTCCTATCACTGCGTTGAAGCGCCAATCTTTGGTTCGAAGAATGTGATTGAATTTTTAAAACACGGCACTAAGGAGCTTTTAGGTTCAAGCATGAACGTAAACGTTTCCCCAGAAGAGCTAGCTAACCTCATCATTAGCGACCTTAAAGCTAAACGGGTCGCTTTAGGTTGGGCCCCAACCCACGCTGAAGCTCAAGCCTAAACAAGGACTTCAGAGTTAGCATAACTCCTTAATTTTTGGTCTCTCGTATTTTTAAGGCGTTAGCCTTGAGCTTTCGTCTTAAACCCTTGTCGACTTAAAAAAGTCCCAAGGGCCTAAAAAAAGGATTTTTACATATGAATATCAATTTTACTAAGTTACTCGCCACCACCAAAACTTACCCGCAAAAACTTACTAAATTAAGTCTCTACTCTTTGGTAGGGCTCACTTTTTGCCTCGGCCTTAACGGCTGTGGAGGCGCTGAAAACCAAGCAAGTGGCGCAGTTAAGTCACAAGAAGTAGCCCCAAAAGCTACTTCCTCCCAAGAAGCAACTAAAAATCTAAAAAACATCAAGATTGCATACCTACCAATTACTCACGCCCTACCGGTTTTAGCGTTAGCCCAAGAACAGGAACTTGCTGCTAAACACGGGCTTAAAATTGAATTAGTCCGTTATGGTTCATGGCCTGAATTACTTGATGCCTTAAACACCGGTCACGTTGACGCGGCTCCGGTTTTAGCAGAACTTGCCATGAAAGCGCGCGAACAAGGCTTAGACCTTAGTGCAGCCGCTTCAGGACACCGTGATGGCAATGTGTTTATCGCCTCAAAGGATATCAAGACAGCTCATGATTTAAAGGGTAAAACCATTGCCATTCCCCACCGTCAATCTTCACATTATCTGTTGTTGCTAGAAGTTTTGAAAAAGGCGGGGCTCACTAAAGACGATATCAAAATTACTGAACTTGCACCAGCGGAAATGCCCTCAGCTTTAGCCTCAGGACAAATTGCCGCTTACTGCGTCGCCGAACCATTTGGGGCCGTGGCTAAAGTCTTAGATTTAGGGCATGTGCTTTATACTTCTGCGGAACTATGGCCTAACTCCATCTGCTGCTTACTCGTGTTTAATGGCAAATTCTTAAAACAAAATCCAGAACTTGCCCAGCTGTTTGTTAAGTTATACGAACAGACAGGTAGTGAGCTCACTGATGAAGCGAAAGCTCTCAAAGTTGCTAGCGCCTACTTTAAGCAAAGCCCGGCCGTGTTAAAGGAATCGCTTACTTATATTTCATTTAAGGATTTGCAGTTAAAGCCTGCAACTTATCAAGACCTAGCGCACCGCGTACAAGAAGCGGGTTTATCTACTAACCCTCCAGCTTATGAGGAGTTTGTCCTTCATGAATAAAATTAGATTCTTTTATCCGGCAAAGTTACTACATATTGTGGTTTCTTTTGGGGTGTTTTTAGGCCTTTGGCAACTAATCGTCTCCGTCGGAAATTTTAACCAGGCGCTCTTACCGGCCCCTACCGCCGCCATAGCGGCCCTGTGGGAACTAATTATCGATGGGACTTTAATAAGCCATATCGGGGCTAGTATGTACCGTTTTGCCTTAGGTTATTTAAGTGCCGTTATCGTTGCTATTCCTTTAGGGCTTTTATTTGGTCGCTTTAAAACTTTATTTCTCTATGTCAATCCAGTAATTCAGCTCCTGCGTCCTGTTTCACCGCTCGCTTGGTTGCCGTTTATTGTGTTGTGGTTTGGGATTGGTGATTTGCCAGCGGCCATTATTATCTTCATTGCCACCTTCTTCCCAGTGTTGTTAGCTACAGTATCAGCGGTAAACCATATTGATCCTGTATATTACAAGGTTGCAGCGAACTTTGAGATTAAAGGTTTACCTCTTATTTACAAGGTGGTGTTACCTGCTTCGTTTCCGCAAATTGCGGCGGGCTTACGGTTAGCCTTAGGGGCAGCTTGGGTTTTCTTAGTCTGCGGTGAAATGGCGGGGCCACAATCAGGTCTTGGTTATTTAATCGTCGACGCACGTAATAATTTGCGCGCTGATATCTTAGCCGCTGACATTTTAGTTATAGGCTTTATTGGACTTATGCTCGATAGCAGTTTACGTTTTATCGAAAAATCTATTCTTAAATCTTGGGGGCACGCCTAATGCAAATTGAAATCAAACAAGCGGGACGCACCTACACGACCGCTAAAGGAACATTTACTGCCTTAGATAAGGTCAACTTGAGTATTGCCCAAGGGGAACTCATTTGCTTGCTCGGCCCCTCAGGGTGCGGTAAAAGTACCCTTTTAAACGCTGTGGCCGGCTTTGATTTAGCTGACACCGGTTCAATTAAGATCAACGAACAAGAAGTAAGTAAACCAGATATTAGATACGTCACTATCTTTCAAAATTACGGGCTGTTGCCTTGGCGCACCGTTCGAAAGAACGTGGAATTAGGACTCGAGACCTTAAAGCTTCCAGTGCAAGAACGCAACGAACGAGCTTTAAAATACTTAAAACTCGTCGGCCTAGAAAAATTCGCTAACTCGTATCCAAAAGAATTGAGCGGTGGGATGCAACAACGCGTTTCTATCGCCCGCGCGTTAGCTGTAGAACCTGAAATTGTATTTTTGGATGAACCTTTTGGGGCTTTAGATGCTATTACTAGAATGAAGCTACAAGACGACGTGCGCTATCTTAATCGTGAATATGGTAAAACCATGTTGTTTGTCACCCATGACATCGAAGAAGCGGTATTTTTGGCCGATAGAATCGTCGTGATGACCCCAAATCCGGGCCATGTAAAGACCATTATTGACGTGAAGCTACCGGAAGAAAGAATCCGTACTAGTCCTGAATTTTGGGCAGTGCGCGATCAAGTCTTTGCAGCTTTTGATTGCCTACCAAAGGTTATAACTGAATACCAGATCTAACGTATAAAGATAAGTTCTCGAGCTTATCTTGAGACATGAGAAGTAATGAAAAAATTACGAAAGTAACGATAAAAATTACTAAAGTAACGCGCGTTAGATGATAAATAAAAAACCTGCTTAGGTTAGCCTAGGCAGGTTTTTACTCTATTGTCGTTTGATTTATTTTTAGTGCTTACTTTAGGTACTTACCTTGGGTACTTACCTTTAGTAAGTACTTCAGACTTTACTTTTAATACCAATACTAATCTAGATCTGCTTACGCTAAGCTTAAGCGCGTCTTTTGGTTTGAGCCTAACTATGCCCCAAAGTTACACCGTAAGCTTACGGTCATACAAGAGCGAAGCAAAAAGTATCACAAAGCAGGAACCCGCATTATGCACAACCGCCCCTATTGCCGGAGTCATCAGCCCCATAATTGAAAGAGTAACCGCAATAAGGTTTATCACTAGCGAAATGGCAATACCAGTTTTAATGGTATTAGCACACGATTTAGAAAGTAACTTTAAGTATGGAACCTTGGAGATATCATCTTTCATCAAAGCTACATCAGATGCTTCTAAGGCTAAATCACTCCCCATAACTCCCATCGCTACCCCAACGTCGGCAATCTTAAGCGCAGGAGCATCATTGATGCCGTCCCCCGTCATAAATACCCGATGTCCTTTAAGTTGTAACTCACGGATAAAACTAAGTTTTTCACTCGGCAAAACACCCGCTTTAAATTCAGTTACGCCTAAGGCTTTAGCGGCAGCGGCCACACTATCTTTATGATCCCCTGAAAGAATAACTGGAGTAACCCCTACTTTTTGGAGCGCCGTAAGCGTATCTTTGGCGTTGTCTTTTAAGGCATCAGCAAAGGAGAAGATCCCTGCTACTACGCCATCTACTGCCGTAAAGATGACCGTTTGTCCCAAAGAGCGAGCTTGGTCAGTCTTTTGTTGTTCGGCTAAGCTTAAGGTAATACCGTTTTCGTTAAGAGCCGTGGAACTACCACATAGTACGCTATGCCCATCAACCATAGCTTTAATCCCGCGCCCCGCAGTTATCCCAAAACTTGCCACTTGAGGCCAAGTTGAGATACCTTTGGCTTGAGCGTAACGTACTAAAGCTCGCGCTAACGGATGTTCGCTTTGAGCTTCTGCCGCCCCAACTAAACGTAGCAAGGTTAATTCATCGGCAGCGTAGTTAGCCCCTAAAATTACCCCAGTACATTCTGGACGCCCTTGGCTTAAAGTCCCTGTTTTATCAAAAACCGCTGTATCAGTCGCCGCCATGCGTTCTAGGGCCGCCCCTGATTTGATAATAACGCCATGTTTGGCCGCTTGCCCAATGGCAGCAATGATGGCAGTTGGGGTCGCTAAAACCAAAGCGCATGGACAAAATACTACTAGCACGGCTACGGCACGGGTCACTTCACCAGTAAAAATTAAGGTGGCGACAGCTATCAATAAAGCCATTGGTATTAGAATGGAAGCCCACTTGTCAGCTGTAGTCTGAATATTAGCCTTATTGTGCCCCGAATCACGTACTATTTTTATAATGCGCTGTAGCGCCCCATCAGTACCTGGGCGGAGAGCTTTAATTTGCAATGCCCCATCGGTACTTATAGTGCCACTCATTACTTGCGCTCCTACTTCTTTAACTTCAGGCACTGATTCGCCGGTTAATGAAGAGGCATCAATCGAAGCACTACCTTGTAAAATCACCCCATCTACCGGAATCATTTCCCCCGGGCGCACTAATAAAATATCGTCAGCTACAACATCCGTCACGGATATTTCCTGCTCAACTCCATTTACAAGTTTACGGGCAGTTGCGGGGGCAGACTCGACTAATTGTCTGATTCCACGCTGAGTTCTTTTAACCGTCCAGTGTTCTAGTCGTTCCCCAATTGCCATAATGAAGGCGACTTCAGCTGCTGCAAAGTAATCACCAATTAAAAGCGCCGCTATGATAGCCATACTAACGAGTAAAGACGATGAAATACGCAAAATGCCTTGCGAGAAGGCTAATCTTTTGACAGCAGAAACTAGGATTGGTAATCCGCACACTAAACTCACAATAATGGTTGGTAGCCAAGAAAGCGCTACATCATTGTACTTTAACACTAATGATAAAACTAACAAGATTGCCACTAAAAATGCAACCCACCCACTATCAAAGACTTGAAGTACTTTATCAAACCAAGACGGGCTTGAAGTTACATGGCTATCGCCACAACAAGAAGAACATCCGCCAATAATTTCCCCATCTTCATGTTGGTGTTCTGCATGTGAAGAACCTTTAGTGCCGTGCGCATGGCAACAACAAGAACCTTGGGTATTTGACTCAATTTTTGAATTATGATTAGGTTTGGTTTCATGATCATGGCAAGAACATTGCTCAGCAGTGACCTTTGAGGCGTTAGTTTCTTGCCCGCCTAATGGTGCTTTGGTCACTAAAGATACGCTAGCGGGAGTTATTTTTTGAGGAGTGACAGCTGAAATCTTTGGTTTATGACTGCAACATGGGGATACGTGCTTAACCCCTAAGTTGTTTTCAACCTTGGTTGGGGTAACTGTAGAGGTGGTGGGTTCATGACTTTGACAACAAGAACCACCTTGAACCGTAGTTACTTGATCTTTTAAGTCCATGCTAATCTCCTTAGGTAGTTTTTAATAATTTTCAAACTAGCTAAATTATACAAGCTCCTTTTGGCAAAAAAATGGGACAAATTTGCATCTAAGCCTAAATGAAAATTTTTTTGCTTATCTCTCAGCAAAAAATATAAAAAAAGTTTTGCAACTTGCTTGACATTAACCGTAGTGTTCATCGTAGGAGCTTGCATCCGCAAGCCCAACGAGATGACCGACACACCATAAGATGATGTAGTTGTTTCCTTCGAGATAGCCGTCCTTGCAAGATGTCGCGCCTAATACCTTCGCAATGGACTGAGCTACGCTCAGCTTTTCAGCGATGACTAATATCTCTAAATGCACCTCCTTTAGAAAAATGTGCGCTTCCATGTCTGATTGTGTCAGAAAAATGTGCGTAATTGCCATTAAAAAATCCAGAAAAATGTGTTTTGCTATATTCAACCACACAGAAAGGAGTAATTTACTTGAAGCATAACGTAATTCAAGAACTTATAAAATGGAAGTTCAGCGAAAAGCGCAAGCCGCTGGTTATAAATTGTGGCGTAAAACCCACATGCTTGCGTGTGGGATGAAAGCCACTTTTTCTATGAAAAACTATATTTCTACTACTTGATATTAGTATAGAAAATATTAGGGAGATTGACTGTACTTCCTTGTCGTAAGACAG
>ERZ1026876.1406-NODE-1406-length-11925-cov-8.688374_pt1 | contig 11925 bp, 7 predicted proteins | sample MGYA00380168_ERZ1026876 | MGnify/ENA primary metagenome ERZ1026876 (study PRJEB33269, sample SAMEA4719804) | human gut metagenome | biome: human-associated habitat; feature: organic feature; material: feces | place: Cameroon | collected 2013-10 ... | reverse complement strand
TTAACGCGAAGTCCGTCGCAAGAAACGCAGCGAAGGGCACACAGAAGGCCGGCAGTACCTCTTCCCTCACGGCAAATCAGATCGTGACCAATGTCATCAAGATCAAGGGCGCAGGCTCCGCAGCAACGAACGGAGCCACCGCAAACGACAAGGTCGCAGCATCGAAGGCAGCCGCTGCAGCCGCAAACGCAGCCTACACAAACGCTGCAAGCGCGATCGGCGAGCCGGATCTCACCCAGACCGCAGGCGCTGTGTTCGGACCGTACGTACCGGAAGGTGCTTACACGAACCAGGTCGCACCGACCATCGACTACACCATGATCAACGTACCAGGCCCGGACGGACAGATCTCCGACGGAAACGCCCAGGACTGGTAAACTGAAATTCATTTAAAACTTCTGGAAGCTGTGCCTTAGGGCACAGCTTCTTTCGTATGCCCGCACCGCGCCTTTACACGTTATTTCCTTGATTTTATGAGCCCCCTACTTTATAATGAGAAGGCTATAAAGGCCGCATTCTGCCTATTTTTCGGGTTAGAGGTCTGCAACCGGTCCACCACCGGTTTATACTTATATATATTTTGAAGGAGAAAAGGCGCTTATGTTTAGAAAAGTTGATACAAACATGAACTTTGTAGAGCGCGAGGGCGAGGTCGAGGAGTTCTGGAGACAGAATCATATCTTCGAGGAGTCCATCAAGGAGCACGAGGGTGACCCATCCTACGTTTTCTACGATGGTCCGCCTACGGCGAATGGTAAGCCGCACATCGGCCATGTCGAGACGCGCGCGTTCAAGGACATGATTCCGAGATTCCACGCGATGAAGGGTGCGATGGTACCACGTAAGGCCGGCTGGGATACCCACGGTCTTCCGGTCGAGCTCGAGGTCGAGAAGCAGATCGGCATCAACGGTAAGGATCAGATCGAGAACTACGGTATCGCGCCTTTTATCGATCACTGTAAGGAAAATGTCTGGAAGTATAAGGGCATGTGGGAGGACTTCTCCTACAAGGTCGGCTTCTGGGCAGACATGGAGCACCCGTACGTTACCTACCACGATGACTACATCGAGTCCGAGTGGTGGGCACTGAAGGAGATCTTCAAGAAGAAGCTCCTGTACGAGGGCTTCAAGGTCGTACCGTACTGCCCGCGCTGCGGAACCCCGCTGTCCAGCCACGAGGTGGCACAGGGCTATAAGGAGCTGACAGAGCGCTCGGCGATCGTCCGCTTCAAGGCGAAGGATCAGGATTTCTACTTCCTCGCATGGACGACCACCCCATGGACTCTTCCATCGAACACCGGCCTCTGCGTAAATCCGGATCTGGATTACGCGAAGGTAAAGGCGGCCGACGGCTACACCTACGTGATGGCCTGCTCACTGCTGGATAAGGTACTCGGTCCGCTCGCAAAGGACGGCATGCCGGCCTACGAGATCTTCGAGACCTATAAGGGTACCGACCTTGTCGGCATCGACTACGAGCCGCTCTATGCCTGTGCAGCGGAAGCGGCTGCGAAGCAGCATAAGCGCGCACACTTTGTAATCGCTGACGGTTACGTAACGGCAGACGACGGTACCGGAATCGTTCACATTGCCCCTGCATTCGGTGAGGATGATGCCCGTGTCGGCCGTGAGAACGGCTTCCCGCTCATCAAGTTCGTTGATGAGAAGGGTGTGATGACCGAGGAGACACCGTTCGCCGGCATGCGCTGCAAGCCGACCGAGAAGGAGATGGCCGCAGGTGCGATCAGCGCGGATCCGGAGGTACTGAAGGATCTGTCCGCACGTAAGCTGCTCTTCGACGCGCCGAAGTTCACGCACTCCTATCCGCACTGCTGGAGATGTGATACACCGCTGATTTACTATGCAAGAGAGTCCTGGTTCATCAAGATGAGTGCCGTAAAGGACGACCTTGTTCGAAATAACAACACCGTCAACTGGTTCCCGGCGACGATCGGTACCGGCCGTTTCGGCGCATGGATCGAGAATGTTCAGGACTGGGGTCTTTCACGTAACCGTTACTGGGGTACCCCGCTCAACATCTGGACCTGCCCGTGCTGCGGTAAGCAGGAGGCTGTCGGCTCCATCCAGGAGCTCCGCGAGCGTTCCACGAACTACGACGAGCTCCTTGCGCAGCTGAAGGCCGAGGGCAAGGGCGGCTACAGCTCCGACTATGTGGGCTACGAGCACATCGAGCTCCACAAGCCGTATGTCGACCAGATCACCCTGCGCTGCCCGGATTGCGGCGGCGAGATGCACCGTGTACCGGAAGTGATCGACTGCTGGTTCGATTCCGGTGCGATGCCATATGCACAGCATCACTATCCGTTCGAGAATAAGGAGCTCTTCGAGTCCCAGTTCCCGGCACAGTTCATCTGTGAGGCCGTGGACCAGACCCGTGGATGGTTCTATTCCCTCCTCGCCGAGAGTACGATCCTCTTTAATAAGGCACCGTACCAGAACGTCCTCGTACTGGGCCACGTTCAGGACGAGAACGGACAGAAGATGAGTAAGTCGAAGGGCAATGCGGTCGACCCGATGGATGCACTCCAGAAGCACGGCGCCGACGCCATCCGCTGGTTCTTCTACACGAACTCCGCACCATGGCTGCCGAACCGCTTCCATGATAAGGCCGTCGTCGAGGGACAGCGTAAGTTCCTGTCGACGCTCTGGAACACCTATGCATTCTTCGTTCTGTACGCCAACATTGACGACTTCGACCCGACGAAGTACAGCCTCGACTATGCGAAGCTCGGCGTCATGGACCGCTGGCTGCTCAGCAAGCTGAACACCGTGATCCGCGAAGTCGATGACGATCTCACGAACTTCCGTATCCCGGAGGCCGCGAACGCGATGCAGGATTTCGTCGACGACATGTCAAACTGGTATGTTCGTCGTTCGAGAGAGCGTTTCTGGGCGAAGGGCATGGAGCAGGATAAGATCAATGCCTACATGACGCTCTATACCGCACTGGTAACGTTCTCGAAGGTAGCGGCACCGATGGTTCCGTTCATCACCGAGTCCATCTACCGCAACCTGGTATGCAGCGTGGATCCGTCTGCGAAGGCATCCGTTCATCTCTGCAGCTTCCCGGAGGCGGACGCGTCGATGATCGACACGGCCCTCGAGGAGAACATGGATGAGGTACTGCACATCGTACTGCTCGGTCGTGCAGCGAGAAACACCGCAGCCGTGAAGAACCGTCAGCCGATCGGTGACATGTATGTAAAGGCAGAGCACGCACTCGATCCTTTCTTCATTGACATCGTCGAAGACGAGCTGAATGTCAAGAAGGTGACCTTCCAGGAGGACCTTCGCGCATTCACTTCCTATACATTTAAGCCACAGCTGAAGACCGTCGGTCCGAAGTATGGCAAGCACTTAAACGCGATTCGTACACATCTCACCGAGATGGATGGCTCCGCAGCGATGGACGAGCTCGACCAGAACGGCGTGCTGAAGTTCACCGTGGACGGTGACACCGAGGTCAGCCTCACGAAGGACGATCTCCTCATCGACGTCGCACAGAAGGGTGGCTTCGTGACCGAGGAGGACATGAACCTCACTGTCGTGCTCGACACGAACCTGACGCCGGAGCTCGAGGAAGAGGGCTTCGTCCGCGAGATCATCAGTAAGCTTCAGACCATGCGTAAGGAAGCGGGCTTCGAGGTTATGGACCATATCACGGTCTATGCGAAGGACAATGCTGAGATGACCGCACTCATGCAGAAGAACGAAGACGAAATCAAGCGAATCGTAATGGCCGACAGCATCGTATATGACATCATGAAGGGCTATGAAAAGGAGTGGGATATCAACGGTAAGCAGGTAAAGCTTGCGGTTGAGAAGCTGTAATTCATATGTAGACGGCGGAGGCCCTCAGGGCCTCCGTAGTTCTTCCGGGTTTCACGAGTTTCCTGTAAGGGGAAGGGGGCGTGATCCTTTGCGGAAGTATATTCGACGCTTTGTGGACGCAAAGTGAGTTGAGAATGAAAGGATTTTGTATATGGTGGAAAAGTTTGACAAGGTTGCATTTAAGAAGGCGGTGGAGACCAACGCGCGTAAGCTGTACCGCAGATCCCTCGAGGATCTGAACACGAAGGAAGCGTTTCACGCGGTGGCATATGCCGTCGAGGACGTCATCATTGACGACTGGATGAAGACCCAGAAGGCTGCGGAGAAGCAGGACGCGAAGCGCGTATACTACCTCTCCATGGAGTTCCTGATGGGCCGCGCACTCGGAAACAACATCCTGAATCTGACCTGTCATAAGGAGCTGAAGGAGGCCATCGAGGAGCTGGGACTGGATCTCAACGCACTCGAGGAGGCGGAGCCGGACTGGGCACTCGGAAACGGTGGTCTCGGTCGTCTCGCAGCCTGCTTCCTGGATTCCCTCGCAACGCTCAACTACTGGGCGTGCGGCTGTGGTATCCGCTACAAGTACGGCATGTTCAAGCAGAAGATCGAGGACGGCTACCAGCGTGAGGTCCCGGATGACTGGCTGAGAGACGGCAACCCGTTCGAGCTTCGTCGTGCCGAGCTTCAGAAGGAAGTCAAGTTCGGTGGCTGGGTAGAGGCCCATAACGAGAACGGTAAGCTGAAGTTCGTTCAGAAGGGCTATCAGTCTGTGATCGCGATTCCGTACGATACGCCGGTGGTCGGCTATGGCAACCATGTCGTTGACTCCCTCCGCGTATGGGATGCCGAGGCGAAGGAGACCTTCCGTCTCGAGGAGTTCGATAAGGGTAACTATCAGGCTGCCGTTGAGAACGAGAACATGGCACGCAACATCGTCGAGGTACTCTATCCGAACGATAACCACCTCGCAGGTAAGGAGCTTCGTCTGCGCCAGCAGTACTTCTTCATCTCCGCGTCCGTACAGACCGCCGTCAAGGAGTACTATGAGAAGCATGATGGAGACATTCACCATCTGTACGAGAAGGTCGCGTTCCAGATGAACGATACGCACCCGACCGTAGCGGTGGCCGAGCTCATGCGTGTGCTCATGGACGATTATGGTCTCGAGTGGGATGAGGCCTGGGAGATCACGAAGAAGACCTGCGCCTACACGAACCACACCATCATGGCCGAGGCCCTCGAGAAGTGGCCGATCGAGCTCTTCTCGAAGCTGCTTCCGCGTATCTACCAGATCGTCGAGGAGATCAACCGTCGCTTCTGTGAGGAGATCCGTGCAAAGTATCCGAATAACGCGGAGTACAAGATCTCGAAGATGGCCATCATCTATGACGGTCAGGTAAAGATGGCACACCTTGCAATCGTGGGCGGCCACGCAGTAAACGGCGTTGCGCAGCTGCATACCGAGATCCTGAAGAAGGAGACCCTGAAGGACTTCTACGAGATGTATCCGGAGATGTTCTCCAACAAGACCAACGGTATCACACCGCGTAGATGGATGGTGCATGCCAACCCTGAGCTGGCAGCCTGGGTAAGCGACAAGATCGGCGATGGCTGGATCACAGACCTTTCGAAGATCAAGAAGCTTGAGGTCTATGCAGATGATGAGAAGTGCCAGGCCGAGTTCATGGCGATCAAGCGCCACAACAAGGAGCGCCTCGCGAAGTACATCCTCGAGCATAACGGCATCCAGGTATCGACCGATGCGATCTTCGACGTCATGGTCAAGAGACTGCACGAGTACAAGCGTCAGCTGATGAACATCCTGCACGTGATGTACATGTACAACGAGCTGAAGGATCATCCGGATATGGACTTCTATCCGCATGTATACATCTTCGGTGCGAAGGCAGCAGCGGGCTATAAGACCGCGAAGCTCACCATCAAGCTGATCAACAACGTGGCGAACGTCATCAATAACGATGAGTCCATCCACGGTAAGATCAAGGTCGTCTTCATCGAGGATTACCGCGTATCGAACGCCGAGATCATCATCCCGGCAGCCGATATCTCCGAGCAGATTTCGACCGCGTCCAAGGAAGCATCCGGAACCTCCAACATGAAGCTCATGCTGAACGGTGCCCTGACCCTCGGAACCATGGATGGTGCGAACGTCGAGATCGTAAAGGAAGTCGGCGATGAGCACGCCTTCATCTTCGGTATGTCCGCAGAGGAGGTCATCGAACTCGAGCACAATCGTCAGTATGTACCGATGGAGATCTTCAACAACAACCAGAAGATCCGCCGCGTGCTGATGCAGCTCGTAAACGGCTTCTACAGCCCGGAGAACCCGGAGCTGTTCCGCCCGCTCTACAACTCACTTCTGAACACGCAGGAGTCCGACGTCGCAGACCGTTACTTCATCCTGAAGGACTTCGATGCCTACCACGACGCACAGGAGCGTGCCGTAGCGAAGTACCAGGACGAGGCATGGTGGGCGAGAGCCGCGATCCTCAACACCGCAAACGCCGGCAAGTTCTCCTCCGACCGTACCATCGAAGAGTACGTGAAGGACATCTGGGGACTCGACAAGCTGAAGGTGAAGTGATCGACTTTCAAACTGGAATTTCATCATGAATAAAGGAAGACCCCGGCTTTTTAGCCGGGGTCTTCGTGCGATTATTCTTTATTGAGGAAGTAGAGTACGCGTTCCGTTTCCTGATAGCCGAGGCTGTCGTAGAGGTTCACGGCGATGGCGTTATTGCTGGCGACCTGAAGAAGTACCTTCTTATATGGGCCGTCGGCCGGTGTGGTTTCGACGGCTTCCATCAGGGCGCGGCCATGCCCCTTTCCGAGAAATTTATCATAGACGAGGAGGCCGTAGAGGTAGATCGTGTCGGCGCTGAACGGGGTGAGGTGCACTTCGCCATAGGAATTGCATAAGCTGTCGCCCGGATCAGCGATCGGGCGCGGGAGCTCCTTCACCATGAACAGCTCATCGTACTGATGCGTCGCCCCGAGCGCACGCAGCGTCTCGTAGGTGTCCGGCGCGACGAACGGCGTTGCCTCATCCTCCCCGGAGATCGGCCGCTTGATCATGAAACGGATGCGATAGCCGCGGAAGTCGTCGAGCAGGCTCTGGTAGCACATGCGGAACATGCCGATCTGGCGCATCTGCGGGTGCGTGAAGGCCTCGACCTCCAGCACCTGTTTTCCGTCGATGGTTTCGCCGAGGAGATAGCCGGAGAGCACCGCGAACAGTTCCTCCTCGACGCCGCTCTCCTCCGGGTCATCATTTCGGATGATGTAGTAGAAGTCACCGTCAAGGTCTGTGTCATACGAGGTGTGGTCGACTGCATTGCACAGAGATACTAACGCGCTGACCGCATCCCAGGTTTCATCATCCAGTTCTTTCAGTAATTCTGCTTCCATATATATCCTCTCCTGTCTGAGCCCTCATTATACTAAACTTGCTATCATTTTTCCATTATGCTAAGATGTTGATGTTCACTAAAGTAATATTTATCGGAGATAATATGGAAAAAGTATATAAAACGATGCGAAATACGGGTGCGGGTTCGATCGCGCTCGGTGTGATCATCCTGGTGTCCGGCCTCATCGTCGGCATCCTGTCGATCGTGAATGGTGCGCTGCTTCTGAAGCGGAAGAACGACATCACCTTCTAAACGGATGGCGAAGCACAGCACGAGAAACCAGCGGCTGGGCTGGGTTCTTTTCGTCCTTTACCTGGGCGCGCTGTTCTACCTCATGTTCTTCGCGGACATGGCGGAGCGGGGCCTCGGCGTGAAGGAAAACTATACCTATAATCTGAAGCCGTTTGTGGAAATCAAACGGTATCTTTTTTATGCGTCGCAAATCGGATTCCGAGGCGTGTTCCTGAACCTGTACGGGAACATCCTCGGATTTATGCCGTTTGGCTTCATCCTCGGCGTGATCAGCTCGCGCTGCCGCAAGCACTGGTACGACGCGGTGATCTGCACCTATCTCCTCAGCTACGCAATCGAGATGATCCAGCTGATTTTCCGCGCCGGAAGCTGCGACGTTGACGACATCATCCTGAACACCCTCGGCGGCACCCTCGGCTACATCGCCTTCCATATCGTCCAGCACGAACGCATCCGCCGCTACTTCCTGAAACACCCGAAGAAGAAACGATAAATTATGGCCAAAAAGAAAAGATATAATTACATTAAGAAGAAAATCGCGCGTGGTACCGGGCCGTGCATCCTGACGATGCTGCTGGCGCTCGGACTCCTGCTCGCGACCCTCGCGCTGTCCGTGCACTTCCAGGGCCAGGGACCGATGCTTCTGGGCGCGCTCGGCTTCAGCTCCATCGTGATGGCGATCTTCTCAATCTACTTCCTGATCCTCGCCCTCCACGACAGCGAGAAAAACTACCTCCCGGTCCGCATCGGCGGCATCCTCGCCACCTGCGTACTGCTGGTCTGGATCATCTTCCTCGCCCTCGGCCTGAATTTTTAAATAGAAAGAAACACCATGGAACGATATGATGATGTGATTGAGCGGATCCGTGAGATCCCGGAGGAGCATGCGCTGAGCGCCGCTTTCCAGGCATACTTCACGGCAGCCGCAGAATTTATTTTATTACTGGATGCGTTTATGAAGGCGCGCACGGCGGGCGAACTTTCATTGCCAGAGCTTCAGCGCTGGAATGCGGTGCTGTACGCGGAAGCCGCGGAGCGCTACGAGGATTCCTACCTGAATCCGCGCGTGGCGGTGGCGAAGCTGGGTCCGATCGGGGTCGAGCTCTCTGCTCTGTACATGGAGCTGCAGGGGCTGATTCTGCCGGCTTATCAGCAGGATCTCGAGGACATCGTCTGCGTGCTCGAGACCTTCGTGCAGGTCTACTGCATGTTTACCTCGGCGTACGAGGATAAGGAACAAGTAGATACGAAGCAGCTCCGTGACGTCCTCTACAGCTACGCCCACGATTATTCCGAGGATTTCCTGCGTCGGAAGATGGATGCGACGTACATCCCGGCGCGCTCGTATGCGCGTCAGCTGATCCTTGACCACGACTTCCTGGATCCGGTCGACATCTGCCGCATCGGCTACTATGTCTCGGACACCGCCCTTCGGACGGCGGAATTTATCGCGAAGCTGCCCGACGACCGCATTGACTGCATGGCGCGGACCTGGTACCAGGGATTTAAGGACGGCTTCCGCATCCAGGGCAAGCCGTACGAGAAGAAATCGGTCGTTGAGTTCAGCTACCCGGCGGGCTTCGAGCGCGTGGTGAAGCGCACCGCGGCACTCTTCGCGGAGGATGGCTTCGATTTCACGATCCCGCTGCGTCCGCAGCATTTCCTGACGCGCACCCCGGGCCGGAGCCGCCAGCTCTACGAGAGCCCGAACCCGCAGATGGATTTCGACCACAGCTACGACCTCGCCCTCGTGATGGGCGACCGCATCTGCGCCCGCATGCTCGAGGAGCAGCGCCGGATTTTCCGTTCCTACGGGGACGAGATCGGCCGCTACGCGGGTCCGGTCGTGATGGAAAGCTTCGGCGCGCCGGTGTTCGAGCCGGTGGAGGAGCCCGCGCGGCTTCGCTTTACGACGCACCAGTCTGAGGTTTACGGACACTACCAGAACAACGTCCAGCTGCTCGTGCATGAATTCGTGCGCGAGGAAGAGCGCTCCTTCACGATCATTGCCTGGCCGCTCCCGACGATCGGCCCGGATTTCGAGGCGATTTTCCACGAAACGGAGGCGGTCAACACCCTGTCCTCCGCAGCGTACCGTCCGGTGCAGGAGTGCCTGATCGCCGCCCTCGACGAGGCGCGCTCCGTCCATATCCTGGGGAAGGGCAATGCAACCGACCTCTGCGTACAGCTCCACCCGCTGGCGGATCCTGCCCGCGAGACGAATTTCGAGAACTGCCTCTCGGATGTGAACATCCCGCTCGGCGAGGTCTTCACCTCACCGCAGCTCGAAGGCACCTACGGTGTGCTGAACGTCCGCTCGGTGTTTATCGAGGGCTTCCAGTTCCGGGATCTTCGGATCCGCTTCGAGGATGGCCGCGTCGCCGACTACAGCTGCGCGAATTTTCCGGACCCGGAGCAGGGCCGTGCACTCATGCGCAAGGTGATCTTCGGGGAGAAGGAGCGCCTGCCGATGGGCGAGTTCGCGATCGGCACGAACACCCGCGCCTACCGGATGGCACAGCGCTACGGCATCGGTGGCCTGATGCCGATTCTGATTGCAGAGAAGACCGGCCCGCATTTCGCGGTCGGCGACACCTGCTACTCCTTCATGGAGGATATGCAGCTCTATAATCCGGATGGAAAGGAGCTCGTCGCAAAGGACAACAGCTGCTCGATCCTCCGGAAGACAGAGCCGGAGAAGGCTTACTTCGCCGTGCATACCGACATCACGATCCCGTACGACGAGCTCGACCGCATCACTGCGATCCGCGCCGACGGCTCCGAGATCCCGATCATCGCCGGTGGCCGCTTCGTCCTCGCCGGAACGGAAGTACTGAACGAGGCACTTGATAACTGAAAACTTCTGCTCCGAACGCTAATGTAGACATTGGCCGACGGATGAGAAATATAGAAATAGTATGACATGCCCCGTCACGGCTATGCCGGCTGCGCGAGGCGAAAAGGAAATAAATCTCATGATTCATCATCATCACGGGCGATGGCGCCGAGCGTGCGCTGCCGTCCTCATGACCCTTCTCATATGTACCCTGGGGACGCCGCTCCTCGCGATGCGCGCGTACGCCGCGTGGAACTTCCCGTACACGGAGCTTACCGCGGGCGCCGGCATCGTCCTCGACGCGGACACCGGGGCGGTCCTGTTCCAGAAGAACATGCACGAAAAGATGGCACCGGCGTCGATCACGAAGGTGCTGACTGCGCTCGTGGTGCTGGAGCACTGTGACCTCGACGAGCAGGTGACCTTCAGTCATGATGACGTGTACAATGTTGACGCCGGGTCGTCGAATGCCCAGATCGAAGAGGGTGATGTCCTGACGGTACGGGACTGTCTCTACGCGCTGCTGCTGAAATCCGCGAATGAGTGCGGTAATGCACTTGCCTGCCATGTGGCGGGGTCCCGCGAGGCCTTCGCCGACATGATGAATGCGGAGGCAACACGCCTCGGCTGCCAGGACAGCCACTTCGCAAACCCGTCCGGCCTCTATGCCGAGGACCACTACACCAGCGCCTACGACATGGCCCTGATTGGTGCGGAAGCGATGAAGAACAAGGACTTCCTGGAGATCGAGTCCCATGCGTCCTACAAGCTCGCGGGCACGATTAAGAATCCGGGTGGAAAGACCGTCTACATGGAGCACAAGATGCTTCGGAAGGACACCGCCTATTCGGATTCCCGTGTCATCGCCGGAAAGACCGGCTATACGAAGCTCGCCGGCAACACCCTGATCACCATGGCGGAGCAGGATGGACGTCATCTGGTAGCCGTCGTACTGCAGGATAAAAACCCGGCACATTACGTCGACACGAAGGCGCTCCTCGACCTCGGCTTCAACCAGACGGAGAACCAGCCGGTTTCAGACGCGCTCTTTAATCGTGAGGAGCTTCGGAACCGCTTCGTCGCGGACACCATCGTCGATGAGAGCTGTAAGGCCTCCGATATCCATGTCGAGGGCGATGTGCTCCTGTCTCTGCCGAAGGGCTCGAGCCAGGACGGCATCACGTATAAGCTGAACTATAATCTTCCGTCGTCGGGGATTCCGACGCATACGATTGCACAGATCGAGTACCTCGCAGACGGCGTGACGGTCGGCCGCTACTTCATCCAGAAGGAGCCGACCATCGAAGTCATCTTGCATGAGACCCCGACCAGCACGAAGGTGGCCGTCGCCACCTCGGTCAGCGTCCTCACCATCGTCGGCGTGATGGCCTTCTTCATCCTCGGCTCTGGCACCGCCGTCGGCCTGAAGAACGTTCATGATGACCGGAAATTAAGCCGCCGCATGCAGGAGAAGCGCGCACAGCGCCTCCGCGAGATGGAGATGTCCGAGGAAGAGTTCCTCGCCCTCGTCGAGCGACGCCGCGAACGGAA
>ERZ1026876.1404-NODE-1404-length-11936-cov-3.393485_pt1 | contig 11936 bp, 9 predicted proteins | sample MGYA00380168_ERZ1026876 | MGnify/ENA primary metagenome ERZ1026876 (study PRJEB33269, sample SAMEA4719804) | human gut metagenome | biome: human-associated habitat; feature: organic feature; material: feces | place: Cameroon | collected 2013-10 ... | reverse complement strand
TGAATGGCTGGAACATTTAGAGGAGCACTTAAAGGAAATCGTCAATATTTCCGGTAAAGATGAACAGACGCTGGCAGAAAAGATCGAAGCGCATCGAAAAGAAGTGCATGACCGGATCGCGCAGGAGCATCCGGAGCTGGCACAGAAATTCCGGGAAAGAAGACATATTCTGGATGCGCACCTGAAAGAAAGAAGACCGGAGGTCTATGAGCTGATCACAAACCTGCGCAGGAAACGGGAAGCAGATGACAGCTGCGGAGACCGCGATATACAATAACAGAACAAACCAAAAGAAGGACAAAACATGAAAAACAGTATTTCCTTAGAGGAATTTAAACTGCTTCCCGCGGGAAGCTATCAGCTGATCGATATCAGAGGCGAAGAGGAAATCGCACATGGTGCGATCCCGCAGGATGCACTTTTAGAAAATGAGCAGCTTGACCGGACGAAAAAGCAGGTCATTTGCTGCAGCAGAGGAAAATTCAGCATAGAGGCGGCAGAAGAGCTGGCGGAAGAGGGATATGATGCGGTCAGCCTGGAGGGCGGTTATATTGCATGGCTGTTAGATACCGTTAAGCAGCAGGAAGCAGAGGATTACTGCAAGGAAGTGGAAAAGAGCATCCGCAAGAAATTCCGAAAGACGATCTGGTGCAGATTTGTCAAGGCAGTGAAGGATTATGAGCTTGTAAAGCCGGGCGACCGCATAGCAGTCTGTATTTCCGGCGGAAAAGATTCCATGCTCATGGCAAAGCTGTTTCAGGAGCTTCTGCTGCACCATAAATTCGATTTTACGGTGAAATTTCTTGTGATGGATCCGGGCTACAGCCCCGCAAACAGACAGGTGATCGAGGAAAATGCAAGAAGACTGCAGATTCCGATAGAGATTTATGAGTCGGATATCTTTGATTCTGTCTATACTATCGAAAAATCACCGTGCTATCTCTGTGCACGTATGCGGCGGGGACATTTATACAGCTTTGCAAAGGAAATGGGCTGTAATAAGATTGCACTCGGCCATCATTTCGACGATGTCATAGAAACGATTTTAATGGGAATGCTGTATGGTGGACAGGTGCAGACCATGATGCCAAAGCTGCACAGCACAAATTTTGAAGGGATGGAGCTGATCCGCCCGCTGTATCTGATCCGCGAGGATGATATCAAGGCATGGCGTGATTACAATGATCTGCATTTCATCCAGTGTGCATGCAAGTTTACGGATACATGTACAACATGCAATAACAATGAAAACCGTTCCAAACGCGTGGAGATCAAGGAACTGATCAAAACCTTGAAGCAGGTCAATCCGTTTGTGGAATCCAATATATTCCGCAGCGTGGAAAATGTGAATCTGAGCACTGTCGTGGCATATAAAAAGGATGGCGTGAAGCACCATTTTCTGGACACCTATGATGATGTAGTACAGACAGAGAGCGCGCCCGGAATGCAGAATGGGGCGGAAATACAGGTGCAGAGCGAAGAGACCAGATAGACGGGAATTGGAAGAAGTGCAAAATCCGGGTGGGAGATCCGGATGCAGGAAGAACGGAAATGAACGATAAAAGAAACACAGAATCGAAAAGAAAGTGTGAAAGGGTAAAATGGAACAGGATTATTTAGAGGCAGATCGGGAAACAGAAGAAAAAAGACAGCAGCGTCGTCAGAAAAGACGTGAGGAAATGCGGCGGAAAAAACAGCAGCAGATGCGGATCAGGAAAGCCTGCAGGATTGGAATTCCGGCTCTTTTCGTTCTGATCGTGGCAATCGGGATCGCGGTCACGCTGCATAAGCCAAAAGCAGCCCGGACAGAGCAGACGCAGTCCGGACAGGCGGCAGATGATAGCACGCAGATCCGGATGGAGGAAGCTGCGGATCCGGCGGGCGGAGAAAATATGATCGCCGGTGCGGATGACAGTGTGATAGCATCTGCTAACGTACAGGCGGCAGACGGACAGACAGCGCAGGATACGGAACCGGGCATTGTCTACAGCGCAGAAGCAACACCGGAAACAACAGATGTGCCTGCGGAAGTTGTCAGCAGCTATGCCATTTTAGTAGATGTGGGAAATAAAACGATCCTGCAGCAGCGGAATGCCCAGACGGTCATCAATCCTGCTTCCATGACAAAAATCCTGACCGTGCTTGTGGCAGCAGAGCAGATCGATGAAAGCAGGCTGGATGATAAAGTAACGATCACGATAGAGGATACGGACTACAGTTATTCCAACGATTGCAGCAATGCAGGGTTTGAGCTGGATGAACAGGTGACGGTCAGAGATCTGTTTTACGGAACGATCCTGCCATCCGGTGCTGAGGCAGCAGTTGCACTTGCCAAATATGTGGCAGGCTCCGAAGAAGCATTTGTGGCACTGATGAATCAGAAAATGGAAGAAATGGGACTTTCCCAGACTGCACATTTTACAAACTGCGTCGGATTATATGATGAGGCGCATCACTGCAGCGTTTATGATATGGCAATGATCATGGAAGCCGCAATGGATAATCCGTTCTGCAGGGAGGTGTTATCCGCACATACTTATACAACATCCGTGACAGAGCAGCATCCGGAAGGGATGATTCTTTCTAACTGGTTTTTACGCCGGATCGAGGATAAAGATAATGGGAAGCTGGTGCTCGGTGCCAAAACGGGTTATGTGGTGCAGTCAGGAAACTGTGCTGCCAGCTACGCACAGGATGTGGCGGGAAATGCATATGTCTGTGTCACGGGAAATGCAACAAGCAGCTGGAGATGTATTTATGATCATGTGGCGGTTTACGATACCGTACTCGACATAGAGGATGCACAGGAAAGATAAAATGCAGGATATGTTCCTTTTCCGTTCTTTCATGAATAGTTTTACCGCAAGGCTTGACAGCAGACTATAAAAAGTGTTACACAGATATAGGACAGGTCTTGTCTGCTGCCAGGTATCACAGGATATATGCGGTTTGGAATCTGCATAATGATCCGGAGCCATGCAGATTCGTGGTCTGTAATAAAATGACCTGACGGGTCATCAGAGAATAAGGAGAAAAAAGATGCAGGAATTAAAGCCGATCAAAGAAGGTAAAGTACGTGAGATTTATGACAATGGGGACAGCCTGATCATGGTAGCGACAGATCGTATCAGTTGCTTCGATGTGATTCTGGACAATGTGATTTCCAAAAAAGGAACAGTTCTTACACAGATGTCTAAATTCTGGTTCGATATGACAGAAGATATCATTCCGAACCACATGATTTCCGTTGATGTAAAAGATATGCCTGAATTTTTCCGGCAGGAAAAATTTGATGGTAACAGCATGATGTGCAGAAAGCTGCAGATGATTCCGGTTGAGTGTATCGTGCGTGGATATATCACAGGCAGCGGATGGGCAAGCTACCAGAAAGATGGCACAGTCTGCGGGATTAAGCTTCCGGAAGGCCTGAAGGAATCCGATAAGCTGCCTGAGCCTATTTACACACCTTCCACAAAAGCCGAGATCGGCGATCATGATGAAAATATATCTTATGAGCAGAGTATCGTTCATTTGGAGAAATATTTCCCGGGCAAAGGGGAAGAATATGCAAAGAAGATCAAGGATTATACGATCGCTCTTTACAAAAAATGTGCAGAATATGCACTGACGAAAGGCATTATCATTGCAGACACCAAGTTTGAATTCGGTCTGGATGAGGATGGAAATATTGTAATCGGTGATGAAATGCTGACACCGGACAGCTCTCGTTTCTGGCCTGCAGATGTATATGAGCCGGGTCATGGACAGCCATCCTTTGACAAGCAGTTTGCACGTGACTGGCTGAAAGCTAATCCGGAGAAGGGATGGAAGTTACCGGATGATGTCGCACAGAAGACAATCGATATTTACCTGGAGGGCTATGAAAAGCTGACAGGTAAGCCGCTGGGAAAATAAACGCCGCAGTCCGGTGAAGCATATGAGTTTCATATCCGTATGGCGGAACTGATCAATAAAACATAAAAAACGAAACATGAGGGAGCATCAATGGGTGCTCTCTCATTTTTTTCTGATTTCAGGAAGTATATCGGTACAGTTATCGTGCCCGTTTTAAAAAAGCCATAAAAATTATCTTGACAAATCATGGTCCTATACTTACAATTAGTTTAACGATTGCGCAAACGTTAAACTAATTGTAAGTATAGGAGGAAACATGAAGCGACAATTATATCATATTGAACCAATTTATAAGTCATTTATCTGGGGTGGTCGTGCACTGATCGATCATTTTCATATCAAAACAGACATGGAAAATATTGGAACTATTTATCATGTAATTGCCATTCCCGGACAATTGGATAATACGGTACGAGAAACCGGGGAACCGTTATCGGTTTTTTATGAAAAAAACCCACAGGTATTCCAGTGCAGGGAAAAATCATTTCCGGTTCGGATGACTACAACGGCAAACAGTGGATTTCAGTCATATCAGCTGCATCCGGATGATGCATATGCAGAAAAACACGAACATCAGAAGGGCAAAGTATCCGGCGCCGTTGCATTAAAAGCATCTGATCATGTATCAGAGTGGCTTTTTGGAAACAAGGCAAAAAATCTGGAAGATTTTAAACGTATGGTGGAAAATAAAGATTGGAAAAATCTCTTTTCTACGATTAAGGTGAAAGACGGAGATTATGTACATACACCTGCAGGCGTGATTCATGGCGGATATGGAAAAGGTCTGATCAGTGCAACTTTTGGTACAAATGGTGATATAACTTACCGGTTTTATGATAATGACAGAAATGATCCGTCACGTCCGTTGCATCTGCAGGAAGTATATGACTGCGTCAACATTCCGGAAGTGCCTGTTGGAGCAAAAGCAGTAGAACCTGTACGTGAAAACGGTCTGCTGATCTATCATTATTATGAAAAGGCCGGAGAATATGTTGCAAAACGGTTCATTGTCAAGGGTGAAGGAAAGTACAGCTATCAGGGATTTCTGTTTCTGACATGTGTAAACGGAGAAGGAACCATAGAAGATATGCCAATCGGGCTGGGAGAAACCATATTGGTACCGGCTGATTTTGGTGAAATACACTTTGATGGAGACATGGATCTGATCGCAATATCTTATATTGAGGATGATAAAGATGAGTGATAAACCAATCGTTACAATTATAGGAGCCGGCCGCAGTGGACGTGGCATGCTGGGTGAGATGTTTTATCAGGAGAAAAATTACAGCATTGTATTTGCTGATATAGACACCGGGCTCGTGCAGGGGCTGGCAGAACAGGGATACTATACGGTAGAAAAGAAAAATCTTCTGACAGGAAAATCCCGGGAAAGTATTGTAAAGGGATTTCAGATAGTAGATACCATCAATGATCATCTGAAATATATTACATGCCTTGCCCGGTCGGAAATGATCGCAACTGCACTTTTTCCATCTGCATTTGATCAGGTCGCGGAAGATCTGGCAGAAATGATCCGGATGAGAAAAGAGCAGAAAAACGATTCCACAGCTGCGATAATACTTGGTGGAAATTTTGTCGGACTAAGGCAATATTTCGAAAAAAAAATCTCCGGATATCTGGATGAGGATGAGCTGGATTACTTCAAAAAACATATTGCACTGATAACGGCAAAGGTAAACCGCAAGGTGGTTTATCCGGAGATCTGCCGGAAAGATCCGTATTTTCTGGAAGGGGACGATAAAGATATTCTGATGGTGGATAACAGCTTTCTGTTTCCTGACGGGTATCAGTATCCCTCATTCTTCGTATTGAAGGACAATATGGAAATCAATATGATTGAAAAAATCTGGTCTGAAAATCTAAGACATGTGACATTTGCATTTATGGGTGCTTATTATGGATATCAGACGATCAATCAGGCTGTAAACAATCTGTATATCAGAAAATGTGCTTATTATGCATGGAAAGAGGGAAGGCTGGCTCTGAATGAAGAATATGGACTTCCGGTTCCGGATGATGAAGCAGTAAAAGTTGAATTTGAAAAGTTTGCAAGTCCGTTTTTCCGGGATCAGCTTAGCAGAATAGGCAGAGAACCGATCCGGAAACTGAAAAAGAATGACCGGCTTGTAGGACCGGCTTTATTATGTATGAAACACCGGATCATTCCTTACTTTATTACGCGCAGCATTGCGTATGGTATGTTTTATCAGGATCAGAATGATAAAGAGGCTGTAGAACTTCAAAGCTACATAAGCAATCATGGAATTGAGCACGCTATTACACATTTCTGCGAACTGGATATGGATGATGTTATGGAAAATAGTTTGTTTCATTTAATTTTATGCAATTATAATGAGATAGCGAAGACTAACATTATACCGATTAACGAAAATGTTACGTACACAAATTGACAGAAAAAAACATTCGTGGTACAATCAGTTTAACGATTGCGCAAACGTTAAAACAAGAAAGGAGAAGGCAATATGAAAAAGAGATTAGTTAGTACAATTATTATTTCGGCAATGGTTCTTGCTATGATGGGGTGTGGCAAGACAACGGAGGCACCTGCAGATCAGGGAGCTGCCGCACAGGCAGGCAGTGAAGAAGCAGGTCAGGAGAAAACTTATAAAATAGCATTACTGGAGAAGGGAGCGGAAGATTTCTTCCTGTCCATTGATAAAGGATTCATGGATGCCTGCAAGGAGTACGGAGTAGAAGGAACGGTTGTGGCACCTAGTACTTATCATGATTCCGCTCAGATCAATAATGCAATGTCAGAGATTATCAGTACCGGTTATGATGCGGTGGTTATGTGTCCGCAGGATTATGATGCGAATGCCAGTGCAATAGATGAGGCTTATAACGCAGGTCTGCCGGTTATATGTCTGGATTCCCTTACAGCATCTGAAAATTATATTACAAGCATCTGCACAGATAACAAAGCAGCCGGGGCAGAAGCAGCGGATAAGATGGCAGAGCTTTTAGGAGAAAATGGTGGAAAGGTTGCAGTTTTTGCCAATGATCCACAGGCTGTATCTGATGTAGACCGTATCCAGGGATTTGTAGATCGTTGTAAAGAAAAATATCCTGCCATAGAGTGCATGGATGTCCAGTATTATAATAATGACTTAAACAGATGCTCCACACAGGTAAGTGACACAATTACAGCGAATGCTGATCTGGCAGGGCTGTTTTGTGTAAATAACCAGTCTGCACTGGCAGCCGGAAATGTGTTGGTTTCTTATCAGAAAGAAAGCTTAAAGTTTGTAGGCTTTGACTCTGATCAGGATGAAATCGCACTGATGAAGAGCGGCGTTATTGATGCATTGATGGTTCAGGAGCCATATCAGATGGGATATCTTGGAGTAGAAAAAATGCTGCAGCATTTAAAGGGTGAATCTGTTCCTAAGGATAATATCGATCCGGGATGTAAGATAATCACCATGGATAATATTGATGAATTAGAACAGTAATAACATGATGTAAGTGTCAAAAGTCCAAAATGCGATTGTGCTTGCACAAGTAAGCATTTTAGACTTGTTGACACGCCGAACACCAAAAACGTAATAAAATGCTGTGAATACAGCATTTTATGAAAGTTTGAGGTGTTCGAGAATTGCGAAAATTGCGTAGCAATATAGCAATTCGAATACATCAATGAGTGGCAAAATTTAATTTTGACACTCATATCATAACATACAGAAATAAAAAGGCTGTATACATTTACAGCCTTTTTAAATAACAGGAGGCAGATGGAGTGAGTAATGTATTATTGGAGATGAAAGATATCACAAAAACATTTCCCGGCGTGCATGCACTGGATCATTTTTCTTTTAATCTATGTGCGGGCGAGGTGCACGCACTGGTGGGGGAAAATGGTGCAGGAAAATCTACATTAATGAAAATTCTTTATGGTGTGTATGCACCTGATGAAGGAGAAATTTTTATTGAAGGTCAGAAGGTTGCCATTAAAAGTCCGTCAGAAGCACTTCAGCTGGGTATTGGTGAGGTATTTCAGGAATTAAATGTCTGTATGCAGATGGATGTGACAAACAATATCTTTATCGGAAATCTGAAAACAAAAAAACATCTGATCGATGATAAAACTTTAAGAAAAGAAGCAGAAAAGATTCTACAGGATACAGTCGGATTATATGTGGATCCGACATTACCTGTCAGATCATTAAGTATAGCAGAACAGCAGATGGTTGAGATCGCTAAGGTAATATCGCGCGGCGGAAAGGTTATTGTATTCGATGAACCTACAACGTCACTTACAAAGGAAGAAACCAACCATCTGTATAAGATAATCGAGAAATTAAAAAAACAGGGAATGGGTATTGTTTACATTACGCACAGATTTGAAGAACTGGAAATCCTTGCCGACAGAGTAACAGTCATGCGTGATGGAAAATTTATCCGTACCATGAACTATGCGGATACAACAAATGAGGAACTTGTAAACCTGATGGTAGGGCGGGAGATGACAGAAAAATATCCTGACTACAAGAGAAAAATAGGGGAAGTGGTTCTTCATGCAAAAGGAATAAAAAACAAAAGTGGCATAAATGTGGATGAAATTGTCGTCCATAAGGGTGAAATAGTTGGAATGGCCGGGCTTGTCGGAGCCGGGAGAACAGAGTCCATGCGTATATTGATTGGAGCTGACAAGGGAAAAATAGATGAACTTACATTATTTGACAAGCAGGTTAAGCAGTTTAAAAACGTGCACAGTTCAATAGAAAACGGCGTCGTATATATGACAGAAGACCGTAAGGCAGACGGTCTGGCTTTGTCATTAAATGTTGAAAAAAATATCAGTATTGCCTCTCTGAAAAAATTATCCAGAAGGGGACTGGTAAGTGAAAAAAAAGCGGAAGAAAATGCGAACACATATGTAGAAAAGCTGCAGATTAAGATTTCGGGTCTGGAACAGCAGACAAAACTGTTGAGTGGAGGAAACCAGCAGAAGGTAATTCTTGCAAAATGGATGTCATGTAATCCAAGGATTCTGATATTTGATGAACCAACCAAAGGAATTGATGTAGGTGCTAAATTTGAGATCTATAAGCTGATGAACCAATTATCAGATGCCGGTCTTGGTATTATCCTGATCTCTTCTGATCTGTCGGAAGTGATTGGAATGAGTGACAGAGTCTATGTATACCGGGAAGGACATACGGTAGGTGAATTAAGTCATGCGGAGATTGAAGCATCCAATATTATGCAGTATGCAACCGGAATAAAAAAAACAGGAAGGGCGATGACCAAATATGAAAAAAAATGAGTTAAAAAATGTAAACAAGTTAAGTGCATTTAAAAAAAGCAGCATATTGGGACCGATCACAATTCTGATTGTGATTATGTTATTTCTTTTTATTACAACACCTCCGTTCAGACAGGCATATAATATCACATCCCTTATGCTTTCTGCTGCTGTCTATGTCATGGTTGCAATGGGAGCAAGCATTGTTATCATTGGAGGCGGTATTGATTTATCACTGGGTTCTATCGTTGGATTGACAGGAGCAGCCTGCTGTCTGTTTATCAGAATGAATGTTCCGCTGATTCCGAGTATAATCGGCGCCGTTCTGGTTGGCGGACTTTGCGGGGCAATGAACGGATTTATGGTTACAGTCATGGGGCTGATCCCTTTTATTGCAACACTCGGAGGCATGTGGATATACAGGGGAATTCTGATGATTCTGACCAATGGACAGACTATTGCGGTTCGGGCTTATGCTTCAGAAGAAATTCTTAACAGTTTTGTAAAATTCGGAAGCGGCTCTATTCTGGGAATTCCGATCCCGGCCTATGTATTTATTGTAGTAGCATTATTATTGTCTTTCATTCTGAAAAAGACCGTATTTGGAAGAAATATCTATTTTATAGGAAGTAACCCGGATGCAGCAGCTATGTCCGGTATCAATGTACCTAAAGTAAAATTTATTGCATACATCATAACAGGAATGCTCGGAGGTCTGGCAGGAGCCATGCTTGCAGGACGGCTTGTATCCATGCCGACTAATGGTGGAAATGGCTATGAGTTTGAAGGTATCTTTGCATCTGTACTGGGAGGCATCAGTATGGTAGGTGGCGAAGGTGGAATGCTTGGTGCTGTTGTTGGTGCGATCATTGTTGCATGTATCAGAAACGGACTGAATCTGAACGGCATTGATGCATTCTGGCAGCAGGTTATTTTGGGCATTATTATCGTTATGGCTGTATTTTATGATACAGTACGTACGAAAAAAGCAAGAAATGCCAAATCATAACAATGCGAGAAATGAAGAAGGAGAGAATACTGGATCGATGAAAAATGTAGATGTTGTGGCATTAGGAGATCTGATTCTGAACATGGTATACAGAGGAAAGACAGAAGCAGGCTTCAATTTATATGAAAGACAGCCGGCAGGAGCTACAGGAAATCTGTTGTCCCAGATTGTCCGGCTGGGTGGTACGGGTGCACTTATCACTACGGTCGGAGATGATGATCATGGCAAATTCTTATATGAGTATGCAAAGGAAAGTGGAATTGATGTATCCGGTGTGGTAATAAGCGATAAAGTGGAAACTCGTATGATGTTTGTGCATTTTGATGAAAAAAATGACAGACATTTTCTGAAGTATGAAAGCAGAAGAACGGATGTGGAGACGGGTGTAGATGCAGTGGATTTCGATATGATCAGATCCAGCAGGGCTTTTGTGATACCTATGTGGTTTTATAAAAAGGAAAAACCGATTTATGCAGCCTGTCAGAAGATCATAGAAGTTGTCAGGGAGCAAAACGGACTGTTGGGATTAGATTGTAACTGGCGGGGAAATACGCACACACAGGAAGAAATGACAAGTATTTGTGATGCAGCATTAACGAGTGATATTGTTAAGCTTACAGATGTAGAATTAGAGCATTTCTTTGGCGAGAAAGATATTCTGAAAGGCAGTGAAAGGCTTGTCAGGGAAAAAAATAAACTGGTTGCGGTAACACTTGGAGAAGATGGCTGTCTTTTAAGAAATCGTAACGGATATGTCTATCAGCCTACTTATGCGGTAGATGTTGTGGATACAACCGGAGCAGGAGATTCTTTTATGGGGGCTTTATTATTTCAGGCAACAAGAAAAGGCTTTTCCATAGATCAACTGAGTGTAGATGAGCTGAAAAGCATAGCAGGCTTTGCCAATGCGTGTTCAGCCGGCTCTACAAGAAAATACGGCTCCATGGATGTGATGACAACAATGGAAGATGCCAGATGGATCATGGAGAATATCCCCCTGAAACAGCCGACATACGATTTCTAAAATACGGGAAACCATTCCGGCACAAATATGACATATAAGTAAGGAGATGAATAAATAATGCGGTCAAAACGCAAATATGAAATCTGGACAGGCGTTAAGGGTGATGATAAACATGGTGGCATATATCTTTACAAGTATGAAGCGGATGAAAATAAATTACTTCTGGTAAGACAGGAGGTGCGATTACGTGGGTTTACCCATATTGCCATGAGCAGTGATAAGAATACGCTGCTTGTAACAGGTAAAACAGATGCAGACCAGGATGTATTGCAAAGCTATCGGATAGCAGATCAGAACGGAAGTCTCATATTTATGAACGAAACAGTGTTGCATACAGCCGGCGATGTCTGTCATCTATCGATCAGTCCGGATGAAAAAATAATAGCGGTTACTGACTTTGCGGATGGTGCAGTTCATTTTTATGAAATGGATAAAGAAGGAAAGATCGGTACTTTTATACAGAGACTGGAATTTAAGGGGAGCAGCATCAGTTACAGGCAGAATCGTGCACATCCACATTCGGCTTTTTTTACAGCAGACAGTAAGTATTGTTATGTGGCAGATTTTGGATCTGATAAGGTGTGGATACTAGAGCATAAAAATAATGAAAAAAAATTTGATATCACGGGCAGTTGGTCAGCACCTGCGGGTTCAGGACCAAGACATATTGCATTTCATGAAAAAAACGGATATACTTATAC
>ERZ1026876.1401-NODE-1401-length-11949-cov-6.809484_pt1 | contig 11949 bp, 7 predicted proteins | sample MGYA00380168_ERZ1026876 | MGnify/ENA primary metagenome ERZ1026876 (study PRJEB33269, sample SAMEA4719804) | human gut metagenome | biome: human-associated habitat; feature: organic feature; material: feces | place: Cameroon | collected 2013-10 ... | reverse complement strand
CTGGCTGGCCAATTATACATCTATTTTTGTAATAGGTGTAGCTGTGTTTACATTCTTCTTCCCACATACCTTCGACTGGGTGCGCGGAACAACCCAAACCGTCATTCTCGGCATTATCATGCTCACGATGGGTCTCACCCTGACCACCAATGATTTCAAGATTCTGGCTCAGCGTCCGCTCGATGTTTTCATCGGTGCCTGTGCCCAGTTTATCATCATGCCAGGTGTGGCCTACACGCTGGTTCATGTATGGCATCTTGACCCTGCGCTGGCGCTTGGCATTCTGCTGGTAGGTTGTTGTCCGGGCGGCGTATCGAGCAACATCATGAGTTATCTCTGTCATGGCGACGTGGCCTTCTCCGTAGGAATGACCTGCGCCTCTACCATTCTGGCTCCAGTAATGACTCCGCTGCTGATGAAGATTACGGCTGGTGAGATTATCCATGTAGATGCTGTGGGAATGTTCATCAACATCCTCATCGTCACGATTATTCCTGTAGCCATCGGCTGCGCTCTCAATTACGTGTATGGCAAGAAAGAATACTTCCCTACCATCCAGAGCCTCATGCCGGGCATCAGCGTAACCTGTCTGGCCATTATCGTAGGCGGTGTGATCTCTACGGTTCACGATGATCTCGTAGCCCGTGGCTTGATGCTTTTCCTCTGGACTTTTGCGGTGGTTTTCTGCCACAACACCTTGGGTTATCTTCTGGGTTGGCTGGCAGGCAAATGTGCCGGATTCAATACAGCCAAGAAGCGCACCATCAGTATTGAGGTGGGAATGCAGAACGCTGGTCTTGCCACAGTGCTTGCCGGTAATTTCTTTGCCGCCCAGCCTTTGGCCGTATTGCCTTGCGCCATCAGTTGTGCCTGGCACAGTATTTCCGGCACGATTCTCGCGGGAATCTATCTGAAATGGGATCATCTTCATGGGAAGGACTAATGAAAGGTCGTGAGGTTTCTTCATTGAACCTCACGACCTTTCATATTTTTATTCATCGGATTTTTTTATTCATTGGATTTCACGGAATTATCGGAGTATTCCTGCTTATACGATTACTCACGGAATTTTAATCGGAAAATCCGAAACACTCTTAATAACACTCATCATACTTCTTTCTTGAATTAAAACAAGAACAGCTCATGTGAAACTAAAACAATTTCACATGAGCTGATTTGAATTATTTTCCGGTTTGCAGCAGCTGAACTGCACGCTGAACAATCTCGTTCGTCTCATTCCATACCTGGAAATATTGACTCATATCCCAAATATCGCGCGCTACAAGGGCTTTCAACTGAATAGCTAAGTATTTCTTCGTCTGAGCCAATTCAGCCTCGTCCTTCGCCTCTATTTTCTCTTTCTTGCCGTCCTCGATGATTTCATCCACAAGCGACTGAGGAACCTGATAGGTCTTCATGAACTTACTAAAGTCCTTGAACTGGGCTTTCAACTCCTTGCGATGAGCATCGATGAACTTCAGACTGTGATTGATGACAATGCTCTTAGCCGACAACTGACGATGCATCTTGGTGTATTTGGTCGTGTCGAGCGGCACGAAATAATCAGGCATAATGCCACCGCCGCCATAAACCACACGATGCTTGCGCAGGGTGTAATACTTCAGAGAGTCGGACAGATGAATGCTGTCCTGATTGGTAAACTCACCATGCTTGTATCGCTTGTCAAGATCCATCGCATAATCCTCGCGGTCGCCCTTCTTATAAGGCTTCTGGATGCATCTGCCGCTTGGCGTATAGTAATGGGCAATGGTGAGACGGATTTCACTGCCATCTTCGAAGGTAAGTGGACGCTGCACCAGTCCCTTGCCAAAGGTTCGGCGACCCACCACTACACCACGGTCCTGATCCTGTATAGCACCGGAAACGATTTCAGCCGCAGAAGCCGTAAACTCATTAGTGAGGACAACGATCTTGCCCTTGCGCCAGCGACCATTAGCCTCAGCACGGAACTCCTGACGGGGAGCTCTACGACCATTGGTATAGACTATCAGATCACCCTTCTCCAGGAACTCATTAGCTATCTTCGCCGCAGTCTGCAGATAGCCTCCACCATTATCCTCCAGGTCGAAGATAAGGTCTTTCATGCCCTTCTTCTTCAGAGAATCCATCGCCTCGGAAACCTCCTTGTGGCTCGTCATTCCGAAACTTCCCAGACGGATATAACCAATGCCCGGACGAATCATATAGGCAGCATCCATCGTGGTAACAGGAATCTTATCACGTTTCACCTTGAAGGTAAGCTTATCCTTGATGCCGCGGCGCACAATGGTAAGGTTTACAATCGTACCCTTAGGACCACGGAGCCGCTTCATGATTTCCTCCTTGCTCATCTTGACGCCCGCAATGGCAGTATCATTTACCGCCACAATACGGTCGCCGGCGATAATGCCCACCTTCTCGGAAGGACCATTGGTAACCGGCTGGATGACCAGGAGCGTATCATCTACCATATTAAACTGCACGCCGATGCCATCAAAAGAGCCATTCAGAGACTCGTTCATCGACTGAGTTTCCTTGGCAGTGGTATAGGAAGAATGAGGGTCCAGCTTTTCGAGCATTCCCCGGATGGCGTCCTCTACCAGCTTATTCTCATCCACACTATCCACATAGAGATTGGCAATGGCGATTTCAGCCCTGCCCAACTTCTCTATCGGGCTATTCTTGCCCATTTTCACGCGCAACTGGGCACTGACAGAAGTGACTGCCAAGAATGCCGCTAATGCAATAAATAGATATTTCTTCATTTCTAAATTTTAAGCTTTATGAAAGAGAGAAATCCTTCAAGAGTCAACAGTCAACAGTTAACAGTTCTATTTTCTATGGTTTCCCCCACGTTTTCAATGGTTCCTCATGTTTTTCAATGGTTCCCCATTTCAATGGTTCCCCACAAAAGCACTTGAATTCTTCACTCTTCGTTCTTCACTTTTCACTTAACTTAATCCATCGGTTCAGAATCTTCCTCTGGAATATCTTCCTCGATCACCAGATTGTCGATGATAAAGTTCTGGCGCTCCATGGTATTCTTACCCATATAATATTCTAAGAGCTTCTGCACCTGGTCGTTCTTATGCAGCGTAACCTGCTCCAAACGCATATCAGGACCGATGAAATGGGCAAACTCCTCTGGAGAAATCTCGCCGAGACCCTTGAATCGGGTGATTTCCGGGTCTGGTCCGAGTTCACGGATAGCCTGCTGGCGCTCTTCATCACTATAGCAATAATGGGTAATGAAATCGCCCTTCTTCTCCTTGGGTCCCAACTTGGCATCGGCATCAGCCACAGCCTGCTTGTTCTTGATCTTGGTACGCTTGTTGCGCACACGGAACAATGGGGTCTGCAATACATAAACATGACCCTTCTTGATGAGGTCTGGGAAGAACTGTAGGAAGAACGTGATGATGAGCAGGCGGATGTGCATTCCATCGACATCGGCATCCGTGGCCACGATCACCTTGTTGTAGCGCAATGAATCCAAACCATCCTCTATATCAAGCGCAGCCTGCAGGAGGTTGAATTCCTCATTCTCATACACCACCTTCTTGGTCAGTCCGAAGCAATTCAGCGGCTTACCACGCAGAGAGAAAACCGCCTGGGTATTTACATCGCGACTCTTGGTGATGCTTCCGCTCGCAGAATCTCCCTCGGTAATGAAGATGGAACTCTCCTCCTTACGGTCGTTCTTCGCATCGCTGAAGTGGATGCGGCAGTCACGGAGCTTACGGTTGTGAAGGTTGGCCTTCTTGGCGCGCTCACGCGCCAACTTGGTAACACCAGCCATCGCCTTGCGCTCACGCTCACTCTCCTTGATCTTGTTTTCCAGGATTTCAGCCACATCCTTATGGATATGAAGATAGTTGTCCACTTCCTTCTTCAGGAAATCGCCCACGTATTTATTGATGGTTTCCCCACCATTCGGAGTCATCGTCGTACTTCCGAGCTTGATTTTCGTCTGACTTTCGAAGACAGGTTCCTCTACATTGATGGCAATAGCCGCCACCAGTCCGTTGCGGATATCTCCATACTCATACTTGCCGTAGAACTCCTTGATGGTCTTGGCAATATGCTCCTTGAAAGCACTCTGATGAGTACCTCCCTGGGTAGTATGCTGACCATTGACGAAGGAATAGTATTCCTCGCCATACTGATTGGTATGAGTAAAGGCTATCTCAATATCCTCACCCTTCATGTGAACAATCTCATAAAGACCCTCATTGGTCATATTGTCGCTCAAAAGGTCCTGCAGACCATGACGGCTGAGGATACGGCGACCATTGTGCATGATGGTGAGACCTGTATTCAGATAAGTATAGTTGCGGAGCATCGTCTCCACGATGTCATCATGAAAACTGTAGTTCTTGAAGAGCGTATTGTCTGGTTCAAAAAAGATGAAAGTACCATTCTCATCCTCCGTCTTGGAAGTCTTGTCTTTCAAGAGATTACCGCGCTCGAAAATAAGATGGCGCACCTTACCGTCGCGGAATGACTTCACTTCGAAATGGGAACTGAGGGCATTGACCGCTTTCACACCGACACCGTTCAGACCGACACTCTTCTTGAACGCCTTGCTATCGTACTTACCACCGGTATTCAGCACGCTGACAGCCTCAACGAGCTTTCCCTGCGGAATACCACGGCCATAGTCGCGGACGCTGACACGCAGATTGTCCTCTATATCGATTTCCAGACGTGCTCCAGCCCCCATCTTAAACTCATCGATGGAGTTATCGACCACCTCCTTCAAGAGCACATAAATACCGTCCTCAGGCAAGTTACCATCGCCCAGACGACCGATGTACATACCCGGACGGGTACGCACATGCTCCATATCGCTCAAGTGGCGAATATTGTCATCTGTATATTCTACAGGTTGCTCCTGAGGGGTATTTGCCAGTTCTTCGGCAGCACTCTTTTCATTCAAGTTTTTATCTTCAGGCATAAATTCCTCCTTGTAATTCTGATTTTATTTTATACGAACAGTTGCTATTTACTTGATTTTCTTAATATAGCAGTTGCGACGCTTGTGAAGGATTGGGTCTAAGACGCCCCATTGTCCCTGCACAGCAACATTCGCTTCCATTTCTACCTGTGTTTCTCCCCACTCGATTCCATACTTCTGATAGATAGGAATCAGGTCGGCAAAGAGCAGCGCATTGGCACCCTTTGCACGGTATTCCGGCTGGATACCGATGAGCAGGAGGTCAACAATCTTGGTCTTATGGAACTTGATGGCACGCAGCAGATGCCACCAACCGAAAGGAAACAATCTGCCCTTATGGCATTTCTGCAGGGCTCTGGTAAGAGAAGGCATCGTAATGCCGATTCCTACCATCTTATGATCCTCTGTAGTCCAATCCTCGATGGCAGTCACAAAGTTCAGATCGAGCAAAGCTAAATACATCTTGATGTACTGGTCTATCTGCTTCTGCGAGAGTTCGGAATAGCCATAGAGATGCTTGTAAGTATCATTGATAAGGTCGAAAATCTTCTGTCCGTATCCGCCCTGATAAATATCCTTTCGGGTAAGCTTACGGGCATGGAGATTATATCTTTTCTCAATCATCGCCGCAATCTTGGCATATTTCTCCGGGATGGTATCTGGCACCATCAGCTTATACTCTACGTACTTATTATCTACGGTAAAACCCTCCAAAGCCTCTACGTGCTCCGGATAATATGAATAATTGTAGATGGTAGGCATGGTGCCGAGCTGGTCAAAGCCCCAGGTAAGCATGCCTTCAGGATCCATATCCGTAAAACCGAGCGGACCTACAATATCTTCCATTCCCTTCTCCTTGCCATATTTTTCTACAGCATCGAAAAGAGCCTTTGAAACCTCACGGTCGTCGATGAAATCAATCCACCCGAAGCGCACGGACTTTCGATCCCAACGCTTGTTGGCTTTATGGTTGATAATAGCAGCGACACGTCCCACTACCTTGCCCTCTTTATAAGCAAGGAAATACTCTGCCTCGCAAAACTCGAAAGCGGCATTGCGATCTTTGCTAAGTGTGTTCATGTCGTCGCTGAAAAGATTGGGCGCATCATACGGATTGCCCTCGTATAGGTCGTAATGGAAGTCGATGAACGTCTTCAAGTCCTTCTTGCTCTCGACCCTCTTAATTTCTATTAATGACATGATAATTCAAACTAGTTTGTTATTTTAAACATGCAAAAATAGCAATATTTTGGCAAATTACCAAATATTGCTACTTTTTTTGCAGTTTTTTAGGGGTTAAAATTTAATTACAGCCCCCAAACTAGTAGATTGTAAAGTCTAAAAGTTGCATAAAACAACATCCATTTTTGTTGATATTCAATGATGCAGTATATATATCTTACCCAACTTTTAGACTTTACACACCACTAGAACGGAATCACACCACTCATGTATACCTTGATGAGCCCACGAGCCTTGGCTAAACTAAACTTCTTCGGGTCGAAGCCTTCTCCCAGCCACTCCTTCATCTCCTCATACTCCTCATTTTGAGGATTCTTGAGCACTTCCAAAAGATGGCGATAGCCATAGACTCCTCCACAGTCCTCAGGAGGACAGGCACCTGTTGCCTTGAGCAAGTTCACAGGGATTTCCTCCTTCCCATCTACTTCTGTCTTCTCCACAAGTTTTACCTCGTGGTTCCAACTATCTCCAAAGTCGTATTCCCATACAATCTTGCTTCCCACTCTATTCAACAGGTTACCAACGGTATACTCACGAGAATCAAATCCCCAATCTAAGCCACCATCCTCATCAGGCAAAAGATAGCAGTCATTTCCTCTCATAAACTGGTTGAGATGGTATCCTTCCCAACCAACGGCATACACCAAGACTTGACCCAGACAATCCAAACGCAAATCAGAAGGTACCACCAGCTGGCGATAAACCTTACGTGGAGAACCTTTCAGGGAAACATCGAGCGTAAGAGCATACTTCTGCTTTTTCTTCTTCGACTTGCCTGATTTTGCGGCTTTCGGCTTGCTTGGCCTAAAACCGCATTCCTTATAGAATAAAGAATCTGCATCCCGCTCGTCGTCCTCATCTCCCCATTCGTCCTCGTCAGGTTCCTGTAATCGGTTCTGCCAGTCTTCGTCATTACCACCCAAGAGGTCAAAGTCATTATTCTCTCCTACCAACATCTCGTCGAAGAGTTCCTCGAAATCGGCAATCTCCACGATTCGCTCATCGGTTCCCTTGGTAAGCAACTTGGTTACACCCTTGATTCTATTCTTGATTTCCACAGGCGGAACCTGATACTCCTTATAGATGGTCTTGATGAGCGGCAACAGCTCGACTGCCTTGATTTGTGCGAGCGACTTCACGCACCAGTCCATTGCCATCGAAGGAATGGTTACTTCCACACACGACTTCAATACATCGGAAACCCAAGCCAACACTTGAAGCCTGCAAGCAGGATTCTCCACAGCCATCTGCACTGCCGCATTGAAAACGATGGGATAAGCCTCAGAGACAAAGCCATCGGTCTTCATCATCTCTTTCATTTCCTCCAAATGTCCTACGCCGACATGAGCCAACATCAAGGTTGCCGCATCTTCAAATCCACAATAGTAGAACTCATAGAAGCTGGGATTCTGCTTCAACGTCTCTAGAGCAACATCGAAGAGACCTGTAATATGGAAATCATCAACAAGGCGGAATGCCGCAAACAGCGGCAGGGCTGAGGCATCCTTCACTCTGCCATATTTCCCTTTCTGACCGTCAGCCAGAATACACATCATGAAATTACGCAAAGCATCTTCTCTCTCTTGCTGGGAAAGAGAAGCCATTGCCTCATGTGCCTGCTCATACGATGCTATAACATCACTAGGCTTGGCTGCATTAATCAATGGAACCAAGTATTTTGCCAAAGGCTTTACCTGCTTGGCGTAATCGGGACATTGATAGGTATACATATCCTCCTGCATCTCTTTCATGCTCTTACCAGACCGTGCATAAACATCAAGACTATCCATGAGCTGCATCTGCTGCTCTGGCGACAAGCCACTCAGCATTTCCGAGAACACAGCCATCAATGGATTGCCACCTTCCAAACCTATTCCTTTTTTCTTCTTTGCCATATTTTAAAATTATTCTATTCGTTAATATTTTGTTCCATCTTACGATTATAACAATGGGGTCATATACAACGGCAAGTATACGATTCCATCTTCGATCTTCAAATCCTTATCGTGAAGAACATAAGGAGTAGCCAACTGTTTGCCGTATTTATTGATACACTTGTTAAGAGAGGTAAGCGTGTACTTCTTCCCCGACTTTACTTCTATCGGAGAGATATTATGACGACTTGTAACCGTAGGCTTGGAAATCAGAAAATCTATCTCCATACGGTCTTCTGCTTCCTTAGCTGAAGGCTTACTGAAGAAATAGAGTTTATGACCAGCAGCCCTCAACATCTGGGCCACAATATTCTCTACCAACATACCTTCATTCACTTCTAGCTTATCAAACATCAATTTCTGATATAGCTCTGTCGTAACAATACCCCTCTCATCAAACGCATGACTTATCAACAACCCAGTATCACCCATATAACACTTCAAGGTGGTTCGCTCTTCATTGATTTTAAGTCCAATGCTAGGCTCCGTAGAATTATAGCAGCAGTTGATGATTTTAGCATCCGAAAGCCAAAAGAATGCCTCAGAATAATTTCGCATACGGGCCTCCAACTGCAAGTCTGCTAGCTTAAACTTTTTCTCATGCTTCTGCAACTGGCCTGGAATCTCATCAAAGATAGCTGCAACTTTTGTCTCCTGATTATCGGCATACTTCCGAATATCATTACGATAAAGCCCCAATATGTCTCGCTTTCTCTCATCTACCTGATTGAAATCACCTGTTTCCACATAGGTTTGTACAGCCTGTGGCATTCCGCCCACAATCATATATTTCCGGAAATAATCCAGTGCCCGACGATGAAAGCCCCCCATAGGTTGCTGCTTAGCAAACTGATTTTGAATATATGGCATCATCATCTCATCGCCCATAGCCCACAAGAATTCCTCAAAATCCATCGGAAACATTTCGATGACATGTTCCTCGGAAGGCAACATGATGTCTTTCACGTTTTTCTTAATGGAAATAAGCGACCCTGTCTCTATGTAGTCATAGCGACGATCTGCCACAAGATGCTTTATGACCGCTCTGGCTCTTGGGCAAAACTGTATCTCATCAAAAATCACGAGCGAATGCGCTTCCTCATCTGCATTTTTTCGGGGTGTCAGCTTTTTCTTGCCATACAACTCCAAACTAGATAGAAGCATATCTATATCATCCATATATAGTTCAAAGAACTCTATAACCTTAGGATTCACCCTACTAAAATCCACAAAAAGATAAGAGTCATATTCGGTTTGAGCAAACTTCTCAACAATATAACTCTTTCCGATACGTCGTGCGCCCTCTATCAATAGAGCCACGTCACCTCGCCTATTTTGCTTCCAATCAAGCAGTTGCTGATATATTTTCCTTTTCATGCCATTACATTTTACACGTTTTCGAGGTTTTCAAAACTGCATTTTTACACATTTTCGAGATTTTCGATGTTGCAAATATACACATTTTCGAGGAAATCAAAGGATCTTTTCTGCATTTCTTTAAGTTTTTAACCTTTTGAAACATCATAAAGCCCCAATACTATACCTATTCTATGCTTTCTCCGTTATCAACAGCACATGACTTTCATCGCTCAGCGAGGTGGCGAAGATATAGGTTTCACCGCCATCTTTCAGCTTCAGGCGCTTGCGCAATTCGGCTACGGAGAGGGGGAAGTTGCGGGTGGCGATGTTTGCCTTGGTGATGCCTGAGAGATGACGCTTCAACTCCTTCTTATTAAAAGAGGAGATGGCGATGATACGGAAACTTCTGCCTGGGAAATCCACGACAGGCTCCATGCTCACGAAAAGATGACTGTTCTTGGAAAGCATTCTGGCTCCATATCGCTCGGATAAAACACCGAAACAGCCGGCTTTCATCAGCGAGGCATTCGGCTCGTAAAGATACTGCATCTCATCAAGAACTGGTGGAGCTATCTTTACCGAAGATTTCTCCATTTCCATCTCATTACAAACGAAGGACTGGGAGTCGTTAATGCTATAGATACGGAGCTTCCCAGCATGCCCAGAATCTTCTGCTGAAGGCAAAACAGAACCATTATTCTGGTCAGGGAACGAATTGCAGTCCCCATTTCCACCCATATTTCGCGCAGAAAGCACTAACAGAAGCTCCTTGCACTCATTGTTCACGGAAACAATATGAACCTCTCTTACATGGCTTAATTCGCTCACAGCACGATGCCAGTCGAGCATCGGAGAGAGTTTGATAATCACGTAATCAGCCTTCGAAAGCATCTCTTCCTGCAAAATGGTGACATCAGGCGTACAGTCTTTCAGGGAAACAACCTTATTGCCAGCATCGTCTCTACGGGCAGGATCAATGAAGATCAGCTTAAGGCCAAGGTTGGTCTTAAGTAATGACTGAGACTGCTCATCGGTTATGCCTAAAGAATCTGATGCAGCATCCTTCTTTGAAGCAAAAGAATGCAGCACCTCTATTCCGTCTCCATTCTTCACGCAGACATTCTTCAAACCCAATCGCTCGAAGTTTTCCTTCGCAGCCTCACAGAGATGAGCCTGTCGCTCCACATACATCGACTTTACACCCAACCGGGAAGCAATGTACGAGAAATCCACTCCAAAGCCACCAGTCAAGTCAACAAATTCAATTTCTTCAGAAAATTCTTCCTCGCTCGGTCCTTGTTTGCTTTCATTAACATTCACATCGAATTTTGTTAATATCTGTTGCTTTTTGCAAGTACCTTCATTTTTGGCGAATTCTGAATCAACCGCCCTTTCGCCCGCAAATTCGCAAATTTTGGAAAGATGAAGATTTGAGACGTTTTCGCTCTCCTTATCTTTTTCTTGTCCGGTTTCGGATGATGAAGGAGACAAACCGAGCAAACGGGCAGCGAGTTCAGCCTTATAAAGTGCCGTCTGTTCTGACGAACATTGCTCCATCGAAATATGCGGAGGATAGATAATGCCCTCAATGCTTTCCCAACGTGGCAATTTGACATGCGCCATCTTGCGCCCACGAATCTGGTCGAGAGCGAAAGGCATATCAACTTCCGGATACTTACTTCCAAGGAAAGCCAACTGGCGGACATCCTCATCCTGATGCTGGCGAATAAAATCGATTGTTGCCTGATTGATTGTCATGGTAACTCCTGCTTTATTTAAAGATTGTGAACCAAAGATTTTTTACTAAATTGCACTTGCAGCCACAAAAGTAATAAAAACTTTCTTTTCCTCCAAAAAAATAATAAGAAAAGTAACTTAATGGAACTCGAGAAAGTTGAGTTAAGTATACAACCGCGGTTCGGGATCATGTTGATTTTGGAGGTGCAAAGCGAGAAGTCTCCCGTTATCGACATTTTGCTTTTTTTAAAATAGAATTAGCACAAGACCCTTCACCCTTCATCTATCGTTTGGAATCCTCAGTGTTTATCGGGGTTTCAGAGGGTGAAGGGTAGAATTCCACCCTTCATCACCCTTCATCTCCCTTCATTCTCATTGGGTAATCGCCTCCGCATTTACGTCTTGCATCATTCAATCCGAAACTGTTTTAAAGGGATTGAACTTTAGCAAGTTCAGAAGCTACAGAAGTTGAAGAAGGCTGTCCGAAAGAGATTTGAGTCTCAAAGCAAGCCTCATAGAAGCCTTAACCGGGTCTTAATAGAAGACGTGGACTGGCCTTAATAGAAGCACGAGCCAAGCTCCTGTCACTCAAGCCAGAATCTGAAAATGGCAAAAATATGAAGGATGATGAAGGGTGGATTTGCGCCATTCACCCCATGCCCCCTCCAGACCGTCCGAAAACTCTGAATTTCAGTTGTTTTTTACTATTTTGAGGGCATA
>ERZ1026876.1391-NODE-1391-length-12040-cov-24.926575_pt1 | contig 12040 bp, 10 predicted proteins | sample MGYA00380168_ERZ1026876 | MGnify/ENA primary metagenome ERZ1026876 (study PRJEB33269, sample SAMEA4719804) | human gut metagenome | biome: human-associated habitat; feature: organic feature; material: feces | place: Cameroon | collected 2013-10 ... | reverse complement strand
GTTCAAAAATTATCTTCATTTTTTCTGGATATATAACAACTGTTTTTCTATCTGAATTATCAATGCCACCAGAAAAAACATAATTTTTAAATTTAATTATATTAAGAACATTTTTTAAAATATTCTGTTCGTGTTCGTTTAAAAAATCTGTAGTTTCAATTTTATTACTTTTATTAACCATTTCAATTTTATCAAATAATTTAGAGATTAATAATTTTTCTTCTGAATTTCTATATTTTTCTAAAATTAAATGTTTATCCATGTAATACCTCATTTACAATATTTTCGTTTTTTACCCATGAAGCAACAATACTATTGCAATCTAAACCATTAATTTGCTCAAGCTCTTGAACACTACCTTGTTTTACAAACTCATCATCATATCCGCAATTTTTTATATTTACATCTATAATACCATTTTTCGCAATTAATTCATTTACTGTAGTTGCTAATCCACCTTTTATAAAACCATCTTCTATTGTTATAACATTTTTTGTTTTTTCTATTGATTCTATTATTTTATTTTCATCAAATGGTTTTAAAAATCGAGCATTAATAATTTCAGCATCAACTCCAATTTTTGAAAATTCATCTGCAACTTCTACTGCCTTTTCAACCATTTTTCCAATAGCAATTATTGTTACATCTGAACCTTCTTTTAATAGCTCTGATTCTCCTAATACAATTTTTTCATTGCATTTTAGCTTCAAATTTCCTTCTCCACCTCGTGGATATCTAATTAAAATTGGTCCATTAAAATTTACTGCAAAATCTATCATTTGTTCAAACTCCTTAAAATCTTTTGGAGCCATAATTGTCATATTAGGCACAATTGAAAAAGATGCCATATCTAATAGTCCTTGATGTGTTTCACCATCATTTCCAACAATTCCAGCTCTATCTGCACACATTATTACATGTAAGTTTTGCATACAAACATCATGAATTACCTGGTCATAAGCTCTTTGATAAAATGACGAATATATTGGAACAACTGGAATTAATCCACTTTTTGCCATTCCGGCAGCCATCCCTATGGCATGTTGCTCTGCAATTCCAACGTCAAAAAATCTTTTTGGATATTTCTTTTTAAATTCTGATAATCCTGTTCCATCAGCCATAGCTGCTGTAATTGCTACAATTCTATTATCGTTTTTTGCAATTTCTACTAATTTTTCGCCAAATACTTTTGAATAATCTTTACTTTTTGCTTTTAAAACCTCACCTGTTTTTTTATCAAATGGTGCTGTTCCATGAAATTTTGATGGATTTTTTTCTGCAGGTTTATATCCTTTTCCTTTTTTAGTAACAACATGTACTAAAACTGGTCCTTTACATTTTTTGCTTTGCTCTAAAATTTCTTCAACAGCCTCAATGTCATTTCCATCTACAGGTCCCAAATATGTATATCCTATATCTTCAAAATACATTTTAGATATAAAAATTTGCTTAATACTATTTTTTATTCTTGATGTTAGTTTTACTATTTTATTTCCAACTTTAGGAATATTCCCCATTCTAATTCTTACTTTTTCATTTGCTTTTGTATATACATTTTTTGTCCTCATTTTACCTAATAATAATGAAATTCCTCCAACATTTTTTGATATACTCATTTCATTATCATTTAATACAACTATAATATTAGAATTACTTGCTCCAGCATCATTTAATGCCTCTTCAGCCATTCCACCTGTTAAAGCACCATCTCCAATAACAGCAATGACCTTGTAATTTTCATTTAGAATGTCTCTTGCTCTAGCCATACCTAATGCAGCAGAAATTGATGTACTACTATGTCCTGTATTAAAACAATCATATTCTGATTCTGTTGTTTTAGGAAAACCTGAAATTCCATCAAGCCTTCTTAAAGTTTTCATTTGATTTTTTCTTCCAGTTAAAATTTTGTGTACATAGGTTTGATGACCTACATCCCAAATAATTTTATCTTTTGGAGTATCAAATATACTGTGTAACGCTATTGTTAGCTCTACTACTCCTAAATTTGAAGCCAAATGTCCACCATTTTTTGATACAACATCTATAATATATGACCTTATTTCTTCAGCTAGTTCTTTTTTATCTTCATAATTTAATTTTTTTAAATCTTTTGGATTTGTGATGTTATTTAAAATGTCTTCCATAAAAAATTCCTTCTTTTAAATTTTTCTTGTTAATGCATTTTTTGCGCCCCACATACATACATTTGTACATTTGAATCCCGGATATGTACATCTTGCTCCTTTTGCATATGGTAATAAATAATTATAAATTTCTTCGTTTGTTTCTTTAGTATTTTCTATATATTTATTTAAAATTTCATAAGTTTGTTTCATTATTTCTAGTTGAGCACAACCACAAACTCTTTCTTTACATTTTAAAATAAAGTTTTCTGCTGTTCCTCTTTCATTTATTTGTATAAGCATTCCTTGTGGATATAAGTCTGCTAAACTGTTCATATCTTCAAGCCACATCTTTTTTAGCTCTTCATTATTTTCAATAATTTCTGGTATATAAAATTTTACTTCGTCTAAAAGTCTTATTTTATATTGTAGTGTTCTATGTCTTTGAGCTTGTGCCAACTCTGCGAAAGTACCTTCATATGTTGTGCAATAGTTTTCTCCAAATTCTTCCTTACGACTTTTTCTTTCATCAAATAATGATATTTTACGCATTTTTGCATCTGAATTTAGCTCTGGAATTATTAAATCTGAAATGCAGTCTAAAAATTCTTTCATATATGGTTTTAATTTTTTATTAAATTCGTTATCATCTTCATTTTTTATGTAGTCTTCAAACCAATGTGCAATATAGTTTAATTGTCTTAAACTTACTGTATATTCCATTGTTGTAGCTGGAGTAAAAATACTAATTAAATATCTAGCATTTTCTTGTGCTAATTTTTTTACCTTTTTTTCATCTATATGAGGATATACTTTTGAAATCTCTTTTTGGTAAATTTCTATCCATTTTTCATATACATTTTTTTCTTGCTCTGAAGGTTGCATTTTTGTGTATCTTGCTGATTTTTCTGATGTTGTATACATACCTTCATTGTTTAATATCATTGCTAAAATTTTAGGAATTCCTTCTAATGCTAAATTATATGAAGTATGGTCAAATACACTGTGATGACCAGAATTTAAAGTCATATTTGCTCTTCTTATTGTTTTTTCTTCTGGTTCAGAAAATAAAGCCTCTATATCATCTGGCATATAACATATACCCGCCGACTTTCCTCCAAATTTTAATGCTTCATCCTTTGTTAATTTATATCCAGGATTTGTTGATGCTAATATAGAAACTTTCATATTTACTACCTCCGTTTATTGTATTTTATTACATTTTTTTTTAACATTTATATCCTATCATACTGCACTGCAAAAATAAATATTTTTCTAAATATTTTTTTCTTTTCTATTTTTTGTATCCATTTAAGATTATCCTTATTTTTACTTTTATACCAAAAATAGAGCAATGCAGATGTACATACTAATACATCCGCATGCTCTTTTTTCGAAAATGCAACATACAAAATACTATTCTTTTTATAATATTTGCTGTCAGTCAATTCACCATAAACCAATATAAATTATAATCTGTTAAAATCACCATTTACATTTTATGCCAAATTTTCTATTTCTTCTTTCGTCAATCCAGTTAATTCTGATATTAAATCAATATTCATTTCCTTTTTCAACATTTTTTTCACAAGTTCTTTTTTTGCTTCAGTTCGACCTTCTGCACGACCCTCCTCAAGGCCTTTTGCACGACCCTCCTCACGGCCTTCTGCGCGACCCTCAGCAAGTCCTTTAGCTCGCCCCTCGGCTAATCCTGCTGCTAATCCTTTTTCCTTCATTTCAGCCATTGCACTATTATAGTCATATCGTGCCCAATCTTCAGCATCTGCTAATTGTTGTACTTCTTCGTCTGCATTTAATAGTCGTAATTGTCTTACTGCTTCTTCTAATTCAGCTCTTGTTCTTGCCATATTTTGTACCTCCTCTCCATACGGATCTATAAAAAATTCTAACCAGGGGTCTATTTCTCCTGTTTGCTCTTTGTGTCTTTTGTACTTTTGTAGCTCTAATATATGTACTTCTGTATTTTTTGTTAATATTTTTTCTTTATGATTTTCTTCTCTATAATGCCATACTGTATGATATTCTTGTATGTTTTCTAAATTTGGAAAATCTTCTTCCATTAGTACTACTAATACTGTTCTTTTTAGCTTTTTATAATCTTCTTTTACTTTGATATCTGCCACATATGTTTTTGATAAATATGCTATAAATCGATCTGGTAAATAATCATATGCTTTTCTTTGCATTTCTACTATGTACTTTTGAAGATATTTATCTTTTGCTATTAAATCAGCTACCATTTGCTTATCTTTTGGTCTTTCTTTTAGTAATTCTAATTTGAAGTTTGTTGATATTTCTTCAATTTCTTCTCCTGTTATGTGCTCTAAAAAGCTTTTTGTTATTCTTTCGTTTCCTGGATTTCCTAACAAACATTTGAATATTACATCATTTGTTGGTAAATATTTTGGGGTTGGGGTGTTTGTTAAACTTTTTGTCATAGTTTTTCCTTTCTTTTATTTTAACATATTAGTTAATTTTCATGCAATAGTTTAAGTGTTTTTTATTTATGTTGTTTGAAATTTAGTTTAGACTTGTGAGAATTTTAAACTGTAGTATCGCATTTACTTTTTCTGAAATTATTTTGATTTAAATTATTTTGAAATATAAAATTATTAGAAATTCATTAAAGTTTTGTGAAACTTGCAAATTGTAGTGAGAATACAATTTATATATATTACTTTAATCTTTTATTTAATTTGTAGCTTAATTTTAATTTTATTAAACTATTGCATTGCTTATGCCTTTTGGAATATTTTTGAATTTAAATTTTTGAATTAAATTTATGAGCTTTAAATTCGCTCTGAATAAAAATATTTTGCATTAAGCTTTTAACTTGTACATATTTTATACCGAACTTACCTGTTTTGCAAGAAAAATCGTAAGACAAAATTCGAGTTTTTTTGCAATAAAATAAGAAAAGAGAACAATGCTCTTTTCTTATTTTATATTCTTTATCAATTTTTCCATTTTTAATTTAGAATATTTCCAATAATAATTATTTGCTTCTTCTGTTGTCAATTCTGCAATTGGCCTATCATATCCAATTGGTGCAGAAACTTGACTTAGCGGATACGAAAACTCCTTTATACAAGCATTATTTCTTGGCATATACACATATGGTATTTCAATTACTTCTTGAAAAACTTCATCATTATTTCTCCCTACTATATAATAAGCTCTTGGAAAAATAATTTCTTCTCCATCAGATAAATAGTTTTCATACAATATTTTCTTTAAGTACTCTTTAACGTTTTCTATCATCTGTCCCTTCAGAATAATCCCATCATCAATTCCTACAAAGTAATCATAAGTTGCATTAGAAAAATATTGCTTAACCGTTTCTGCTTTTATTCTAGCTCTTTGGGTTATATCTCCAACCTCTTTTTTATCTGGTCCATCATAATTAATATCATTCAAAGATAATATTTGATAATTTTCTTCTGTAAGACCTGCTTTCCTTAATAACCAACTAACAATTTTAAATTTTTCTTTATTTTCTGTTGCTATAAGTAATTTTTTCATTTTTCTCTCCTATTATTTTTAATCTATTTTATTACTTTTATTGCTTCTTTTGTAACTTTATTTTTATCAAATTTATTTACAAGCCAAATTACTAAACCAGCTAAAATAAATGTTGCTACATAAACCATTACTATTATTTTTACATTACCATCCATTATTTTTGAACCAACTATTGTTGATGATATTACTGATGGAAATCTTGCAAATGTTGATATTAATATGAATCTCCATGGCTTAATTGGTAATAATCCTCCTAAATACACTAGCAAATCTTTTGGTGTTCCTGGAATTAAAAATAAAATCATCATTACTAATTCTATATTTTTTGAATCTTTAAAAAACTTACTATTTTCAATTTTTTCAATTTTTTCTTTTTTAAAAAATTGCTCTATGTATGATTTTCCATATTTTTTTACTAAATAAAAAATTAATGTTGTTGTAATAAATACCGTTGCTAATATAAATATGGTTCCACCAACAGTTCCATAACACATTCCTGCTAATACCTCTAATGGTTCACCAGGAAGTACTACTAATAAAATTTGAGCAAATTGTAATGCTAATAATACCCAAAATTTTCCCATACCCATTCCATCTAATTTTTGCTGAAATTTAAGTCTTCCTTCTGGAGTTGTTATTCCTTTCATTGTTGGAAATAAGTATATTATTAATCCAACAAATAAAGCAACTGATAATATTGTAAATATAATTTTTAAAATTTTCTTCTTATTATTCATATATTACTACACCTTTTCTTTATTATAATTCTATCGAAAAATATTTTATGTACTTAATTTACACAAAATTACAAATTTTTCTATTGTTTTATTATATCACAAAAAAAATAATTTACAAATCAATTTTTCTATGATATACTTTTTAATGTAAAATATCCTAAAAGGAGGGATTGTTATGGCAATAGCAATCATAATCATAATTGCTGCATTAACCGGATTTAGTGGATTAATCCTCTATAGTCTTTGTCGAGTTTCGGCAGATGCAGATGACTTTTTCGGAAGTCGCTAGTTGCCTAGAGGCCACAGATTTTATTTCTGTAGCCTCCTTTGTTTTATTTTAATATTCGTAATGTATTCAAAATTGTAATTAATGTTACACCAACATCAGCAAAAACTGCTTGCCACATTCCTGCTATTCCAATTGTACTTAATACCAATATTACTATTTTAGTAGCTATTGCAAATATTAAATTTTGTTTAATTATTTTACTTGTCTTTTTTGAAATTTCAATTGCTTCATTTATTTTATCTATTGAATCAGTCATAATAACCACATCAGATGCTTCTATAGCTGAATTTGCTCCAACTCCTCCCATAGATATACCTACATCTGCTAATGCAAGCACTGGAGAATCATTTATTCCATCTCCAACAAATGCTACTTTACCATCTGTATTTTTATATTTCTTTAATATTTTTTCTAATGCATTATATTTATCAGCTGGTAACATTTCTGCTTCTACATTTTTTACTTCAAGTTCATCTGCAATTTTATTTGCAATTCTTCTGTTATCACCTGTAAATATTCTAACTTTTATGTTTTGCTCTTTTAATTTATCTAAAGCATCTTTTGTTCCCTCTTTTATTGTATCAGCTAAATTAACAGCACCAATAACTGTTTCATTTATTTTTAAGAATATTTTTGTCCCTTCTGTTTTATCTTTATCATAATCTACCAGCTCTTTATTTCCAACTAATATAGTATTTCCTTCAAATTTATAACTTAAACCTCTTCCAGAAATTTCTTTAAAATCTTCTACTTTTTGTTTATCAAAATCAATATTAGTTAGTTTTAAAATTGACTGTGCTATTGGGTGATTTGAAAAACTTTCTCCCATTACAATATATCTTAACACATCTTGCTCTGTATAAATTTTATCAAAAACATCAATTTTTCTTATTTCAAATTTTCCTTTAGTAAGTGTCCCTGTTTTATCAAAAGCAATTTCTTTTATATTTTTTAATGCATCTAAGTAATCACTACCTTTTATTAATATTCCAGATTTAGAAGATTTTCCAATTCCAGAAAAATAACTAAGTGGTACTGATATTGCTATCGCACAAGGACATGATATTACTAAGAATATTAATGCTCTATAAATACTTTCACTATATGTTACCCCTTTATTTATTAAAGGTAAAAATACTGCAACTAATACTGCTAATATCAACACAATTGGTGTATAGATTTTTGAAGCTTTATTTACAAAAGTCTCTGTTTTTGCTTTTTTATCTGTAGCATTTTCAACAAGTTCTAAAATTTTATTTACTGTACTATCTTCATAATCCTTAGTAACTCTAACTTCTAACAAACCTTGTTCATTTATACTTCCAGATAATACATTATCACCTTCACGTACATGACATAATAAGCTTTCTCCTGTTAATGAAGATGTATCTAATGATGCACTCCCTTTTGTGACAATTCCATCAATTGGAACTTTTTCACCTTGTTTAATAATTATTGTATCTCCTATTTTTACTTCTTCTGGAGAAATTTGTTTACATTCTTTTTCTGTTATTTTTATATTTGCATATTCTGGTCTTATATCCATTAATTCAGATATTGATTTACGAGTTTTATTAACAGCTTTACTTTCTAGTATTTTACCAATTTCATATAGAGTAATAACCATTAACCCTTCCATTTTTTGACCAACCAAAAATGCACCTACTACTGACACTGTAATTAATAAACTTTCATTTATTTTTTTACTTGATATTAATAATTTTATTGCATTTTTCACTGTTCTATATAACAAAATTAAATAACCAACTATAAGTATAGCTGTTCCTAAACCTTCTTGTAATGGTGTATAAATTCCTATTAATGCAATTACTAAACCTACAATTAATCTTATTATTTCTGGAAGTACACTTTGCTTTTTCATTTTTTTACTTTTTGATTTTTTATTTTCAATTAAAGTAACTTCAGGCTCTATACTTTGAATTATTTTTTCAACCTCTTCTTTAGATAAATTACTTGTTTCATATACCAATTTTAATGTATTAAAATTAACAGTTACATTTTTTAAACTTTCATTTTTTGAGAGCTCTTGTTGTATTTTATTTGCACAATCTGCACAATCCAAATCTTTTAATATAAATTCGTATTTTTTTACAACACCTTTTTCATTTACTTCTGTTAAGGTAACTTCTGGCTCTACACTTTGTACTATTTTTTCAACATCATCTTTTGTTAAAATATCTGTTTCATAGATTAATTTTAATGTATTAAAATTAACAGTTACATTTTTTAAATTCTCATTTTTTGAAAGCTCCTGTTGTATTTTATTTGCACAATCTGCACAATCCAAATCTTTTAATAAATATACATATTTTTTCATTTGCATCCCCCTTATTCTTCTATATGTTCTTTAACTAATTTATATATTTGATAAATATGGTCATCATCTAATGAATAATATACAGTTTTTCCTACTTTTTTAAACTTAACAAGTTTAGCTTGTTTTAAAACCCTTAATTGGTGTGATATTGCAGATTGTGTTGAATTTGTTATTTCTGCGATTTCACCAACACATAATTCATCTTGTAGCAATGCACTTATTATTTTCATTCTTGTTGAATCTCCAAATACTTTAAAAAGCTCTGCCATATCGAAAATTACATCTTCATCTATCATTTCTTTTTTTATTTTTTCTATTTTTTTATAATCAATAAATCCCTGATCTTCATTTATCAAAATATCATCTCCTTTATATGAATATCTGTTCATATGTTCATTATATGCTTATGAATTTTATTTGTCAATACTATAAAATATTTTAATTTACAAAATTGTATAAATATGGTACACTAATTAACACAAAGATTTTTCTTTGCAGATGCGAACTAATTAGGAGGTTTCATTTTATGCGGACAAAAAGTCTCATTACAATCGTGCTTTCCGTTTTGATGATGTTGGTTTTCACACCAACTATCGTCTCTGCTGAAAGCATCAAAACAACAGGAAGTACTTCATTTCTGACCCAATATGATTTGAATAACGATCAGATTGTAAATGGTTTGGATTTGGCACTCATGAAGCAAGAGGTTATTGAAGGAAATCGTACCTTATGTGAACTAATTTCTCTAAAACGATTTCTTCTCGGTATTGATGTCACAACTGATACTACCATTGATGTTAGTGATTACACAACTGAAAACCTTGAAATCATATCTAATATTAGCAATGATCCGGTCAAAATTGACATGGAAAAATCGGAATTGATATTTGAACACGAAACATTGCAATTTGCAGGACTTATGAACATTGGTACAAATTCAGTAATTTTTCAAGGAAAATGTACAGACAGTGATAGATCCATTGTACAAACATATAAGGTTTTTGCATTTAATGAAAAGCTTTATATTGATGTAACGGCTCTTCCTCAATTGACAGCCGAAGCAATTTTTCTTGATGAATTAGAAGTATCTGAAAACAATACGCAAAAACTGCTTAATGTATTTTCGTCCAACTATACTGGAGCTATCAACTCTGGTGCTGGAGAACTAACATTAACCTTCGTTGGTCTAGGAGCTAAAATAAATGTAATTGCAATGGCAGAACCCGATGTTCCTGATTCTGCTACTGAAATTTACCGACTTCAAATCAACCCGAATTCACGTGTTGTAATTGTTTTGTATCAAAGTGACGACAGTTACTTACTTGAATATCGTATGTAATAAGTCAAAAAAATATTTTGTGTTCGCATCGGCACTGAGGAGTTTATCTCCTTAGTGCTTTTTATAAAAAAAGGATATTATTTTACAATAATATCCTTTTTTCTTATTCATCAATACAATTATTCAATTTTTCTATAATTCCTTCTTTATCCATATTTCTTCCAATAAATACAAGTTTAACTGTTCTATCTCCATATTTTTCATCCCAGCTTTTCTTTATATCTGGATTTTGAGCAATTATTTGTTTTTGCTCTTCTGGACTAAATGAAGCAACCCATTCCCCTGCACAAAAAGCTTGTACTTGTTTTCCAGATTGTTCAAATACATATGATGACTCTGGCTCATCTGAAAACCATAATACACCTTTACATCTAATTATATTTGAAGGAAAATCTACAGCAAATTTATCAAATTTATCTCTATTAAATGGTGATCTTTTATAATATACAAATGTTCCTATTCCATATTCTTCTGTTTCACCTTCATCGTGATGATGGTGGTGATGACCGTGATGATGCTCATGCTCCTCTTCATGTTCCTCATCTTCGTCGTCATCATGATGATGATGTTCTTCATGATCTTCTTCTTCATTATCTTCTCTATTTAGCTCTTCTATCCAACCAGCTGACATTGATGCTTCTTCAAAATTAAATGAATTTGTATCTAATATTTTATCAACATCAACTTTTGAATAATTTGCTTCAATTATTTCTGCTTTTGGTTGAAGTTTTTTTACTATTGCTTTAACCATATTTAATTCATCTTCAGATAATTCATCGACTTTGTTTAATATAATTTTATTACAAAACTCAATTTGTTGAATTAATAGATTTTCAATATCCTCTTCTTCAATATTTTCTTTTACTAAATTGTTTCCACAATTAAATTCATCTCTTAAGCGCAAACTATCAACAACAGTTACTACATTATCTAATCTACAGATTTTTGGTAATCCATATTGTTCTGTTTGCTCTGATAATACAGTTATTGTTTGAGCTATTGGTAATGGCTCACATACTCCACTTGCTTCTATTAATATATAATCAAATTTTTTTGTATTTATTATATCTACTATTTGTTGCATTAGGTCAACTTTTAATGTACAACAAATACAACCATTTTGCAATGGAACTAAACTAGAATCTTCCTCTTGAACTATCCCACCTTTTCCTATTAAATCCGCATCAATATTTACTTCTCCTATGTCATTTACGATTACTGCTACTTTATAACCTTTTTGATTATTTAAAACATGGTTTATAAGCGTTGTTTTTCCTGCTCCTAAATATCCTGTAAGTAATGTAATTGGTACTACCTTTTCACTCATATTATTACTTCCTTTCCTCATCTCATATTTGTATATTATACATAATTTTTGCTTTATTTTCAAGTATTTCCATAAAGTATATTTAATAAAAAAATAGGTACTTTATTTTTACCATAAATAATACCTATTTTTAAATTTTTATTTATCTTTGCTTTCATCTTCGTTAGAATTTTTATTAATTCCTTTATCATTATTTCCATTTTCTGTATTCTCAGTTTTATTATCTGATATTTTTTCGTCATTTTCTTTATTGTTTTCTTTTATTTTTTTGCGTCTTATAAATATAACAGTCACCGCAATTATAATAATCAAAATTATAACAATTGTTAATATCAACATATATT
>ERZ1026876.1389-NODE-1389-length-12054-cov-5.328944_pt1 | contig 12054 bp, 9 predicted proteins | sample MGYA00380168_ERZ1026876 | MGnify/ENA primary metagenome ERZ1026876 (study PRJEB33269, sample SAMEA4719804) | human gut metagenome | biome: human-associated habitat; feature: organic feature; material: feces | place: Cameroon | collected 2013-10 ... | reverse complement strand
CATTACATCTACAATATCTCCTTTGTGGAGACACCGAAATTTAATTATGCGGCAGCGTTGTCTGTATGCATACTTGTGATGGTAGCGGTTCTGTCTGCAATTCAGATGAAGGTGGGTGACAAACGTGACTAAATTCAAACAAATGATTTCCTACACGATCTTAGTGATAGCAAGTTTTCTGTCAGCATTTCCGCTGTATTATATGCTGTGCGGCGCGACTAACCAGAGTATTGATGTGGTAAGAGGACGCTTGATCCCGGGTACCTATATGATCGAGAATTTCAAGACCCTGGTCGACATGCAGAATCTCGGACTTGCAATGTTTAATTCCTTCCGCAATGCGATCGTGATCACGGTTGTGACACTGCTGATCTGTTCCATTGCCGGTTATGGATTTGAGATCTATCATGATAAGGGCAAGGATATTCTGATGAGTATTCTGCTGCTGGCAATGATGCTTCCGTTCGTAGCGATCATGATCCCCCTGTTCAAGATGTTTACCTCCTGGAAGCTGGTAAATACCTGGATCGCACTGGCACTGCCATCCATCTCGACTCCGTTTATGATCATGCTTTTCAGACAGGCGGCACGTTCTTTCCCTCATGATATTATCGAGGCTGCCAGACTGGAAGGTCTGAGCGAAATACAGATTTTCTTCCGGATGTTCATCCCGGTGATGAAATCTACCTATGGAGCGGCGATGACGGTTACATTTATGAATGCGTGGAATAATTATCTGTGGCCGACGATCATTTTACAGGACAGCAAGGCGATCACCATGCCGATGTTAGTAGCCAATCTGAAGAGTGGATACAGTGTGGATTATGGTATGCTGATGCTGGGAGTATTGATCTGTACACTTCCTACAGCGATCATCTTCCTGTGTTTACAGAAGAGCTTTGCAAATGGAATTACGGGAGCAGTGAAATAATGCAACAGAAAATGCCAAAACAGGAAACTATGACACAGGCGCATATCAGGAAGGCTCAGGGAGCCTTCCTTTTGGCGCATAGAATGGGTCTGATCGAGGATCCCTCTATGGAGGGACTGGAGGCCAGACGTAAGAAGCACAATGAAGAGCTGCGGAGAATGGAACAGGAAGGACAGCGCTTCTATGGACCGCATTATTTTTCCGCACCGGCGTATCTGCAATATGAGCTGACCCGCCTGAAGCTGGATTTTGTGCAGCCGTGTGAGAAGGTCCGGGAAGGTGGCTTCTGCCCGGATTTCACGGAGCAGGAGAAACGGGATTTTTACGAACAGAACAGAGATCTGTTCGGACGTTATCATGGGGATTATTTTACCTATGAGGAGGTGTCACAGATCATTGAGAAACGGTTACGGGAGGATGCATATGACAAGCTTATCTGCGACATATTATGTGAGTCAGAGAACAGGCAGTGATGAAAATGACGGACGCACATGCAGTACGGCGTTTGCCAGTCTGTCTGCTGTCAATCGAAGACACCTGCAGCCGGGCGACCGTGTTCTGCTGGAGCGGGGCAGTGTATTTTACGGACAATATCTGCATGTGACAGACAGCGGTACGAAAGAGGCACCGATCGTGATCGGAGCGTACGGCACAGCAGATGCACCGCCGCGGATCGATGCCTGCGGACAGGGGATCTGGTATCAGGATTATGGGACCCCGCTGGATGCACCTACGCATGTGTATCACGGCTATGTATCTTCCGCAGTGCTTTTGTACGATGCGGAGCATATTGTGGTCGAGGATCTGGAGATCACGAATGAAGGCAGCATGATCCCGGGAGAGCGTTATAGTCTGGGTGAGAAAATGAACCGTACCGGTGTGGCTGTGGTGGCTAAGGACAAAGGGGTGCGGAGTGGCATCACACTTAGGAATCTGTGGATCCATGATGTCCATGGGAATGTCTACGATAAACACATGAACAACGGTGGGATCTATATGACAGCGCTCCGTCCGGAATGTGAGGAACTGACGGGTGTGGCACGGTATCGGGATATCGTTATTGAAGGATGCTTCGTGCACCGGGTCAGCCGCTGGGGAATTGCAGCAGGCTATACCTATGCCCATGATAAGTTCCGTGGGGCAGAGCTTACGGAAGCCGTTTTTCTGAACTATGGACATGAAAATATGCAGATACGGAATAATTATGTAAAAGAGGCCGGTGGGGATGGGATCACGCCGATGTATGCCCTGCGTCCTCTGGTGGAGCATAATATGGCAGACTCTGTGGCCTGCGAGATCAATGACCGGATCTATTGCGAGCCGGGCGACCGGATGGGAAAAGTGGCAGCCGGGATCTGGCCCTGGAAATGCAAGGATGCCCTGTTTCGTTATAATGAAGTCACGGACACCAGACTCAATCAGGACGGCATGGCATATGATGCGGATTCCGGGGACGGAACGGTGTATGAATCCAATTACAGCAGGCAGAATGAGGGAGGCTGTGTGATGTTCTGTCTGCAGGAGGCGATCCATAATACCTTCCGCGATAATATCAGCTATGATGATCTCGGTGGTACGATCAGCCCGTCAGAGAATCCGGATGCCCTGCTTCAGGATAATGTATACTATGTACGCAGGGGGGTTCCCTTTGTACGTAAAAATATGGACGGAGGCAGCTTTACACAGGTGAATGACCGGGTTGTTGAGTTGTAAAATATGGTGCTGAGCCCAGGATGAAAACCTGTGGCTTGGCATTTTTTAATGCCTGATATTCTGGCGGCTCTGAAGCCGGCAGCCTGTTTTTATCGTTTTTATTGCCTGGGGATAAAGGATTGACTGAGATAAAAAAATACGGTAGAATCTGTATCAAAAATGATATACGAAAATGAGGAAAGGAGCCGGTGCATGGGCGAAAGTATATTACAACTTCGGCAGATCCGGAAATCATTTGACAATACAGAAGTATTAAAGGGCATTGACTTAGAAGCCGGACAGGGAGAATTTATTACGCTGTTAGGCGCCTCTGGCTGTGGCAAGACCACGACCTTACGCATTATTGCAGGGTTGGAGCTGCCGGATGCCGGGCAGGTGATCCTGGAAGGACAGGACATTACGAACCGTGAGCCGAACAAACGGGATGTCAATACGGTGTTCCAGAATTATGCCCTGTTTCCGCATATGAATGTGTCGGACAACGTAGGATATGGATTGAAGATCCGCAAAGTTCCGAAGGCAGAGATCGAGAGAAAAGTAGAACAGGCACTTCGTCTGGTCCAGCTGGAAGAGTACGGAAAACGGATGCCGGATCAGCTTTCCGGCGGACAGAAGCAGCGCATTGCCATTGCCAGAGCGGTGATCAATGAGCCGAAGGTGCTGTTGTTGGATGAACCGCTGGGAGCACTGGATCTGAAGCTGCGCAGGCAGATGCAGCTGGAACTGAAACGTCTGCAGAAGCAGCTGGGGATCACGTTTATTTACATCACTCACGATCAGGAAGAAGCCATCAATATGTCGGACCGCATCGGTGTCATGCACGAAGGCATCCTGGAACAGCTGGGGACGCCCAATGAGGTGTACTATCAGCCGCAGACCAGCTATGTGGCGGATTTTGTGGGAAATGCGAATATTCTGCATAAAAATGGGGAGACTTTTGCCATCCGCTCGGAAAACATTCTGATGAACGGAGAGACTGTCTGCACCCGGGAAGCTGTGGTGGTGGAAAAAAGCTTTGCCGGAGGGCAGTTACGCATTTTGTTCCGTCTGCCGGACGGACAGACTCTGACCGCCAGCCGCTATGGAATCGACAATGACTTACAGCCGGGACAGAAGGTGAAGATCGGCTGGGATGCGAAAGACGCAGTAAAGGTAATAGATAATGACAAAGACGAAAATCACAAGTAACAGCCGCAGGAGAAGCGGGAATGTCGGAATGATGATCCCTATGTATGTGTTCACGATTCTGTTCGTGGCTCTGCCGATCCTGTATCTGTTCCTTTTGAGCTTTTTGCAGAGAGCACAGGTCTGGGGTGTGGACTTTACGTTCACGCTGGACAATTATAAGAGAATATTGGAACCGCTGTATCTGGATACTTTCTGGCAGTCTCTGAAGCTGGCGTTTACCGCCACCTTTTTCGTGGCGCTGATCGGATATCCGTACGGCTATTTCATGGCAAAAATGAACGCTGTCTGGAAGCGCAGGATGCTGTTGCTCATTATGATCCCTTTCTGGACCAGTGCGCTGATCCGCCTGTACGGCTGGATTATTGTCTTTCGCAGCAATGGTGTACTGGATAAGATCCTGATGGGGCTACACCTGACGAAGCAGCCGTTAAAGCTGCTTTACACTTATCCGGCAGTGGTAGTGGGAATGGTTTATTCGCTACTGCCTTTTATGATCCTGGCGGTGTATTCCAGTGCGGAGAAGCTGGATGCCTCTCTGGTGGAAGCCTCCAGAGATCTGGGAGCCTCGGCGTGGAAAGCCTTCTGGACCGTCAGCTTCCGGCTGACGCTGCCGGGACTTTTGTCCGGCGTGGTGCTGTCCTTTATTCCGTCCATGGGACTGTTTTTCATAGCGGATATCCTGGGCGGCAATAAGATCGTGCTGGTGGGCAGTGTGATTCAGGAACAGATCACCAAGGGGCGGAACCAGCCTTTTGCGGCGGCACTGTCTGCGGTGTTGATGATACTGACTTCCGTGATGATCCGTCTGTACCGCAAGATCACCGGAACCTCACAGCTGGAAGGGATGATGTAGCGTATGAAAAAGAAAAAATGGCCCTTTGTATATGTAGCGCTGATCACAGTGCTGACCTATATCCCGATCCTGTTGACGGTGGTGTATTCCTTCAATGCCTCCAAGCTGACTTCCGTGTGGGAGGGCTTTTCCCTGAAATGGTACCGGGAGTTGTTCCGGGACAGAGATCTGGGGGAAGCACTGATTAACAGCTTGATCCTTGCGGTACTTAGCTGTGCCTTTGCGGTGTTGATCGGCACTTCGGGAGCACTGGGGATGAGCCGCAGAAAACGGAAACTGGACGATGCCGTGGCCTATGTGTCCACGCTGCCCATCATGATCCCGGAGATCATTCTGGGAATGGTATTTTTATCCGTATTTTCCCTGATGGGACTGCCCTTTGGCATGGTTACTCTGGTGATCGCCCATACCACGTTCTGTGTGCCCTATATTTTTACCATGGTGCGGGCGAGACTGGTGGGAATGGACCGGTCTCTGGAAGAGGCGGCGTTGGATCTGGGAGCTACGAAGTGGCAGGTATTTAGGGATGTGATCCTGCCACAGATTCTTCCGGCGATCCTGTCGGGAGTGCTGCTTGCATTTGCCATGTCCTTCGACGATGTGGTGATCAGTATTTTTGTCACTGGACCGAAGGTCAATACCCTGCCGGTGAAGATCTACACGAAATTAAAGACCGGTGTGACACCGGAGATCAATGCACTTGCCACGGTCATGCTGTTTGTGATATTGTTGTGTCTGGCGGGGGCGTATGTGCTGGAATGTAAGTCGCAGACAGCTGTAGAGAAAGCTGCCGGGGGAAAATGAGGAAAGAACGATTCCACAAATGCAATTGCGGATAAGTAACAACATAAAAATGTATAGCAGATGATGCAGGAGAACTGTATCGAAGGAGGAGATTATGAAGAAAAAGCTGGCAATGCTGTTGGCAGCGACCATGCTGGCCACGTTGTTTACCGGCTGTGGAGCAGGCGGGAAAGAAGATAAGGGAGAACTGAATCTCTATACCTGGGACGGCATGTTCCCCCAGGAGATTTTAGATGGTTTTGAAAAAGAGACCGGTATCCGTATCAATTATTCTAATTTTGACTATGATGAGGATATGCTGGCGAAGCTGGAAGAAACCAGGGGCGGTGATTACGATCTGGTCATTGCGGATGACTATATCATTGAGCTGGCTATTCAGGAGAGCCTGGCTCAGAAGCTGGATACTTCCAGGATCAGTACTTATGATAACCTGAATCCTGTATTTATGTCTCAGTTCTATGACCCGAAGAACGAATATACCGTGCCCTACGGAGCGGGCATTCCTCTGATCGTATACGATCCGGGACTGACGGATGTGAAGATCACAGGCTATGAGGATCTGTGGAATCCGGCACTGGAAAATAACGTGGCACTGACGGCAAACTATCGTGTTATCGACGGCATCACCTTAAAGACCATGGGAGAATCCTTTAACACCGAGGATCTGGATGTGATCCGGGCAGCAGGAGAGAAGCTTCTGAGTCTGGCTCCCAATATCCGTGTGATTAATGACAATAATACGCAGGATTATCTGATCAGCGGTGAGGTGGCAGTAGCGTTCCTATATACTTCCCAGGTATCTGCGGCACTGCAGGCGAGACCGGATCTGGAAGTGGTATATCCCAAGGAGGGACTGGGCTTCGGCATCATGGCCGGATTTATACCTTCCCAGGCACCCAATGCAGATGCGGCTTATGCATTTTTGGACTATATCAACGATCCTGAGAATGCGGCGAAATGCTATGAGTATATCGGCTACTACTGCACCAACAAAGCTGCGGAAGAGTATATTTCCGACGACATGAAGAAAATGATCGTATTGCCGGAAGATGCAGCGGAGGGCGAGATCGTGCAGAATATCTCCCAGGAGGCAGAGGATCTGCATGCGGAGATCTGGAATCAGTTCAAGAGTGCATGCAACTAAAGTTGCAGCAACTAAAGTTGCAGCAACTAATCTTCCGTTCAGCCCGCGCCATTCGCAAAGTCGCGTTGACACGCTTTCCGTCACTTCGTGACTACCTTTGCTCATAAACCGGCGCTCATCTCATGGACATATTCGTTCGCAAAATCATGCAAGCATGATTTTTGCGCTCGGATATGTCCATGGCTGAACTGTTACAATAAAAAACGCTTGACAGATTTGATTTGTGCGAATATTATAAACCTAAGTTGAAAAACTATTTTGTAAATGCTATGAAAGAGACTCTTGCCAAGGGAAACGACAGGAATACAGCGTCACCGACTGAGAGCGCTGTTTGCGGAAGCTGGCGAAGGGAACACTCCGGAGCAGGTGATCTGAACTGCAGAATATCACATGTAGCTAGGATGACACGTTGCACGCGTTAAGTGACAAGAGTGGATAGGCAAAGGCGCCTGTCAATTCGGGTGGTACCACGGATTAGATGATTCGTCCCGGGATATGTTTTAACATGTCCCGGGGCTTTTTGTATTCAAAAATAAGCTGTACAGGGAGCGCACATTCGGGACACTATATAACAGGAGGTGCGATATGTACAGAGATTTAACAATGAAAGAGATCAGTGAACAGCAGATCGGACAGACTTTGCAGGTGGCAGGCTGGGTGGAGAACATCCGTGACCACGGCGGCGTATCCTTTATCGATCTGCGGGATATGTACGGTGTATTACAGGTGGTCATCCGTAAGCCGGAGCTTTTAAAGGGCATCACCAAGGAAATGTGCCTGTCCATAACAGGTCTCATGGAGCACAGAGACGAAGAAACCTACAACCCGAAGATTCCTTCCGGCACCATCGAACTGGAAGCACACAAGATCGATGTGTTGGGAAGAGTATATAAACAGCTTCCTTTCGAGATCCAGACGTCTAAAGAGATCCGGGAAGATGTGAGATTAAAATATCGTTATCTTGACCTTAGAAATGCAAAAGTAAAGGACAACATTGTATTTCGTTCCAAGGTGATCAGTTATCTGCGTCAGAAGATGACGGACATGGGATTTTTGGAGATCCAGACCCCGATCCTGTGTGCTTCTTCTCCCGAGGGCGCCAGAGACTATATTGTTCCCAGTAGAAAATTTAAAGGAAAATTCTATGCGTTGCCCCAGGCACCGCAGCAGTATAAGCAGCTGCTCATGGCTTCCGGCTTCGATAAGTATTTCCAGATCGCTCCCTGCTTCCGTGATGAGGATGCCAGAGCAGACAGATCTCCCGGAGAGTTCTATCAGCTGGATTTTGAGATGAGCTTCGTGACCCAGGAGGATGTCTTCAAGGTAGGCGAGGAAGTATTGCATGATACCTTTGTAAAGTTTGCTCCCGAAGGCAGCAGGATCACCGAGACACCGTTCCCCATCATCAGTTACAAACAGGCAATGCTGGAGTTCGGCTGTGACAAGCCGGATCTGCGCAATCCTTTGAGAATTATGGATGTGACGGAGTTTTTCCAGAGATGTACGTTTAAACCTTTTATCGGCAGAACCGTCCGTGCCATCAAAGTACATGCGGAGATGTCCAAAGGCTTCCATGAGAAGCTGTTAAGCTTTGCGACTTCTCTTGGTATGGGTGGACTTGGTTATCTCGAAGTGGCAGAGGATATGAGCTACAAGGGCCCCATCGATAAATTTATCCCCGAAGAGATGAAGGGAGAACTGGAAGAAATGGCAGGACTTTCTGCCGGAGATACCATCTTCTTCATTGCGGACAAAGAGGATAAGGCGAACTACTATGCAGGTCATATCCGTACCGAGCTGGGCGAGAAGCTGGATCTGATCGAGAAGGATGCTTACCGTTTCTGCTATGTGAACGATTTCCCGATGTTTGAGCTGGATCCCGAGACGAAGCAGATCGGATTCACCCACAATCCGTTCTCTATGCCCCAGGGCGGTCTGGAAGCACTGAACACCATGGATCCGCTGGAGATCCTGGCTTATCAGTACGACATCGTATGCAACGGTGTGGAACTCTCCTCCGGCGCAGTACGTAACCATGACATCGAGATCATGAAAAAGGCTTTCGCCATCGCAGGTTATGACGAAGAGACATTAAAGACCAAGTTCGGAGCACTGTATCAGGCATTCCAGTTCGGAGCTCCCCCTCATGCGGGAATGGCTCCCGGCGTGGATCGTATGATCATGCTGCTTCGGAACGAGGATAACATCCGTGAGGTGATCGCTTTCCCTATGAACGGCAATGCACAGGATCTGATGTGCGGGGCTCCCGGCGAAGTGACGGAACAGCAGCTGCGTGAGGTACACATTAAAGTGAGAGATTAGTGCGGAAAGAACAGGAAAGGAATGGAAATTAGTATGGCGAACGTAATCAGTGACGAGACCATAGAATATGTAGGCATACTGGCAAAACTTGAGCTTTCTGATGAAGAGAAGGAAGCGGCGAAAAAGGATATGGGCAGAATGCTGGATTATATCGACAAATTGAGTGAACTGGATACAACGGGAGTGGAACCTATGTCTCATGTATTCCCGGTTCAGAATGTCTTCCGTGAGGATGTGGTGACCAATGGGGATGAGAGTGAACAGACCCTGGCCAATGCACCCGGCGAGAAGGACAACATGTTTGTGGTACCAAAGACTTTTGATTAGAAGTCGGGTAGAATACCGCTTTATAATCTGGTTACAGCATTTAGGCGGTAATGGTTTTCCGTCAGACATTAAAAAAGGAGAATGGATATGGATATTTTATCCCTGACAGCAGTAGAGCTGGCTAAGGCGATCCGGGAAGGTAAGACTACGTCGGTGGAAGCCACGCAGGCCGTTCTGGATAAGATCGCAGCCAGCGAAGATACCTACCACTGCTATGTGACCGTAGAACGGGAAAAGGCATTGCAGCAGGCGGCGGAAGTACAGAAAAAGATCGAAGCAGGCGAACTGACAGGATCTCTGGCAGGTGTCCCTTTCGCTATTAAAGACAATATGTGTACCGAGGGAACCCTGACCACCTGCTCTTCTAAAATCTTAGAGAATTTTGTGCCGACCTTCAGTGCGGAAGCGGTGCTGAATCTGGAAAAGGCAGGCGCAGTGATCCTGGGCAAGACCAATATGGATGAGTTTGCCATGGGCAGCACCACGGAGACTTCTTATTACGGAGTGACAAAGAATCCCAGAAACCCGGAGCATGTGCCCGGCGGTTCCTCCGGCGGCTCTGCAGCGGCAGTGGCAGCGGAAGAATGCTTTGCAGCATTGGGTTCCGATACCGGCGGTTCCATCCGACAGCCCGCATCCTATTGCGGGGTGGTCGGCATGAAACCCACCTACGGAACGGTATCCCGTTACGGACTGATCGCTTATGGTTCCTCTCTTGACCAGATCGGACCGCTGACCAAGGATGTGACAGACTGTGCCACTGTGTTGGAAGCCATCACTTCCCATGATCCCAAAGATTCCACTTCCATGAAGCGGGAGGATACGGATTTTACATCCGCACTGGTAGCGGATGTGAAAGGAATGAAGATCGGTATTCCCAGAGACTATTTTGGAGAAGGACTGGATCCCGAGGTCAGGGATGCGGTACTGGCAGCAGCGGAAGTATTGAAAGCACAGGGGGCAGAAGTGGAGGAGTTCGATTTAAGTCTGGTAGACTATGCGATTCCCACTTACTATACGATCGCAGCAGCAGAGGCCAGCTCCAATCTGGAGCGTTTCGACGGTGTAAAATACGGTTACCGTGCACAGGATGCGGAGGACCTGCACACCATGTACAAGAGAAGCCGTTCCCAGGGCTTTGGACCCGAGGTGAAGCGTCGTATCATGCTGGGCTCCTTTGTATTAAGCTCCGGTTATTATGATGCTTATTACCTGAAGGCACTCCGCGTGAAAGCATTGATCAAGAAGGCTTTTGACGAAGCTTTTGCAAAATACGATGTGATCTTAGGACCGGTGGCACCCACTACCGCACCGAAGCTGGGCAGCAGTCTGGCGGATCCCATCAAGATGTATTTGGGAGACATCTACACCATCTCCATCAACCTGGCGGGACTGCCCGGTATCAGCGTTCCCTGCGGCACGGATTCCAAGGGACTGCCTATCGGCATGCAGCTGATCGGTGACTGCTTCAAAGAGAAGACACTGATCCGTGCAGCCTATACCTATGAGCAGAGGAGGTAAGCAACATGGCAAAACAATATGAAACAGTAATTGGTCTGGAAGTGCATGTAGAGCTTGCCACGAAGACGAAAATATTCTGCGGCTGTTCCACGGCGTTCGGCGGCAGACCCAACACCCACACCTGCCCGGTATGTACCGGTATGCCGGGATCTCTTCCCGTGCTGAATAAGCAGGTGGTAGAATATGCGGTGGCAGTAGGCCTTGCGACGAATTGTACCATTACACAGTATTGCAAATTTGACAGAAAAAATTATTTCTATCCCGATAACCCTCAAAACTATCAGATCTCTCAGTTGTATCTGCCCATCTGCAGGAATGGCTCGGTTGAAATCGAGGTAGCGGGAGAGGACGGCAACGCTTACACGAAGCCGGTGCGTATCCACGAGATCCACATGGAGGAGGATGCCGGTAAACTGGTGCATGACGACTGGGAAGATTGCACACTGGTGGACTACAACCGCTCCGGTGTGCCTCTGATCGAGATCGTATCCGAGCCGGATATGCGCAGCGCGGAGGAGGTCATTGCCTATTTGGAAAAATTACGTCTGCTGATCCAGTATCTGGGAGCGTCCGACTGTAAGCTTCAGGAAGGCTCCATGCGTGCCGATGTCAATCTGTCCGTGAGAGAAGTGGGAGCGGAAAAGTTCGGAACCCGTACCGAGATGAAGAACCTGAATTCCTTCAAGGCCATCGCCAGAGCCATTCAGGGGGAGCGGGAACGACAGATCGATCTGCTGGAGGCCGGCAAAGAGGTCATTCAGGAGACCAGACGCTGGGATGATAATAAGGAATATTCCTACGCCATGCGTTCCAAGGAGGATGCACAGGACTATCGTTATTTTCCGGATCCCGACCTGGTACCGGTCTATATCAGCGATGAGTGGCTGGATAGCATCCGCAGCAGACAGCCGGAATTCCGCACCGAGAAGATGAAGCGTTACAAGGAAGAATACGATATTCCGGAATATGATATCGATATCATCACCGGCTCCAAGCATCTGGCAGATATCTTTGAAGCTTCCGTGGCACTGGGAAGCCAGCCCAAGAAGGTGTCCAACTGGCTGATGGTGGAGACTATGCGCCTGTTAAAAGAAAAAGAGATGGAGCCGGAGGACATCCGGTTCTCACCGGAGCATCTGAGCAGGCTGATCGCACTGGTAGACGGCAAAGTCATCAACTCTTCTGTAGCAAAAGAGGTATTCCAGGTGATGTTTGAGGAAGATGTAGATCCCGAACAGTATGTGGAGGAGA